>Ga0194132_10001407_pt1 | contig 48729 bp, 46 predicted proteins | sample TA2KigOf80mmetaG_FD_148612 | JGI IMG/M metagenome (GOLD analysis project Ga0194132, IMG submission 148612) | Freshwater microbial communities from Lake Tanganyika, Tanzania - TA2015054 Kigoma Offshore 80m | ecosystem: Environmental > Aquatic > Freshwater > Lake | place: Tanzania: Lake...
GCGCTCATGGCTCAGCCCGATGCCCTGCTCGCGTAACCAGCCGCTGATCTGCTCGGGCGACCAGCGCATCTGGCGCAACTTCGCTTCGACCTTGCGCCGCACGGACGCCGTCAGCTTGCGGGGCTTATGTCGTATCGCCTGCCGCGCCTGAGCTTTTGTTTCTGCCTGCTTGAACCGATAGCCGCGTTGACCCCGATTGCGGCGCAGCTCTCGGCTGACCGTGCTTTGGCTTAAACCCAAAACCCTGGCAATAGCTTCTTGGCAGGCACCGTCCTGGCTCAGCGCATAAATCTGGCAGCGGTCCTCATATGTTACTCGCCGGTATCGGCTCATCAGTAACCTCTCGTGAGTGCAAGAGGTTACCCCTTCGCCCTTCCATAAAATTATGCACTGGCTACTTGAATCCGCGGTTTCATAATGGTTCCAGAGGAGCGGATACCATGGCCAGTCACACGCTTAAGAATCTTCCTCCCGAGCTCCATCGGCGACTGAGGACGTCGGCCGAGCGGAACCGCCGCAGCCTGAACCAGGAAGCGCAGGCAGTCCTGGAGTCGTACCTCGGGCCGCCGCGAGAGGAGGTCGATGCTCTGCTTGCCGACCTTCGGCGGCTCCGCGCGGAGCATCCGATCCGGACCACCAACGCCGAAATCGACAGGCTAGAGCGGCAGGGGCGGGCGTGATCGTCGCCGACGCAAACCTGCTTGTTGCGCTCGTGATCGAATCGCCGAACACGGCGCTCGCAGAGGCCGTCCTGAGGAAGGCGCTTCGATGGTTCGCGCCGCCCGTCTGGCGGTCCGAAGTTGCGAACATACTCGTCAACTACATTCGACGGGACGCTCTGCGTCCGGATAGCGCCTACCGACGATGGGAACGGATTTCCAAGATCCTCGGCGACGGGGAGCGTGCGACCGATAGGATCCGCGTCTTCGAGCTGGCCTCCGCCAGCGGGTGCTCCGCCTATGACTGCGAATACGCGGCAGTTGCCGAAGCGCTCGGCATGCCTCTTCTGACTTTCGACCGTAAGGTGCTTCGCGCCTTCCCGCAGATCGCCGCAAACCCGGCAGCTTTCCTCGCGCGCGCCTGACTACGCCCGCGTCAGGCGCTCCGCCTCGCGGAGGTCGACCGCGACGAGCTGGGAGATGCCGCGCTCGGCCATGGTGACGCCGTAGAGGCGGTCCATGCGCGACATCGTCATCCGGTGGTGCGTGATGATGATGAAGCGCGTGCCAGTCTCCTTGGCGATGTCCTCGAGCAGCGTGCAGAAGCGGTCGACGTTGGTATCGTCGAGGGCCGCATCCGCCTCGTCCAGCACGCAGATCGGCGCCGGATTGGTGAGGAAGACCGCGAACAGGAGCGACAGCGCCGTCAGCGTCGTCTCGCCGCCCGACATCAGCGACAGCACCTGAAGCTTGGTCCCTGGCGGGCTCGCCATGATCTCGAGGCCGGCTTCGAGCGGGTCCTCGGAGTCGGTCAGCTTGAGGAAGGCACGGCCACCGCCGAAGAGGCGGGTGAACAGATCGCCGAAATGCGCGTTGACCTTGTCGAAGGACGCGAGCAGCCGCTCGCGGCCTTCGCGGTTGAGCGCGCCGATGCCGTGGCGAAGCCGCGCGATCGCCTGGACGAGGTCGCCGCGCTCGTTCTTCAAGCCGGCGATCTGCTCGTCGAGCTCGCGCATCTCCTCCTCGGCGCGGAGGTTGACCGGACCGATCTGCTCGCGCTCGCGCACCAGGCGCTGCTCCTTGTGCAGGAGCTGTTCCTCGGCCTCCGGGCCCTCGCCCTCGCCGAGCTCGGCCTGCTCCAGCGCCTGGTCGGGCTCGCATTCCAGCTTCTCGCGAATCTGCTGCGCCAGGCGCTGGACCGCGTCCTCGGCCTGGGAGACGGCGCCCTCGGCGCGGACGCGCATCTCGCGCTTCTCGGCAAGGTCTCGCTCGGCCTGCCTGAGCAGCCGATCCGCCTCGGCCAGCGCCGTCTCAGCAGAGATGACGCGGTCGCCGGCGGCGCGGCGCTCGGCTTCCGCCGCCTGGATCTCGTCGAGCGCGCGGGCACGCAGCTCCTTGAGCTCGGCCGGGCGCGAGGCCAGCCGCTCGATATCGGCCTCGACCGCGCGGGCACGCTCTTCGAGCGCCGCGACCCGCGCCTGCGCGCCGGTCACGCGCTGGTCCCAGGAATGCCGTTCGAGGCCGATCTGCTCCAGCCGGCGCCGGCGGGCCTCGATCTCGGAAACCAGCCGGTCTCGCTCGCCGCGGAGCTCGATCAGCCGGGCCCGAGCCTCGGCCACCTCGACCCGGCGTTGGGCCAGCGCCTGGCGGGCGACGTCGAGATCGCCAAGCTGGCTCAGCTCGACTTGGCCATTCTCAAGCGCCGTCTCGCTCTCGATCCGGTCGGCGGCGAGCCGCTGCGAACGCTCTTCCAAGGCCGAGAGACGGGCGGTGAAGGCGGCGAGCTTCTGGCGCAGCGCCGCCTCGGCCCGGCGGGACTCGGCGACACGGGCAAAGCTCTGGCGGGCGGCTTCACGTGTCTCGCGGTCGCGCTGCGTCGCCGCCTCCGCCGCCATCCGCGCGGCGCCGAGAGCGCCAGCGGCTTCGGCGCGTTCGCTGTCAATGCGGGCGCGCTCGGCCTGGAGCTCGTTCAGGCGGTTGCGCTGCTTGAGGCGCACGGCCGCTGCGGTCGGTGCACCGGGCGCCACCAGGAAGCCGTCCCAGCGCCAGAGACCGCCATCGCGGCCGACCAGTCGCTGTCCGGCCCTGAGCAGCGGCAGCAAGCGCGCTGCCTCCGTCGCGTCGGCGACGACGCCGATCTGCGCCAGACGGCGAGCCAGCGCCGATGGCGCGCGCACATGGGCGGCGAGCGGCACGACGCCATCCGGAAGAACCGGCGCACCGTCGAGCGGCGGCAGATCGGTCCAGCGGACCGGCCCCTCCGCCGCGATCGGCGCGGTCAGATCGTCGCCGAGGGCGGCGCCAAGCGCCGCCTCGAAGCCTGAGTCGACCTGAAGCGCGTCGACCGCCGGCGGCAGGTCGCCCGACTCCCCGGACGCCAGCAGCTCCGCCAGCGCCGACATCTCGGCACCGACGCGCGCGAGCGTCGTCTCGATCGCCTGGAGCGCCTCGCGCCGGCGCGCCTCCTCGGCGGCAGCGGCCTGACGCTGCTCCTCGGCGCGCTCGGCGGCAATGCGATCGGCCTCGGCTCTGACCTCGGCCTCCTGAACGGTATCGAGGGCGAGGGTAAGCTGGCGCTCGCTCCCGGCCTCTTCCTCGAGCCGCGCCTTCTCGGCCGCGACCTCGGCGGTCTCTGTGGCGATGCGGCCGAGGCGCTGATCGAGATCGCGCGCCTGCCGCTCGAGCTGCGCCTGCCGGGCCTCGTTGTTGGCGAGGATCTGCGCCTGCTCGGAAACGAAGGCCTCGCCGGCCTCGCTGACGGCGGCGGCCTCTTGGAGCCGTGCCTCGGCCTCGGCACGCGCATCGGCCTCGCCGGCGCGCTCGCCTTCGAGGGCGGTACGGTGGTTGTCCAGGCGCACGAGGTTCACGCGGGCATCGTCGGCCAGCGCCTGCTCACGGCCGATGTCGGTCGCGATCTCTGTGCGGCGGGTCTCCGCCTCCTGGCGTGCCTCGGCGACCCGCCTTTCCTCGGCTGCGATCTCGGCCTCGGCGCGGCGTGCCTGGTCGAGATGCTGGATCGCGTCCGACTCGGCGTGGCGAAGCGGCGGCAAGCCGGCGGCGATCTCCGCCTGGCGCGTTGCCGCATCGGCGGCGACGCCGGCCAGCGCGCCGACCGAGCGATCAGCCTCGGCCAACGCCTGCTCGGCGGCCTGCTTGAGCAAGGTCACCTTGAGCCAGCGCACATGGGCAAGCTGCGCCTCGACCTTGCGAAGCTGCGTGCCGATATTGCGATAGCGGGTTGCTTGGCGTGCCTGGCGCTTCAGGCCGTGAAGCTGGCCGTCGAGGGCGATCAGCACATCCTCGAGCCGCGCCAGGTTCTGCTCGGCCGCGCGCAGACGCAGCTCGGCCTCATGACGGCGCGAGTGCAGGCCCGAGATGCCGGCGGCTTCCTCCAGCAGAAGCCGGCGGTCGGCCGGCTTCGCATTCACGAGCTGCGTGATACGCCCCTGGCTCACCAGCGCCGCCGAATGCGCGCCGGTCGCGGCATCGGCGAACAACGTCTGCACGTCGCGGGCGCGGACTTCCCTGCCGTTGACGCGATAGACCGAGCCGTGGCCGCGCTCGATCCGCCGGCTGATCTCGAGCTGGTCGGCGTCGTTGAAGATCGCCGGCGCCCTCTTCGCCTGATTGTCGAGCAGGAGCCCGACCTCGGCGAGATTGCGCGTCGGGCGCGACGCCGTGCCCTTGAAGATCACGTCGTCCATCTCGTCGCCGCGCATCTGGCGTGCCGAGGTCTCGCCCATCACCCATTTGAGGGCTTCGACGAGGTTGGATTTGCCGCAGCCGTTGGGACCGACGACGCCGGTCAGGCCCGGCTCGATCGGCACATCGGTCTGGTCGACGAAGGATTTGAAGCCGGAAAGCCGGAGGCTGACGAACTGCAATGATTTAGGCCTTGAACGAGAGGACGGGGGAGATCACGCGCCGCCCGGAAGGGACTTCAGCAGCTTTTCGAAGGTCTCGAACGGCTCGGCGCCGCTGATCTTCTTGTCGCCGATGATGAAGGTCGGGGTCGAGTTGACGCCATGCGTCTTCTCGCCGTCGATGCGTGCCTGCGTGATCGTGTCCAGGAGCCTCGTGTCCTGGAAACAGGCGTCGACCGACGCCTGGCTCAGCCCGGCGAGCTTGCCGAGGTTGCCGAGCGCAACGAGAGGGTCCTTGGCGCGCGTCCAGTTGTCCTGCTGCTGGAAAAGCGTCTCGATCACGGCGAAGTAGCGATCGGACGGTGCGCAGCGCGCCAAGGCGGCGGCCCGGAGCGCGAGCCCGTCGAAGGGAAAGTCGCGATAGACGAGCTTCACCTTACCGGTGTCGATATAGGTCGATTTGAGCCTGGGCAGCGTCTCCTTGTGGAAGCGCGCGCAATGCGGACAGGTAAGCGATGCATATTCGATGATCGTGATCGGGGCTTCGGGCTTTCCGAGAATCCGATCTCCCTCGCGCGGGGCCGCCATCGGTGTCGCGGCCGGGGCGGGCGGTGTCGGCGAGAGTGGCGGAGTCCGGGCCGTCTGCGGTTCGACGACGCTCTGGCCACGCATCAGGAGATACGCGCCGCCGGCGACAGCGGCAACCGCGACCGCACCACCCACGGCAATGATGACGGATCGACGAAGCAAGGCGCTCGACCTTTTCTGGAAGCGGCTAGAGAAGCCGCGGGCCTGCACTATAGGACCCGCCTCCCGAAGCCGGCAACCCGCGCGTTAAGCCTTTGGCTCTTTAGTTAGAATCGCACGACCCAAGCGCGCCAGCGCCTCTTTGAGCCGGGGGTCTCCGATTCTCTCGACGGTACGGTTCAGCTCGGCCTCGCCGGCGGCACCGAGCGCCCGCTTGCGTCGCCTAGGTCTTACGGCCGGCGCCGGCAGTCCCTGCGTCAGCTTGAGGCGCGAAACGGCAGCGTGGCCGAAATGCGCATTGATCCGTTCGACCACCGCCGGCTCCTGGTGCTGGAGCTCGAGCGCGAAGGCGCCGGCAACCCGCACATGCAGCACGCCGCCGCCCTCGCCGCGCGGGCGAGCGAGTCGCTCCGGCACCGTGTACCGCGCCAGGGCCTCGCCGACGATCGAGGCCCAGTCGAGCAGAAGCCGCGCTTCGGCAAATCCACGCCGGGCGACGGCCCCCTTGGTCACCGACGGCAGGGTCACGCCGACGGCGCGCATGCCGCCGCGGCGCGGCGCCTCTTTCTCGCTCATGCCTCTATATTAGCGCGGCGATGGACCCGACCGTGATCCATGAAGCGCTGCTCGGCTGGTACGACCGCCACCGGCGCGTCTTGCCCTGGCGCGCGCGCGCCGGAGAGGTAGCAGACCCTTATCACGTCTGGCTTAGCGAGATCATGCTGCAGCAGACGACGGTCAAGACGGTCGCCCCCTACTTCGTGGCGTTCCTCAAGCGCTGGCCGACGGTCGGCGATCTCGCTGCGGCGGAACTCGAGGATGTGCTGCGCGCCTGGGCCGGTCTCGGCTACTACGCGCGAGCCCGCAATCTGCACGCCTGCGCCCGTGCCGTCGCAGCGAAGGGCGGCGCGTTTCCGTCGAGCGAAGCCGAGCTGCGGGAGCTGCCGGGAATCGGCGCCTACACCGCCGCCGCAATCGCCGCGATCGCCTTCGACCGCCCGGCGATGCCGGTCGACGGCAATGTCGAGCGTGTGGTCGCGCGTCTCCTCGCCGTTGAGGACCCCTTGCCTCGTGCCAAGCGACGGCTGGCCGAGCTTGCCCGCGGCCTCACGCCGCAAGACCGCGCCGGCGACTTCGCCCAGGCGATGATGGATCTCGGCGCTGGCGTGTGCACGCCGGCGAAGCCGCGCTGCATCCTCTGCCCGCTCGCCGAACCGTGCCGGGCGCGTGGCAGCGGCATCGCCGAGGAGCTGCCGGCGCGTAGCGCCAAGCCCCAACGACCCACGCGTCACGGCGTCGTCTTCTTCGCCACGCGCGCCGACGGCGCCGTGCTGTTGCGCAAGCGCCCCGAGCGCGGGCTGCTCGGCGGTATGACCGAGCTGCCGACTACGGAATGGCGCGGGCATGCCTATCCGGTCGACGAGACAATGGCGCTGGCACCGGCGCCGGCGGCGTGGCGGACGCTGCCGGGCCAGGTGCGCCACACTTTCACGCACTTCCATCTGGAGCTGACGGTAGCCATGGCCCGCATCCCCGATACGCTCCCCGTCGAAGGGAGTTGGGTCGCGTTCGAGCGGCTCAGCGACGAGGCGCTGCCCTCAGTGATGCGCAAGGTCATCGCCCACGCGCTGAAGGCGACAGCGCGCAGCTAATCCCGCTAGTGCCGGAAGTGGCGCTTGCCGGTGAAGACCATGGCGAGGTTGCGCTCGTCGGCCGCCGCGATGACCTCGTCGTCGCGCTTGGAGCCGCCGGGCTGGATCACCGCGGTCGCGCCGGACTCGGCGCAGGCGATCAGGCCGTCGGCGAAGGGAAAGAACGCATCGGAGCCGACGACCGCGCCGATCGCCCGGCTCTTCGGCTCGCCGGCGGCCGCTGCCATCTCCGCCGCCTTCATGCCGGCGAGTCGGGCGGAGTCGACACGGCTCATCTGGCCGGCGCCGACGCCGACCGTGCGGCCGTCCTTCGCCAGCACGATCGCGTTCGACTTCACATGCTTGCAGACGGTGAAGGCGAAAAGGAGGTCGGCCAGCTCGGCCGATGTCGGCTGTCGCCTGGTGACGACGCGCACATCGTTGCCGCCGGTCCGCCCCGTGTCGCGGCTTTGCGCAAGGAGGCCGCCGGCCAGCGACTTCACCAGCAGGCCAGGCTGCCTCGGATCGGGAACGCCACCAGCGAGAAGGAGGCGCATCTGCGTCTTGCCCCTTAGCGCGGCGCGCGCTGCCTGATCGGCTTCAGGGGCGATCACCACCTCGGCGAAGAGCCCGGCGATCTGCTCCGCCGTCTCGGCGTCGAGCGGCCGGTTGGCGGCGATGATGCCGCCGAAGGCGCTGACCGGATCGGCCGCGAGCGCGCGGCGATAGGCCTCGATCAGCGTGTCGGCGACGGCGACGCCGCACGGGTTGGCGTGCTTGACGATGACGATCGCCGGCCGGTCGAACTCAGCCACCAGCTCATAGGCGGCGTCGGTGTCGTTGAGATTGTTGTAGGAAAGCTCCTTGCCCTGCACCTGGCGCGCGGTGGCGACGCCGGGCCGGCGCTCGGATGTGGCGTAGAACGCCGATTCCTGATGCGGGTTCTCGCCGTAACGCAGCACCTCGATGCGCCGGCCGGCGACGACAATGCGTTCCGGAAAGCTCTCCCGGCGCTCGCCCGCCATCCAGGTGGCGATCGCCGCGTCATAGGCGGCGGTCCGCGCATAGGCTTCGCCAGCGAGCCGGCGGCGAAAGGCCAGGTGCGTGGCGCCGTCATTAGCCTCGAGCTCGGCGAGCAGCGCCGGATACTGCGAAGGGTCGGTCAGGATGACGACCGCGTCATGATTCTTGGCAGCCGAGCGCACCATCGAGGGGCCGCCGATGTCGATGTTCTCGATGCAGTCGTCGAACGGCTTGCCGGCCGCGACAGTCGCCTCGAACGGATAGAGATTGCTGACAACGATGTCGATCGGCGGAATTTTCTGCGCTTCCATCTGCGCGCGATGCTCGGCGAGATCGCGGCGGCCGAGCAGCCCGCCATGAACTTTCGGATGCAAGGTCTTCACCCGGCCGTCGAGCATCTCGGGGAAGCCGGTGTAGTCGGCGACCTCGATCACCTTGAGGCCGGCGTCGGCGAGCGCCTTGGCGGTGCCTCCGGTCGACAGGAGCTCGATGCCGCGCGCCGCGAGAGCGCGCCCGAGATCGACAAGTCCCTGCTTGTCCGAGACGGAGAGGAGCGCCCTGATCGGGCGGATGAGGTCGAGGGTCATGGGGCTGCTCCGCGGCTGGGAACGCTACCTACAAAGGCGGCAGGCGCGGAGCAAGTCACTGCATGATCTTGACTTCGCGATAGTACTTCTCGGCTCCCGGATGCAACGGGATCGGTACGCCCTGCAGCGCCGATTCGAGCTGGATGCGCTTGCCCAGCGGATGGCCTGAATCGAGCGCGGCCCGCGTCGATCGGTGCCAGAGCGCGCGCGCAATGCCGTAGACGGTGTCCTCGGAGATCCTGGAAGAGACCACGAGGAGCGCGCTGATGCCGATCGTCGGCGTCGGCTTGTCCGCTCCCTTGTACAGGCCGCCCGGAATCGCGGTCTCGACGAAGAAGGGCGTGGTCTTGCGAAGCTCGTCGAGCTCAGTCCCGGCAATCGGCACCACAGCGATCGGCAGACGCTCGGCCAGCTCGGCGATCTCAGGGCTCGGTGCGAGTCCGACCAGGAACAGCGCATCGAGCTTGCCCTCGATCATCTGGTCGATCGCCTGATCGGTCTTGATGTAAGCAGGCCGCATGTCGGCCTCCTTGAGGCCGAATGCCTTGATGATGAGCTGGGCATCGACGAGCGTGCCCGAACCCGGCTCGCCCATGGCGACGCGCTTTCCCTTGAGATCGGCGACGGAGGCGACGCCGGCATCGGCACGCGCCACAAGGTGGATCGAGTCTCGGTAGAGGTTGGCGACGGCACGAAGGTCGCGAATGGCGCCGCCCGGCGTGTAGATGCCGGCACCGTAATACGCCCAGAACGCGACGTCGGCCTGGACGATGGCTCCATCGAGCGAGTTCTTGCCGATCGCCTCGACATTGCCAACTGAGCCGGCAGTCGATTGCGCGATGGCGATCATGCCGGGAACGCCGCAGCTTCCACCCCTCTCGCATTCGCGGCCGCCGGGCGGATTGGAGACGGCGCCGGCGATCATCTCGCCGATTGGATGGGAGGTGCCGTTGGAGGGCCCGGTGCCGAGGCGGAAGAAGCGGATGTCCTGTGCGGACGCGAGGCTAAGGCTCGCGACGAGCGTCGCGAGAATGAATAACATCACCCCGGCAAGGTGCCTCCCCCGGGTTTTCACCAGACCAGCCATTGAGCGCCCGACGACGATTTTCGCGATGTTAGCAGATTGCGTCAGCCACGCAGCATTCTCTTAGGCAGAAACGTGACGATTTCGGGCCAGATCGTAATCGCCGCGACGGCAGCCACCATCAGCAGGAACAGGGGGGTAGTTGCTCGTCCGATGTAGGTGATCTGGTGGCCGGTCATGCCTTGCAAAACGAACAGGTTAAAGCCCACGGGAGGCGTGATCTGAGCCATCTCCACGACCAGGACGACGAAGATGCCGAACCAGACGAGATCGATGCCGGCCCGCTCGATCATCGGCAGCACCACGGCCATGGTCAGCACGACCATCGAGATCCCATCCAGAAAACAGCCGAGAACGACGTAAAAGAGCGTGAGAACCGCGATCAGCGCATAGGGCGAGAGCCCGAGCGAGCTGATCCACTCGGCCAAATGACGCGGCAACCCGGTATAGCCCATGGCGAGAGTCAGGAATGCCGCGCCGGCCAAGATGAGCGCGATCATGCAGGAGAGCCGCGTCGCTCCGAGGAGGCTGGCGACGAAAGCCTCGCGCGTGAGCGAGCCTTGAACGCCCGACAGCAGGAGGGCGCCGACAACCCCCATCGCCGCCGCCTCGGTCGCAGTCGCTATTCCTGCGTAGATCGATCCCAAGACCACGACGATAAGGAAGATCGCAGGAATGAGGTGGCGAGCGGCGTAGATCTTTTCCCAGAGTCCGATCACCGCATCCGGCTTCGGAACCCGGTCGGGATTGAGCACCGCCCAAACGATCACATAGGCCATGAACATGGCCGACAGCATCAGGCCAGGGATCACGCCGGCGATGAAAAGCTGGGCGATCGACTGATCGGCGGCCACGCCGTAGACGATCATGATGATCGAGGGCGGGATCAGGAGCCCGAGCGTTCCCGCCCCGGCCAAGGTCCCGACGATCTTGTCCTCCGGATAGCCGCGCTTGCGCAGCTCCGGTATCGTCATCTTGCCGATCGTGGCGCAGGTCGCCGCCGACGAACCCGAGATCGCCGCGAAAATCGTACAGCCCACGATGTTCGTGTGCAGCAACCGGCCAGGCAGGCGCTGCATCCACGGCGACAGGCCGAGAAACATGCTCTCGCTGAGCTTGGTGCGGAACAGGATCTCGCCCATCCAGATGAACATCGGGAGCGAGGTCAGCGTCCAGCTCGAGGACGCACCCCAGATCGTCGTCACCATGGCGTCCCCGACAGGTCGCGCGGTGAACAGCATCATCGCCACCCACCCGACCGCCATGAGGCCGAAACCGATCCAGAGCCCGCAGGCGAGCACCGCCAGCAGCGCCACGATCAGGAAGACCGAGATAAGGATCTGCTCCAAGGCGCTACTCGATGTGCGAGGGCTCGGCGGCGGCAGATGCCGCTGCCGGATCCTTGCCCGTCGCTATCTGGATGAATTCGTCGACCAGGGCGACGAACAGCACCAGGCTGCCCAGCGCCATGCCGATCTGCGGGATCCAGAGCGGCGTCCGGTCGTTCGACGCCGAGACGTCGGTGAAGACGTAGGACCACCAGACCATCTTCGTCGCATAGCCGGCAAAAAGCCCCGCCAGGATGGCGGCAGCAGCGAGGCAGACCAGCTCGAGCCAACGGCGCGAACGACCCGTGAGCTGCTGAATGAGAAGGGTGACGCGAATGTGCTCGCCCTTGCGGAAGGTATGGGCGAGCGCAAGGAAGGACGCCGCCGCCATGCAATAGCCGGCGTAGGCGTCCGTCCCACGGACGTAGAAGTCGAATACGCCGCCGGCGACGCCGAGCAGGGTGAAGATCAGGATCAGGATGAGGAACAGCCCCGCCAGATAGGCACAGCCGTCGTATAGTCGGTCAAGAAACCGGCGCATCCCTCCTGGCCCGTCCGTCCGACGCGTCTAGCCCTTGCGAAAGGCGTCGATCGCCGCCTGACCATCGGGTCCGGCCCGCTTCAGCCAGTCCTTCATCAGCTCTTCGCCGATCTTCTTGAAGCCGTCCTTCAGCGCCGGGCTCGGCGGTCCGGCGGTCATGCCGTTCTTCCGGAATTCATCGAGGTAGAAGTTGGTCAGCCTCTCGCTCTCGGCCCAACCGCGGGTCTCCGCGGTCGCAGCCGCCTTGGTGACGGCATCGCGCGTCGCCGCGTCGAGGCCGGACCAGGCCTTGTCGTTCACGATGATCATGTTCTTCGGCAGCCATGCCTGGACGTCGTAGAAGTGCTTGACGAACTCCCAGAGCTTGGTGTCGTAGCCGGTGGCGCCGGAGGAGATCATCGAGTTGACGCGGCCAGTAGCAAAAGCCTGGCCCAGCTCAGCCGCCTGGATCGTCGTCACTTGCATGCCCGAGAGCTCACCGAAGCGGTCGGCCGAAGCGCCGTAAGAGCGGAACTTGAGTCCTTTCAGATCCTCGATCTTCTCGAGCGGCTTCGGCGAGTAGAAGCCTTGCGGCGGCCACGCGACCGCGTAAAGGACGTGCATGCCCTGGGCGGCAAGACGCTTCTCGACGCCGGGCCGCGTGACGCTCCACAGCTTCTTCGCTTCGGTGAAAGAGGTCGCAAGGAAGGGTACGTTGTCGATGCCGAAGAAGGCATCCTCGTTCTCGAGCACGACCATCAGAAGCTCGCCGATCTGCGCTTGCCCGGTCTGCACCGCGCGCTTGATCTCCGGAACCTTGAACAACGACGCTCCGGGATGGACGGTGATCTGAAGCTTGCCCTGGGTCGCCGCCTTAACGTCGTCGGCGAACTGCACGAGGTTCTTGGAGTGGAAGTTGCCGGGCGGATATCCTGCCGGAAGATCCCACTTCGTCTGCGCGCTCGCCGATCCGATCGAGAGCGCGACGGCAACTGCAATTCCAAGGATGAGCTTCATGGCGATTCCCCTGTTCTGAAGCCGCTTGCCGCGGTCCTTCGTTTTTAAATGGTGCCTGACCGAAGCAAACAGCGTCAAGCAACCATCGCCCGCGGCTGCCGGCCAAGCAGCTTGAAAGGAGCATCGGCGTGCCTTTCGTCGCTCAAGATGCGTTGGTGCTCGACCGGATACCGGGCTATCCGCTGCCGGTAACGCCACCGGCGCAGCCGCCGTTTCCCTCTTTCCGTCGCAAGAACTGGCTCTAGCGGCGATGGGCATCCTTTCGGATCTGCGCGTCGTCGAAGGCTCGGCCTTCGTCGCCGCCCCGCTTGCCGGCATGTGGCTCGCTCAGCTCGGTGCCGAGGTGATCCGCTTCGATCCGATCGGCGGCGGGCTCGATCGGCACCGCTGGCCGGTGACGGCGAAGGGCGACAGCCTCTACTGGGCGAGCCTCAACAAGGGCAAGCGCTCGATCGCCATCGACATCCGCAAGCCCGAGGGACGTGAGCTCGTCCAGCGGTTGATCGCCGCGCACGGCCTCTTCCTCACCAACTTCCCCGCCGAGGGCTGGCTCGCCTACGAAGAGCTCAAGCGCCGCCGCGCGGATCTGGTGATGGCGGCGATCCGCGGCCAGCCGGATGGCGCTACGGCGGTCGACTACACGGTGAATGCCGCCGCCGGGTATCCGCTGGCGACCGGACCGGAGGGTGCCGAGGGGCCGGTCAATCATGTGCTGCCGGCCTGGGACATCGTCACCGGCCTCTCCGCCGCCTTCGGGCTGCTTGCTGCCGAGCGCCATCGGCGCCTGACCGGCGAGGGGCAGCTTGTCCGCCTCTCGCTGATGGACTCAGCGCTGGCGATGCTGGGCCACCTCGGCATCCTTGCCGAGGTCGAGATCAACGGCGTCGACCGGCCGCGCGTCGGCAACGACCTATACGGCGCCTTCGGCCGCGACTTCGCTACATCCGACGGCGAGCGCATGATGGTCGTGGCGCTGACCGACCGGCAATGGCGCGCAGTCGTCGATTCATGCGGCATCGGTCCGGACGTTGCCGTCATCGAGGAACGCAGCGGGCTCGACTTCCGCAGGGAGGGCGACCGCTTCAAGGCACGAGAGACGCTGAACCGCCTCGTCGAGGACTGGGTCGCGAAGCACCCCTATGCCGAGGTCGCGCGCGTCTTCGCCGCGAAGGGCGTGCTGTTCGAGCGCTATCAGAGCTTCGCCGAGCTGGTCCGCAGCGATCGGCGCTGCGGACTCGGCAACCCGATGTTCGGCACCGTCGACCAACCGGGCATCGGCAGGATGCTGACGCCCGGATCGCTGCTGGACTTCTCGGCCGAAGCACGATCGGCCCCCGTGCGCGCGCCGCTGCTCGGCGAGCACACCGACCAGGTTCTCTCGGAGGTCCTCCGCCTCTCTTCTCGCGAGATCGGTGGCCTGCACGACCGCAAGATCGTCGCCGGCCCTTAAGGTCTCAGCGCGCCATTGGCGCCGACAAAGATCGCGTAGAGCGAGGTCGTCGCGGTAATGTAGAGGCGGTTGCGCTTCGGCCCGCCGAAGCAGAGGTTCGCCACCGTTTCGGGCACGAGCACCTTGCCGATCAGCTCGCCCCTGGGTGTGTAGCAATGCACGCCATCGCCGGCCGAGGTCCAGAGATTGCCGTCGGTATCGAAGCGGAAGCCGTCGGCGACGCCGGGCGAGAGCTTGACGAAGAGGCGACCGTTCCTCACGCGTTTGCCCGCCACGTCATAGACGCGGATGTTGGGCGCACCCTCGTCGCCATCGGAGCGGCCGGTATCGGCGACGTAGAGCTTGGCCTCATCCGGGTCGAAGGCGATGCCGTTGGGCCGCACCATGTCTTCAATCACGACATCGACCGCGCCCGAGCGCGGGTCGATGCGATAGACGTTGCAGCGGCCGATCTCGCTCGCCCCCTTATTCCCTTCGTAGTCGGTGAGTATCCCGTAGGGCGGATCGGTGAACCAGATCGAACCGTCCGACTTCACCACGACATCATTGGGCGAGTTGAGACGCCTCCCCTTCCAGCGCTCGGCGAGCACGGTGATGCTGCCGTCCGGCTCGGTGCGCGTGACGCGCCGCGTGCCGTGCTCGCAGGTGACAAGCCGACCTTCGCCGTCGCGGGTATTGCCGTTCGAGTTGTTGGACGGAAAGCGCCAGACATGGGCGCCGGCGCCTTCGATCCAGCGCATCATCCGGTTGTTGGGGATGTCGCTCCACAACACATGCTCGCCATCGGCAAACCACACCGGACCCTCGGCCCAGCGCATGCCCGAGGTGAGCTTCTCCAGCCGCACATTGCCGAGGACGTAGGGCAGGAAGCGCTTGTCCCAGACCTCGAAGTCGTTGATCGTCTGCATCGTCCCTCCCCGGCCTTGGGCCGGGGTGGAGCTTAGCCGCCATCCGTGCCGCCAGGCGAGAACTCCCCGGAGCTGCCCATGAAGGTCGTCCTTATCGGAACCCTGGTCACCGGCTATGTCGACGACATCGCAGCCCAGGCGAAGACGCCGTGGACGATCGCGATGCTTCCCGACGGCGCCTCGAAGGAGGAGATCGCGGCTGCGCTTGCCGATGCGGATGCGGTCTCGACGGTCGGCTGGAACGCCCGGATGCCGCCGGCGCCGAAGCTGAAGCTGATCCAGGTGGCGGGTGCGGGCACGGATGCGATCGACTTCGACACAATCCCTAGAGGCGTGACCGTCTGCAACGCCTTCGGCCATGAGGGGGCGATCGGCGAGTACGCGGTGATGGCGATGATGGCTTGGTGCCACGAATTCCCGAAGCTCTCGCGCGTCCTCGACAAAGGCGTCATGCGCCAGGTCGACCGCGCCAACCTCGTCCATCACGACGAGATCGCCGGCAAGACCGTCGGCGTGCTGAGCCTGGGGCGGATCGGCAAGGCGGTGGCAGAGCGTGCGCAGGCGCTCGGCGCCCGCGTCCTCGGCTGCAACCGCTCGCCCCTGAAGGGCGCGCGCGGCGTCGACACGATGATCGCCTGGGAGGATATAGGCCGGCTCTTCGCCGAGTCAGACTTCGTCGTCGTCACCACCGCGCTCTCAGCGGAGACCAAAGGCCTGGTCGGCGCGACGCTGCTCCGCCGCATGAAGCCGACCGGCGTCATCGTCAACGTCGCGCGCGGCGCCGTGATCGAGGAAGACCCGCTTTATGCCGCGCTCGCCGAGAAAAAGATCGGCGGTGCGATCCTCGATGTCTGGTGGAACTACCCGAGCGCTGCGACCCAGGAAGCCCCTCCCTCGAAGCATCCTTTCCACACGCTTCCCAACGTCATCCTCACCCCTCACTCATCGGGCTGGACCACGGGCATGCGCCGGCGGCGGGCAGGCCAGATCGCCGCCAACCTCGACCACCTCGCCCGCGGCGAGACGCTGGACAACATCGTGCGGCCTCCGACATCGTGAGGTTGAAAAATAATCGGGCACCTATTACACGTAATTCACGAATTGGCGGGACGGCCAGGTCGCCAATAGCCGACAATCAAGCTGCACAAGTCCCTCTATTCCCAGGTTGATCGATGTCCGCCCTCCCGATCCCGACCACGGGCGCCGCTTCCCTGAGGGCTTGGCTTCGTCGGCACCTCCCGGGCCTTGCCGCGCTGGGGCTCAACCGGCGGCCGAAGCGCGTCCGGTTCTTCGCGCTGGCGCTGAGCGTCCTGATTGCCGTCGCCGCAGGCCATCTCATCATCGCCGAGCGGGCGGAAGAGATCGACCGCGCCGAGCATCGCACCCGGCTTGCCGCAGTCATGCTGAAGGCGCATCTCGACTCGTGGGCCGCTGATCATCTTGACGCCGCCCTGCGCTTAGAGCGACTCGACGACTTCCGTCACGCCTTGGAGCCGCTTTCGGTCTCCTCCTACCGCCTGGACGGAACGCCGCTCGGCGGGGCATCCGAGAACATCCTGAGCGGGCGGCACGCCGACCCGCTTCTGCGGGACCGCCTCGCCTTGTCGCCGGCCGGAAGCTTCGCTACCGGCTCCGACAACAGGCCGCGGATCGTCAGCTACGCGCGCCTGGATCGCTGGCCTGTCGCGGTCGCGGTCGAGCTCGATCTCGAGACCGCGCTTGCCGGATGGCGCGCGTCGCGCAACGGCATCCTGGTCCAAGCCCTGGTCTTCATCGCGACCGTGATCGGCACCTTCCTCATCATCGAACGGCAGATCGCGGCGCTGGCCGCCGCGCGCGTCGCCGCCGAGGCGGCCGAACGCGCCAAGTCGCATTTCCTCGCTTATATGAGCCATGAGCTGCGCACGCCGCTGAACGCTGTCATCGGCTTCGCCGAGATCATGGGTCAGGAGGTGTTCGGGCCGCTCGGCAGCCCGCGCTATCACCAGTATGTGCGCGACATCCACCTCTCGGGCGAGCATCTTCTGACGACGATCACCAACATTCTCGACCTTGCCAACGTGTCGTCGGGGAACTGGCGCGTCGACCGTAGACCGATCGCGCCGGCCGAGGTGGTGACCGAGGTCGGGCATCTGCTTGGGCCGGAGGCACGGTCGCGCCGTGTCGCGCTGAGCACCGATCTCGCATCCTCGCTGCCGATGATCGACAGCGACCGGCGCATGCTGACCCAGATCCTGCTGAACCTCGTCGGCAGCGGCCTGCGCTCGACGCCGGAGAACGGCACGGTGCGGCTGTCGGCGAATCCCCTGGATGCGGCTGTGGTTTTCCAGGTGGCCGATACCGGCGCCGGAATGTCGGCGGAGGAGTTCAGGCTGGCCTTGCAACCGCTCGGCGGTGCCGAGTCGGTGCTGACCACCAAGTTCCGCGATGCCGGCCTCGCGCTGCCGCTGGCCCGCGCTTTCACCGAACTGCTCGGCGGACGCTTCCACATCGAAAGCACGCCCGGCCGCGGCACGGTTGCGACGGTGGTGTTGCCTCTGGGCAACATATCGCTATCGTCAATGGAGAGCTGGCGCGCCCGAGAGGACTCGAACCCCTAACCTTCTGATCCGTAGTCAGATGCTCTATCCAATTGAGCTACGGGCGCGCGGCGGCGTTGAGGCCGCGGAACCTACAGGCGGCCCCAGGCCCTGGCAAGCTTATTGAACACTTTCCGAGCGGATTGAGCAGCATGGGGCAAATCGCGGTGACGGCTAGGAAAAAGCGACTTGTGACCCCCTGGCGCTTTCGCTAGTATCGCCGCAAAATTAAGTGGTTAGCGGTGGTCGCGCGGTGGGGGCGACGCGGTGGGTGTGGTACTTTGCCGGTCGCCTGGGGGCAAGAAGTCAGATAAAGACTGGGACCGAGATGCAAACCGGCATTAGAAAACTCGTCAGCCCCGGCCTCATCGGCGCGCTTCTGCTTTCCGGGTGCTCCTTCACCTCGGATGCCCTTTGGCCGTCGCTGTCGGGTGATACGTCGCGTCAGCCGGTTCGCGTCGACATCCCGCCGAGCGCGGCGGAAATCCGTTCCCAGCAGGCGCTGACCGCGCCAGCCCCGCAGGCGATCATGACGCCGGCCGCGGCCGTTGTCGCGCAGGCCTCCGCCCAGCCCACCAACACCTTCGTCGGACAGAAGGTTGCCCAGATGCGGGGCGATCTTGGCCGGCTCCAGGGCTCGATCAACCAGCATATGGCCGACCTCCAGGCGATCCGGGCGACCACAGCCCAGAACGCCGCGGCCTATTACGGGACGGTCGCCGCGATCCAAGCGCGCCTCCAGGTCGGCACGACGCCGGGCAACCCGATCCTGCAGCAGCAGTGGAATCAGGCGCAGGCCCAGCTCGATACGCTCAACCTCGACATCGCTAACATGAACTCGCTCTCGACGCGGGTTGCGGCCGACTCCTCGCTCGCCGCCTTCATGCTGGAAGCAGCGCGGGCTACCTACGGCCTCGCCGGCGCAGTCGACGAGGACCACCGGGCGCTTGCGACCCTCGAGGACGACGTCAACCGCACCGTAGTCGCGCTCGACCGTATCCTGAACGAGCTCAATGGCGACCTGCAGCGCCAGACCGCCTACCTCAACAGCGAGCGCAGCAATCTCGCCTCGCTCTCGGTCGGCATAAAGAACGGCGAGCTGCTCGGCCAGGGCCTCGGCAATCGCGCCTTCGCCTCCGCCGCGCCGCTGCCCTCCTCGCCGATCGCGGCCTCCTCCACCGCCGTCCTTACGGAGGGCCGGAGGCCGCTGGTCGTCATCCGCTTCGACCGCGCCCGCGTCGACTACCAGCAGGCGCTCTACAACGCCGTCAGCCGCGCGCTCGAGCGCCGGCCGGATGCGAGTTTCGATCTGGTCGCCGTTAGCCCGTCGCGCGGCAACGCCGCCCAGGTAACGCTGAATTCGGCGAATGCCAAGCGCAATGCTGAGTCGGTGCTGCGCTCTCTGACCGAGATGGGGTTGCCGGCGACCCGCGCGCAACTCTCCTCGACCACCTCCGGCCAGGCCCAGAACACCGAAGTCCACGTCTACGTCCGCTGAAGGCCGGCGTAGATCGCGTCAGGCGGGGCGCCGCGCCTTGAGCGCGGCCGTTAGGGTTCCATCGTCCAGATAGTCGAGCTCGCCGCCCAATGGCACGCCATGGGCAAGGCGCGTCACCGCCGCGCCCGCCCCGGCAAGCTTGTCGGCGATGTAATGCGCCGTGGTCTGGCCCTCGACGGTGGCGTTGGTGGCGAGGATGACCTCGCGCACGCTGCCGGCCCTCACCCTTTCGACCAAGCGCCCGATGCCGAGATCCTCCGGGCCGATGCCGTCCAGCGCCGAGAGCGTCCCTCCGAGAACGTGATATCGGCCGCGGAAGGCGTGGGCGCGCTCGAGCGCCCAGAGATCGGCGATGTCCTCGACGACGCAGAGCGTGCCGGCATCGCGCCTTTCATCCGTGCAGATCGAGCACGGGTCCGCGGTGTCGAGGTTGCCGCAGGCCGAGCAGGTGCGGACCTCGTTGGCCGTCGCCTCGATCGCCTCGACCAGCGGCAGCATCAGGCCTTCGCGCCGCTTCAGGAGATGCAGCGCCACACGACGCGCCGAGCGCGGGCCTAGGCCCGGCAGCTTGGCGAGCAGACGGATCAGCCGCTCGATCGCGGCGCCGGTGGCCATGATCTAGGGACCGCGCCTTAGAACGGCAGCTTCATCCCGGGAGGCAGATTGAGGCCTCCCATGAGCTCGGACATCGCCTTCTTGCTCGCTTCGTCCGCCTTGCCGCGCGCGTCGTTGCAGGCGGCGACGATCAGGTCCTCCAGCACCTCGACATCCGAGGGCACGACCAGCGAAGGATCGATCTTGACCTGACGCATCTCGCCGCCGCCGGTCATCGTCACCTTGACCATACCGGCGCCGGATTGCCCGGTCACCTCCTGCTGAGCGATCTTGGCCTGCAGCTCCTGCGCCTTCTGCTGCATCTGTGCGGCCTGCTTCATCATCTTGCCGATATTCATGGCTCCAGATCTCCTTCTTCCGGCGGCAGCTCCTCGGCCGTCGCCGGCGCCGCATTCTCGAGATCGCGGACATCGACGATCTCCGCCCCTGGGAAGACGCTCATCACCGCCTGCACCAGAGGGAGCGCGCGGGCGCGCTCGAAACGATCCTGCTCTGCCGCCTCCCGCTTCTCGGTCAGCGTCATCTCGCCGGCGGATGCGGAGAGACTGACGATCCAGCGCTGGCCGGTCCACTGCGACAGCAGCGAGCCGACGCGGTTGGCGAGGTCGGGCTGGGCGCCGGGGTCGAGCCGCATCTCAAGGCGGCCAGGCTCGAGCTTCACCACATGCGCATAGGTCTCAAGCTGGGCCTGAATCAGCGCCTCGCGGCGTTCGGCGAAAAGGGCCACGATCGCCTCGAAGCTCGTCGGCATCTGCGCCGCTGGCGGCGCCGCGGGTACGGCGACCGCAACGGCCGGTCCTCCAGCGACGGCGCGCGCGCCGCCCCCGCCAGCCGGGCGAGAAGGCGGCGATGAGGCAGCCGAAGACGGCACTGGCGCGGATTGCAGGCGACGGACGAGCTCGCCCGGCGTCGGCATATCCGCGACATGGGCCAGCCGGATCAGCACCATCTCGAGCGCCGGCAGCGAGGACTCCGCCTGCTGCACCTCGGCGAGCCCTTTCAGCAGCATCTGCCAGGCGCGGGTCAGCGACGGTACCTGCAGCTTTTCGGCGAGCTCCTTGCCGCGCGTCGCCTCGACCTCGGAGAGGCCGAGATCGGATGCGGCTTCAGGCGCAAGCTTAATGCGGCTGACGGCGTGGGTGAGCTCCAGCAGATCCTGGACGAGCTGCGTCGGATCGGCGCCGCCGCGGTACATCTTGCCGACGATGTCGAGCGCGTCGGCGACGCGGCCTTCCATCGCCGCCTGGAACAGGTCGATGAGCTGGCTGCGATCGGCGAGGCCCAGCATTTCGGCGACGCCGGCTTCCGCGATCCTCGCCGAGCCGCCGAGCGCGATCGCGCGGTCGAGCAGCGACAGCGCGTCTCGCGCCGAGCCTTCGGCACCGCGCGCGATCAGTCGGAGCGCCCCGTCCTCGGCCTCGATGCCCTCCTTTGCGGCAATGCCGCCGAGATAGTCCGACAGCTCGGTCAGCGAGATGCGCTTGAGGTCGAAGCGCTGGCAACGTGACAGCACCGTCACCGGCACCTTGCGGATCTCGGTCGTGGCGAAGATGAACTTCACATCCGGCGGCGGCTCCTCGAGCGTCTTCAGCAGCGCGTTGAACGCCGCGGTCGACAGCATGTGAACCTCGTCGAGGATGTAGACCTTGTAGCGGGCGGAGACCGGCTTGTAGCGCACACCGTCGAGCAGCTCGCGGATATCGTTGACGCCGGTGCGGCTGGCCGCATCCATCTCGAGCACATCGACATGTCGGTCCTCGGCGATGGCAACGCAATGAGTGCAGACGCCACAGGGCGAGATGGTCGGGCCGCCTGTGCCGTCGGGGCCGATGCAGTTGAGCGCACGGGCGATGATGCGCGCCGTCGTGGTCTTGCCGACGCCGCGCACGCCGGTCAGCACGAAGGCATGCGCGATGCGCCCGGAGGCGAAGGCGTTCGACAGCGTGCGCACCAGCGCCTCCTGCCCGATCATCTCGGCGAAGGTGGCGGGCCGATACTTGCGTGCGAGGACGCGGTAGGGCTGAGCAGAGGTCGGCGGCGTCGCGTCGGACATGCTTCCGGCCGGGGTTCCTCAGCCTTTGCTGGAGATCGGGTGAGAGGCTGGACGGCGACCCGGGCCGAAACTCGTTACGGCTGCTTCCTTCCGGACCTGACCGGGTTGGCGAGGAGCCCGTCCACCACCAACCTCTCAGCGTCTTTATATCAGTCCGGGCCGGGGTCGGGGCAAGGGGGCGGAAGCCGCTGGCATCCTTGGATTCGTGGAGTTATGCACAGGACATGAACCCTTCCGCGACCCTCCGCCCGGCGCGCGACCGCGATCTCGCCTTCTGCCGGCGCCTCTACTACGAGGCGATGCGGCCGACGATCGAGCGCATCCGGGCTTGGCGCGAGGACCGCGAGGACGCCGAGTTCGCGCGTCAATGGTCGGCGGCCGAGGTGTCGATCGTCGTCGGCGAAGCCGGCGACATCGGCTGGATGCAGATCGCGCGCCATGACCGAGACATTTTCCTCAATCAGATCTATCTGGACGCGTCATCGCGAAACCGCGGCATCGGGACGCGCCTCGTTCAGAGCCTGCTGCATGATGCTGACCGGCAAGGCCTCGCGGTCGTGCTCAATGTCGTGAAGGACAACCCCGCGCTTCGTCTCTATGAGCGACTGGGGTTCCGGCGGATCGGAGAGGAGTTGCATAAGTTCAACCTGCGCCGCGATCCGGACTAGCCGCTGCGCTCGACGAGCCCACACTTCTCAGTCCGGCACGCCGGCACCTCCATCGGCCGCCGGCGCAAGCGCGGATGCCTGGCCCTGCAGCTTCGCCAGCATCCGGTCGAGGACCTTGCGCTCCTTCGGATCGAGCGCTTCCAAAAGCCGCGTCTCCCGCTCGAGCGCGAGCGGCACGATCTCTCGGTAGATCCGGCGGCCGGCAGTCGTCAGCATCAGCACCTGGCGGCGGCGGTCGGCCGTATCTGACCTCGCCTCCACCCGGCGGGAGCCGACCAGGCGGGCGACGGCGCGGCTGACGCGGACCTTGTCCATGGCCGTCAGGCCGATGATGTCGCTGGCGGTCAGCCGGCGATGGCGGCCGAGCTGCGCCATCACCCGCCATTCCGGGATCGTCAGGTCGAAGCGCTGAGCGTAGATCCGCGCGATCGCGCGGCTGACGGTGTTCGACAGGACCGACAGCCGATAGGGAACGAAGCGCTCCAGGATGAGGCTACCGGGCTTCTCCGGTGCTTCTCCGAGAGGGCTTGGATTTAGTTTCATCTGAAACTAATATCTCCGCCAACCGACCCCTCGTCAAGGAACGCCTGATGACCCAGAACCCGATGGGCACCGACGGCTTCGAGTTCGTCGAGTACACCGCTCAGGACACAAAGGCCCTGGGCCGGCTGTTCGTCTCCATGGGCTTCACCGCCGTCGCCCGACACCGCTCCAAGGACGTGACCCTCTATCGCCAGGGCGACTGCAATTTCATCGTCAATGCCGAGCCCGACAGCTTCGCGCAGTCCTTCGCGCGCGTGCACGGGCCTTCGGTCTGCGCCATCGCCTTCCGCGTCAAGGATGCGGCCCAGGCCTACACGCGCGCTCTTTCGCTCGGCGCCAAGCCGGTCGAAGGCCGGGTCGGGCCGATGGAGCTCAACATCCCGGCGATCCGCGGCATCGGCGGCAGCGTGATCTATCTGGTCGACCGCTACGGCGACCACTCGATCTACGATGTCGACTTCAAGCCTATCCCAGGCGCCGACCACGCAGCCAAAGGCGTCGGTCTGAAGTATGTCGACCACCTGACCCACAATGTCCACCGCGGTCGCATGGAGGAATGGGCGAAGTTCTACGAGCGGCTCTTCAATTTCCGCGAGATCCGCTACTTCGACATCGAGGGCAAGCTGACCGGCCTTAAGAGCAAGGCGATGACCAGCCCTTGCGGCAAGATCCGCATTCCGATCAACGAATCCTCCGACGACAAATCCCAGATCGAGGAATACCTCAATGCCTATAACGGCGAAGGCATCCAGCACATCGCTCTCGCCTGCGACGACATCTACCAGGGCGTTGAAAACCTCAAGCAGCGCGGTGTCGAGTTCCTCTCCGACGTGCCCGACACCTACTACGAGATGCTGGCGACACGCCTTCCTGGCCATGGCGAGGATATCGAGCGGCTGAAGCGCAACAAGATCCTGATCGACGGCGCGCCGACCGAGAATGGCGGCATCCTGCTGCAGATCTTCACCAAGACCGTGATCGGGCCGATCTTCTTCGAGCTGATCCAGCGGAAGGGCGACGAGGGTTTCGGCGAGGGCAATTTCCGCGCACTCTTCGAGTCGATGGAGCAGGACCAGATCAAGCGGGGAGTGCTGACCGCATGAAGAACGGGATCTCGCTTCCGCGGCGCGAGGGCCTCGCCTCGCGCCAGGCCCATGCCGACCTGCCCGAAGGAACCTTCGAGCGCGAGATCGGCAAGGAGGGCTTCTTCGGCCCGGCGACGCAGATGTATCACCGCCACCCGCCGACCGGCTGGGTCGAATGGGACGGCCCGCTGAAGCCGCGGGCCTTCGACCTGGCGAAGCTCAACCAGGTCCAGGCCTCGCCCTGGGACGCGGTCGAGGTGCTGCACAACGCCCATGTCCGCATCCGCCACTGGCGCCTGTCCGGAGCCATGGACCATCTCGTCCGCAACAGCGACGGCGACGAGCTCATCTTCGTCCATGAGGGCGAAGGCGATCTCTTCTGCGACTACGGCCATCTTGCGTTCCGCGACGGCGACTACATCGTGCTGCCCAGGGGCACGCAGTGGCGGATCGCGCCCAAAGCCGCCTTCACCGCGCTCCTGATCGAGGCGACCAATGACGGCTATCGCCTCCCCGATCGCGGCCCGCTCGGCCAGCACGCGGTCTTCGACCCCGGCGTGCTCGACGTGCCCACGATTGACGAGGCATTCAAGGCACAGCAGACCGACCAGGCTTGGCGCGTCACGGTGAAGCGCCGCAACCTCTACTCGACCATCACCTATCCCTACAATCCGCTCGACGCTGTCGGCTGGCAGGGAACGCTGATGCCGGTCCGCCTCAACTGGCGCGACATCAGGCCGGTGATGAGCCACCGCTACCACCTGCCGCCCTCGGCTCACACGACCTTCCTCGCTTCACGCTTCGTCGTCTGCACCTTCGCGCCCAGACCCGCCGAGAGCGATCCGGGCGCGCTCAAGCTGCCCTTCTTCCACAACAACGACGATTTCGACGAGATGATCTTCTATCACCGCGGCCGGTTCATGAGCCGCGACAACATCCATCCCGGCATGGTGACGCTGCATCCCTGCGGCTTCCCGCACGGGCCGCACCCCAAGGCCTTCGCCATGGCGGCCAAGTCGGCCGGCGGGCACATGCTGGACGAGGTCGCGGTTATGGTCGATACGCGCGACGCGCTCGACATCGGCCATCTGCCGGACGGCATCGAGTGGACAGGCTATGTCGATTCCTGGCGGAAGAAGCCGGAGGCGGCGGAATAGCCATGAGACTCGGATCCCTGAAGGAGGGCGGCCGCGACGGCACGCTCGTTGTCGCCTCGGCGGACCTCGCCCGCGCCGTTCGCGTGCCGAAGATCGCCTCGACGCTGCAGGAAGCGATCGAGGACTGGGAACGCGCGGCGCCCGAGCTACGTTCGATCTACCGCCTTCTCAACGAAGGCAAGGCAGCCGATGCCTTCGCGCTCAAGGTCGCGGACCTCGCCTCGCCGCTGCCGAGGGCTTATCAGTGGGCCGACGGATCGGCCTATCTCAACCATGTCGAGCTGGTCCGGAAGGCGCGCGGCGCCGAGATGCCACCCTCCTTCCTGCACGACCCGCTGATGTATCAGGGCGGCTCCGACCGCTTCCTTGCCCCTACCGATCCGATCCCAGCAGCGAGCGAGGAGTGGGGCATCGACTTCGAAGGCGAGGTCGCCGTCATCGTCGACGATGTGCCGATGGGCGTCTCGGCCGAGCGCGCCCGCGCGCACATCAAGCTGGTGATGCTGGTCAACGACGTCAGCCTGCGGAACCTGATCCCGAGCGAGCTCGCCAAGGGCTTTGGATTCTTCCACAGCAAGCCGCCGACGGCCTTCGGGCCGATCGCGGTCGACCCGGCCGAGCTTGGCGATGCCTGGGATGGCGGCAAGCTGCACCTGCCGCTGCTCTCGACGCTCAACGGCAAGCAGGTCGGATGCACCGATGCCGGGACCGACATGCAATTCGACTTTCCGGCGTTGATCGCGCATGCGGCGAAGACGCGGCCGCTCGCCGCCGGCACCATCATCGGCTCCGGCACCGTCTCGAACCGAGACCGCTCGAAAGGATGGTCCTGCATCGCCGAGGTGCGGATGATCGAGACTATTGAGGAAGGGAAGCCGAGGACGCCGTTCATGCGCTTCGGCGACACCATCCGGCTGGAGGTCAGGGATCGCGAGGGACGGTCCGTGTTCGGGGCGATCGAGCAGAGGGTCGTGCGCGCCGAGCCGGCATCGTAGACTGAGGTTTCATACGCAGCGAAGAAAGACGCACGGATGAAGCTTCACGGATACTTCCGCTCGTCGGCCGCTTTCCGTGTCCGCATCGCGCTCAACCTGAAGGGCCTCGCCTACGACAACGCCTTCGTCCATCTGAGGAAGGGCGATCAGCGGAGCGTCGCCTATCTCGGCCTCAACCCGCAGGCGCTGGTGCCGGCTCTCGAGGACGGGGCGCATCTGCTGACCCAGTCGCTCGCCATCGTCGAGTACCTCGACGAAACCCACCCGGCGATGCCGCTCCTGCCGAAGACGCCGCCTGAGCGGGCACGCGTGCGCGCGCTGGCGCAAATCGTCGCTTGCGACATTCACCCGATCGACAACCTTCGCGTCCTGCAATACCTGGCGAAGGAGCTGGGCGCCGACGAGGCCGCGGTCGGGCGATGGTTCAATCACTGGATTACGACCGGCTTCACCGGCCTTGAGGCGATGCTGGCGAAGGACGCGGCCACGGGGCGCTTCTGCCACGGCGATACGCCCGGTCTCGCCGACATATGCCTGGTGCCGCAGGTGTTCAATTCCAAGCGCTACAGCCTGGATCTAGGGCCCTATCCAACGATCAGGCGGATCTACGATGCCTGCATGGCGCTGCCCGCCTTCGATGCGGCGCAGCCGGCGAAGCAGCCAGACGCCGAACTCTAAGGGCTCTTGCGGGCGCGGGCGACAATGGCCTTGAAGGTCTCGAGATCGGCGGCGCCCGGAACGAATTCCCTGCCGATGATGAAGGCCGGCGTGCCAGTGATTTCGAGCGCGCCGGCGAGCTCGCGGTTCTTCTTGAGCACGCTCTCGATCGTCGGCGACCTCAGGTCGCGCTTGAGCTGGTCCATATCGGCACCTGCTTCCTTGGCGAGCTTCAGCACCGTGTCCTTGTCGAGCGCGCCTTTGGAGCTGATCAGCGCCTTGTGCACCGCCTCGTATCTCCCCTGGATGCCGGCGGCGAGCGCCACGCGAGAGGCGAATTGCGACTCAGGCCCGAGGATCGGGAACTCCTTCATCACGCGGCGAATGCGGCCGTCTTCCTTGATCAGCTGATCGACCACCGGATCGGTGCGTTTGCAGTAGGGGCAGCGGTAGTCGAAGAATTCCACCACCGTCACGTCGCCGACCGGATTGCCGAGCACCGGCGAGGTCGGATCGGATGTCAGCTCGCTTTTGCGCTTCACAATCGCTTCGATGCGCCGTTCTTCGGTCGACTGCTGCTCCTTCGCCTGCAACGCTTCGACCGCCTCGCGGATGATTTCCGGGTTCGTCAGGATGTAGGCCCGGATGATCTCCTCAATCGCTTTCTTCTGATCGGGCGAGAAGGTCTGCGCGGCGGCCGCGAACGACAGAGCCAGCGCGACGAGCAGCAGAGCAGCGACGCGACGCATGAACGTCCTTTCAGGCTACGCGACGAAATATGAAGACCGGCGGGCGCGAAGTCCACGCACGTTCCAGTGACTAATTTTTGCGGCGTTTCCTGGCTTCCGCCTGGATCTTGATGTCCTGGGCCCGCAGCCAGGCCGGAGAGCCCTCGGGAAGGAGACGTTGCGCCCGCACGGCCTGTTGAGTTGCATCGGGCAGCCGATTCTCGACCATCGCCTGCTCGGCCAGCGCCAGCGCCGCCTCGCCGACCCGCCCCCCGCGGCCATGGGCGACGGCGAGCAGCCGCCACGCCAGCCCGTTTTCGCGATCGGCATGCACTGCCGCGTTGAGGTGCGCGAGGGCATCGCGCGTGAGCTCCGGCCGGTCCGGCTCGAGCTGTGCCTGGGCATAGCCGACGCGGATCAACGGCGAGGTCGGCAGCAGCCTGACGGCCTCGGCATAGGCCTTGGCGGCATCGGCGACACGGCCGTTCTCGAACAGCATCTGACCCTTCGTTTCCCAGTAGTAGGGATCGCCGGGGAAATCCGCGATCAGGCCGTCGATCAAGGGTACGGCCTTCGCCATGTCAGGAATGCGGTAGTAGGCGATGGCGCGCGCGTAACGAGCCGCTTCGGACGTATCCGCTTCCCTATAGGTCTGCAGCGTCCGCGCCGGCTGCTCGATGAAGGCGAACAGCTTCGCCCTGACGCGCCGATGCATGCGGTCGTACTCGGCCGGCAGCTTCGCATCGGCGTAGCGCGAGGTTGAGAGCGACGCGCGCACGGTATCGACTCGCTCGCGAGTCAGCGGATGGGTACGCACATAGGGGGACTGGCGTGCCTGCGAGAGGACTTCCTGCCCGGAAAGGATCTCGAGGAACTCGAGCATGCCTCTGGCGCTGTAGCCGGAGCGCTCGAGAAAGGTAAGGCCGGCCTGGTCGGCAGCCGACTCCTGCGCCCGGCTGAAGCTCAGCACGTTCGACATGGCGACAGAGGAGCCGGTGCCGACGATCGCCATGCCGGCATCGCCCTTGCCGGCGACAGCGGCCGCCGCTCCGAGCACCATGGAGAGAATCTGGATCGCGGTCGCACCCTTGAGCTCGTCCTGGGTCCTGGCCAGGTGCCCGCCGGCGATATGGCCAGCCTCATGCGCGATCACGCCGATCAGCTGGCTTGCCGATTCCGCCCGCATGATCAGGCCGGTATTCAGGAACATATTCTGGCCGCCGGCGACGAAGGCATTGAGCTGGCCATCGCGGACCAGGAAGATGCGGACATCGTCACCGGCGAGGCCTGCCGCCTGGAATATTGGCGTCGCGTATTCGCGGATGGTATTTTCGGTCTCGGCGTCGCGGATCAACGAGATACGCTGCGCCGCCGCCGGTAGCGGAATCGCCAGCACGGCGGCCACCAACAGCGCGAGCCCGGATCTCCGTCGCCTCAGAATGCTCCACACCGTCCCTGATCCTCGAAACTCGGTCGATGCTCTGCGCCGATCGTGGCGGAAATGCGTCGCGATGTCGCTCGTTCTCTTATGTGCCGCTTGTTCCGGTGGCGATCAACCCGGCGTGATCCGACCGGTCGAAGGCTTTTTCGGCGGGGTTGCCGCCGACGAGCCGCGGGCTGCGATCGCCGGACGAGACATCCTGATCGCGGGCGGCAGCGCCGCCGATGCCGCAGTCGCGGTGGGCTTCACCCTTGCCGTCACGCTCCCCTCCTCGGCCGGGATCGGCGGCGGCGGCGCCTGCATCGCCTTCGACGGCGCGACGGCAACGCCGACCCTGATCGACTTTCCTGCCTCGGCACCGGGAGAGAGCCCCATCGCGGTCCCGGCATTCGCCCGCGGCATGGCACTGCTGCACGCCCGCCACGGGCGCATGCTCTGGTCCCAGGTTCTCGGACCTGCCGAGGCCGCGGCCCGCTTCGGTGCACCGGTCAGCCGCGCGCTTGCCCGCGACCTTGCCGACGCGCCTCCCGAGCTCGTCCGCGACCCGGCAAGCGCCCGCATCTTCGCGCCCGCCGGGCGCCTGATCGCCGAGGGCGAGCCGCTGGTTCAGCTCGATCTCGCCGGCGTCATCGGTCAGCTTCGGCAAAAGGGCGGCGGCGAGGCCTATGTCGGCCTGCTCGGCCGCGCCATCGCCGACGCCTCGGCGGGGGCGCTGCCCCTCGACGGGCTCCGCGGCTATCTGCCGCAGGCATCGTCGCCGGCGACCATACGCATCAACCAGCAGCAGCAACTCGTCCTCGTCGGCGAGAGCGCGGCAACGACAGCGCTGCTCGGGCATCTGCTGGCGCTCGCGACCCAGCTCAGCCCCGGGGCCGCCGACGGGCCGCGTTTCTGGGCGGAAGGGGGCGCTGCGAGCGAGGGCCAGCTCGCCGAAGCCCTGCCGCGCGGCACGGCCGCTCTGGTGCCGCAAGGCGCCGAGCTTCAGGCATTGGCCGCGCGCGTGCGCGCCGGATCGCATCAACGTCCGGCGAAGAGCCTGGGCCCAGTCGGAACGGCGCGCGCCGGCGCCAGCGCGTTTTTCACCGTCGACAAGAACGGCCTCGCCGTCGCCTGCGCTCTCGGCATGAACGCCCCCTGGGGCACCGGCAAGGTGCTGGGTGGAACCGGCATCCTCGCAGCCCCGCCGCCTTCGCTCGAAAGCCCGAGAGCGGCCGGTGCGATCGTCGTCGCTCCCGGCAGCGGCGTCTTCTACCTTGCCGCCACCGCTTCCGGCCGTGCGGCGCCTGCCGCTCTGGCGCAGGTCGCCTGGCCCGTCATCTCCGACCGGCAGCGCGTCGACCTGGCGATCGACCAGCCGCGGGTGGTCTATGACGGGGTCGCCGATCTTGCCCGCGTCGAGCCCGGCACGGCTCAGGAGTCGCTCAACCGCGGCGGCCTCCGCTCCGCCGAAGCGGCGCCGATCGGCGTCGTCAACGCCTTCTCCTGTCCGGGCGAACTGAACCGCGGCCGCGGCGATTCCTGCGAGCCGGCGGCCGATCCGCGCGGCGCCGGCCTCGCCTTCGGCGGCTCCGGGATCCGTACGCGCAGCAGCAACTTCGGCGGCACGTCGCGGCACAGCGCTCCATGACCCGGCGGATCGCTCGCCGCGCCGGCATCCCGCCTTTTATCGTCATGGATGTATTGCGCGCCGCCAATAAACGCGCGGCGACCGGCGCCGATGTCTTGCACCTCGAGGTGGGCCAACCTTCCACCGGGGCGCCGGTGCTCGTGGTTGAGGCGGCGCGGGCCGCGCTCGGCCGTGATGTCCTCGGCTATACGGACGCGCTCGGCATCCCGCCGCTGCGTCAGGCGATCTCGCGTCACTATCACGAGCGCTACGGCGTCGATGTCGACGCCGCCCGCATCGTCGTCACCACCGGCTCGTCGGGCGCCTTCATCCTCTCCTTCCTCGCCGCCTTCGATCAGGGCGCGCGCGTCGCGGTGACGGCGCCGGGCTATCCCGCCTATCGCAATATCCTCTCAGCGCTCGGCATCGAGGTGGTCGAGATCGAGGTCGGGGACGCGACCCGCTACCAGCCGACGCCGGCGCTGCTCGACAAGGCGGGCAGGCTCGACGGCCTGATCGTCGCGAGCCCGGCCAACCCAACCGGCACCATGCTAACAGCCGAGGACCTGAAGGTCCTGGCCGATCACTGCGCCCGGCGCGACATTCGCCTCGTCTCCGACGAGATCTACCACGGCATCACCTATCGGGAGCCGGCGACGACCGCGCTTGCGCTGACCGAGCGCGCCGTCGTCATCAACAGCTTCTCGAAATACTTCTCGATGACCGGCTGGCGCCTTGGATGGATGGTCCTGCCGGAAGAGCTGATCCGGCCGGTTGAATGCCTGGCGCAGAACCTCTTCATCTCGCCGCCTTCGCTCTCGCAGGTGGCTGCGGTCGCGGTGTTCGGCTGCCGCGACGAGCTCGAAGCGAATGTCCGGCGCTATGCGGCGAACCGCGCCGTGCTGCTGGAGTCTCTACCCAAAGCCGGGCTCGATCGCTTCGCGCCGCCGGATGGCGCTTTCTATCTCTATGTCGATATCGGCCATGTCACCAACGACAGCGCCGATTTCTGCAAGCGCGTGCTCGCCGAGATCGGCGTCGCGATCACGCCGGGCATCGACTTCGATCCGAGCCGCGGCTCGCGCACGTTGCGCATCTCTTTCGCCGGCTCGACCGAGACGATGGCCGAGGCCGCGCGCCGCCTGGGAGCCTGGCTGAAGCGCTAGACTCTAGACAATGCCGTGCTGGACCAGGATCGGCCGTATGTCGCCGTCGAACCGCTGCGCCAGCATCATGATGCCGAGCGGGCTCGGCGGCCGCGCCTGCTTGCCCTGGCGCTTCTCGGCTTCCAGCTCCTCCCGCATGATCGCATAGGCGAAGGAAGCGAAGTCCTTGTGCCCCAGCGCCTCGCCGAGCAGGAACAGGCGGTGCAGGCGCTCGACCTTGATGGCGCCGCCGAGCACAGGCGAGACCATGGACTGAAGCTGGTCGCCGTGCCGCGCGCGCTCGAGAATGACGTCGTTGAACCGGCGTGCCCTATCGGCCCGCTCCGCGTCGGCGGCGGCGGGCAATCCGGGCTCGACTCTGCCAGTCCCGACCAGCACGACCATGGCCTCGACCTTGCGCTCGAACTCGACCGGGTCGTTGGAGGCAGCCATTTCCGCCAGGGTCTTAGGGCCGCTCGCGAGCGCATCCAGCAGCTCGGCAGCAGGTCCGCTGTCGAGCGGGTAGACGCCTTGCGTGTAGGCAGCGCCGAGCTCGACCTGGTTGCGCGGCCACACCAGCGCGAAACGGGTTTTCATCAACAGCTCGCGCCGCTCGGACGCGAGCAGGCGTTCCGGCCCGCGGACGAAGATGTCCTTCCTGAACTGCTGGTTCAGCATCAGGTCGCGGACGGTCTCGCGGAAGGGCGGGTCGTCGATGCCGGCGATCTTCGCCGCCTGCTCGGGCGTCAGGCATAGCCGCTCGACATGATGCTGAAGCTCGGCCGAGGCGGCGAAGGTCAGCTTCGCCTGATGCATCTGGCGTGCGACGTCCAGATGGTAGAGCGGCGTCCAGATCCGGTTGAAGTACTCGTGTGCGATGTAGGAGCGCGACATGCCTCGGATCTTGCCGAGTTGCGCGCGCGCCGCCTCGTTCGCCTGGAGATATGCCGCGCCCAGCGCCGCCAGCTCGTCCGCCTCGTCGAGCGCCTTCTCGATCCGCTCTTCCGTCGAGCCGGTCGCGCGCTGCGCCATCTCGCTCAACAGGCGGCGCAGCGGCTGGATCGGCGACCAGCCAGGTAGGCAGTTGTAGCTGAGATAGACGACGACGCCGAAGGCGAGCCGGTCGCGGATGAAGTCGACGATCGACTTGCGATGCTCGGCCATGACCCAGGAATAGATGCCGTGCAGCACGATCATGTCGAAGGGCGGCAGGTCGAGCGCGGCAAACTCCTCGAAGGAGGAATCGAAGACCCGGATGTTGGGGATGCCGGCCGCATCGGCAATGCGCCGGGCGGTCGCGGCGAAGGCCGGGTTGAAGTCGGTTGTCCACACCTCCGCTTCCGGATGCGTGGCGGCAACCACGTTGCAGGCGAAACCGTGGCCGGCGCCGAGCTCGCAATAGCGGAGCTTGCCGGTCAGGCTCGGCGGGCGGATGCCCGCCGACAGGAGCGCGAAGGAGAGGAATGACGGTGTCAGCTCGCGGTAGTAGCCCTGGCTGTAGTCGACATCGGCGATATAGCCCTCGGTCCAGTCTTCCATCGGCGCCTCTCTGCCGGCCCACGAGCAGTCATAGCCCCAAGCCACCGCCACGGGTAGACTTCGCATATCATCGATGGAGGTTCCAATGACTGCAGCCAAGCCGCTCGTTGCCAAGACTGCCGACAATGACGACCAGCAGCCCTGGCAATGGCCCGAAGCGAAGTGGCGGGCGGTCTCCGGCAAGATCCGGCCGGGCCGGGCGCTCAGGCCGAAGGCATGGAAGGACGGAGCGCGGGTCGCCGTCGGCATCTCGTTCGACTCCGACCACGAATCGGGCGAGCTCCGCGACGGCGGCAAGTCGCTCGGCCGCATGTCCATGGGACAGTACGGCGCCCGCGCCGGCATCCCGCGCATCATGAAGCTGCTCGCAAAGCATTCGGTCCCGGCCTCGTTCTTCACGCCGGCGGTCGTCGCCATGCTCTACCCGGACGAGCAGAAGCGCGCGGTCGACCTCGGCCACGAGGTCGGCATCCATGGCTGGATCCACGAGCTCAACTCGGTGCTGCCGGGCGAGGTCGAGCGCGACCTGCTGTTCCGCTCCTGCGACACGCTGGAGAAGGTGACCGGCGTGCGCCCGGTCGGCATCCGCACGCCCTCCTGGGACTTCAGCCCCAACACGCTGCAGATCATCCGCGAGCTCGGCCTTCTCTACGACTCATCGCTGATGGCCGATGACGATGCCTACGAGCTGAACGAGGACGGCAGGCCGACGGGCGTGGTCGAGCTGCCGCCCGAATGGATCCGCGACGACGCGGTCTATTTCAACATGCACCGCTTCACGGGCCTGCGTCCCTATACGCCGCCCTCGGCCGTGCTCGAGATCTTCACCAAGGAGTTCGACGTCGCCTATGAGGAAGGCGGCATGTACATCCTGACCATGCACCCGCACATCATCGGCCATCGCTCGCGCCTGACGCTGCTGGATGAGCTGATCCAACACATGAAAACGAAGAAGGGTGCGTGGTTCGCTACCCACGCAGACATCGCCAAATTCGCGAAGGAGAACGCGGCCTAGTCGAGGCGTTCGACTTGCCCGAGACGCCCCGGATCGACGGCGAGCCCATCACCGTCGACTTCTTCGGCGAGAGGGTGACCTTCCGCTATGCTGGCCACGTCACGCCGGCCGGCAATCGCCGGCTCTCTCCGGAAGACCAAGACAGGATCGGCCGCCTCGCCGATCGCATCGCCGAGCTGCGACGGCGGGCACGCTCGGACGAAGGGCTCGCCTCCCCGGTAGATCTGGGAGCAAAGAGCTGGGGCGAAACCTACTCGACCGAGTGGCATCCGTTCTTCGACCCAGCGAAACGGCGCTTCGAATATCTCCGCCTCTATTGCCCTCCCTTTACCGGCTTCGACGCGCTCACCAATCAGATCCACGGCAATCCGCCCGAAGGCATACCTGAGGACGTCGACCGGCGTCTTCTTGGCCTGGCGAGCATCAGCCCGCAGATGGTGGACTTCGTGCTCGACCAACGGCAGCTGCCGGAGCAGATGCGCGTCCAGCTTCCGCTGGTATTCGGCGAATCCGGCGCCATCCTCGACGGTACGATCGCCAGCTATGATTCGTGGAGCCTGCAGAAGCAGCTGAACGGGCTCCAAGGGTCCGGCGTGCTCCGTCACCTCGCCGAAGCCGCTTCTCGCCGCGGCCAGGCGACGATCGCCGACATCGGGTCCGGATTCGGCGGCCTCGTCTATCAGCTCGTCCGCGCCATGGCGCCGGCCAGGGTTCGCGTGGTCGCCATCGACCTGCCGGAGTCGCTCGTCTTCGCCGCCGCCTACCTCAACGCGCTATGGGCCGATCGCCCGACATATCTCGCGACGCCCGAGGGATACCTCTCGACGACGAGCTGGCGCCCGGTGACGACCTTGCCCGAGGACTTCGCCGCGGTCTTCGTCGTCAACTATCTCGCGTCGAAGGTTCTGCGCGAGCTGGCGCCTCTCGATCTCATCCTCAATTTCCGCTCGATGCAGGAGATGTCCGACGCCCAGGTCGGGCATTACGGGCGCATCGCTCGGTAGACGCTCGGCGATGACGGCTTGCTCTACGAGCAGAACGACAGGACGCGCCCCGAAGACCGCGACGTGAAGGGAATTCTCGGGAGGATCATGCCCGTCGGGGGACCGGTGCCCGAAACCGTTCCGCCGCATCGCGGGATGGGCCAGGCGAGCCTCTGGTCGAACGGGTCGAAAGCATCGCGCCCTAGCTGACGACCAGGGGCTCCAGGCTCGCCTTCGACAGGGGCTCGGCACCGCGTTCTCCGACGAGGCTGGTGCGGCCCAGCGTCATGGCGATCCCGTGATCCGAGTCCATCAGGATCATGTGGATGAAGAAGACCATGCCGGGCTCGGCGATCACCGGATTGCCGGTATAGAGCATCGGCCAGTCCATCCAGTTCGGCTGGAACAACGCGCCGAGGCTGTAGCCGCAGGCGTTCAGTCGATGCTCGCGGAGCCCGAGGCGATCGAAGACGCGGGCATGGGCATCGAAGACCTTGCCGATCGGCTCCCCGGGCTTGAGCGCCTCCTCGCAAGCCTGGAGCGCCTCGCGGCAGGCGGCATGCATCTCGACCTCTCGCGGCGGCGGCTTGCCGACGCGGACGGTGCGCATCAGGCAGGAGTGGTAGAGCCGGTAGGCGCCGGCGAACTCGAGCGTGAGCTGGTCCTGCGCGTCGAGCTTCCGCCGGCCGGTGAAGTAACGACAGAGCAGCGCGCCCGGCCCTGAGCCGATGATGAAGGGGTTGCCGGAATAGTCGCCGCCGCCCCTGAACACCGCGCCCTGCATCGCCGCCAGAATGTCGCCCTCATCGGCGCCCGGTCGGATCACCGTCATTCCAGCCTCGAGCGCGGCATCGGCGAGTTGGGCGGCCTTGCGGACATAGGCGATCTCAGCCGGGCTCTTCCTGATCCGAAGCCGGCTCACCAGCTCCGACGCGTCTTCAAGGCGACAGAAGCCGTCGAGCGCATCCGAAAGCCGCCGGCCGTTGCGCGCGGTTAGCCCATAGGCCTCCCACTCGACGCCGAGCCTTTTCCCACGACAGCCGAGCTCACCCAGGATCGTCTTCAGCTCGGCCGCCGGCGAGGCGCCCTCGCGATCGACCCAGATACGGATGTTCTCGATCACCGAGGTGAGCTGCGCCTGCCTGAGATCGGGCGAACGCGTCAGCAGCATCAGGCGGCCGTCGACGCCGAGATAGAGGCACTGGAAGAAGACGAAGCCGAAAGTGTCGTAACCGGTCAGGTAGTACATGCTCTCCTGACGGAACATCAGGATCCCGTCGAGACCGGCCTTCTCCATCGCCGCGATCGTCCTGCGGCGCCGTTCCGCCAGCTCCTCGCGCGAAAAATGGAGCGCCATCGCGTCAACCTTTCAATGCGATCGCCGAGATCTCGCAGCCGAACTTCTTCTCGCCGGCGAGGCAGGTCCGGCGGTAGCTGAAGAAGCGGTCGGCCTCAGCGCAGGTATCGCGGTCGAGGCGCTCGATCGATCGGAGCCCCAGCCGCGACAGCCGGTGCGCGACATAGCCCGCGAGGTCGAACATCCGCCGGCCCTCGCGCACGCCCGGGCGGAAGAAGCGCGCATTGCCGGGATCCTCGTCGAGGAAAGGCCCCGGGAACTCCGGGCCGACCTCGTAGCTCGCCTGGGCGATGCAGGGACCGATCACCGCCTCGATCCGCGACGGATCGGCGCCGAGCTTCATCATCGCCGCGACCGTCGCATCGGCGACGCCGAGCTTGGCGCCGCGCCAGCCCGCATGAGCGGCGCCGACGACGCCCGCCTGGGCGTCGGCGAAGAGAACCGGCGCGCAGTCGGCGGTAAGGATGCCGAGCATGATTCCCGGCTGACGCGTCACCATCGCATCGGCCTTCGGCCTGGCGTCCAATGCCCAGGGCGCATCGACCTCGACCACCTCGGCCGAGTGGACCTGAAAGGTGCTGACCAGGTTGCCCGAAACGATGCCGAGCGCGTCGGCCGCGCGGCGGCGATTCTCGGCGATGTCTTCCGCACGATCACCCGTGGTGATCGCACAGTTCAACGAATCGAAAGGCCCTTCGCTAACGCCGCCCTGACGGCCGAAGAAGCCGTGTGCGATGTCATGATGGCCGAGCGTCGCGGCGACGAGATGAGGCGTGGACATATCAGCTCTCGAAGCCGGCAGGCGCAGGCAAGTCGGGGTGGGCGATGACGATCACCTGGAACAAGGTGCCCATTTCATCGAGGTCGATCAAGCGGCCGAGCGCCGCGGCGACGCCAGCGTCGCGCGCCGACAGACGCTCCGCGCGCGGCCGGATTCCAAGCCGCTCGAGGAACGTCCCTTGGCCGATCGGACCATAGGTCGCAGCACCCGCGTGACGCGCAGCACGGATGAGCTCGCCGAAGTCGACATGCGAGGTGATGTCCGCGGTGCCGGGCTCGGCCAGCGGCGGCCAGGTCTTGTGCGCGCGGATCGCCTGGAAGGTGCCGCCCGCGCGGCTCTCCGGCGGTCCGTAGTCGATCAGGAGGGACGTGCCTTTTTGGGCCACGAGCCGCCGGGCCAGCATGTCGACCACCGCAATACGCACAGGCGAGACCTCGACCGTGGTGCCGGGAAGCGAATCTTCGAGGCTCGGCGGCACCAAGCCTGATAGCGCCGTCGGTCCGAAGACATAGGCGAGCTCGTCGCCTTCGATGCCGACCATGCGTTCATCCCAGCCGCGGCCGGCGCGAACGAGCTGGCGGATCGGCAGCGTGTCGAGGAACTCATTGGCGATGACGATCGCGGGCCCTCCCGACACCTCGGAGAGGTCCAGATGCCATACCGGATTCCACTGCCCGAGCGCCGCGCGCTGATGCTCCATCAGGCACTCGCCGATCTCGACCAGATGCAGCCTCAGCGCGCGGTGGAAACCCTCGACGCGCGCGGTGGCGCGGAGCGCATCGGCCATCAGCGTGCCGCGTCCGGGACCGAGCTCGACCAGGCGGATCGGATCGGGCTGCCCCATCTGCTGCCAGGAGATCGCCGCCCAGGCGCCGATCAGCTCGCCGAACATCTGCGAGACTTCGGGCGCTGTGACGAAGTCGCCCGATGCGCCGAGCGGATCGCGGCGGCGGTAGTAGCCCTCTTCGGGATCGGTCAGCGCGGCGACCATGTAGTCGGCAAGCGTGATCGGCCCGAAGGCGCGGATACGACGCTTCAGCCGCTCTTCGAGCGTCACGCGCGCTTCGCCCTCAGGACAAGGACGATGCCGGCGATCACCATCGGCACGGACAGCCACTGGCCCCAGGTCGTACCGAAGGAGAGGAAGCCGATGAAAAAGTCGGGTTCGCGGAAGACCTCGGAGACGATGCGCGCAACACCGTAGCCGGCCAGGAAAACGCCGCCGATCAGCCCGTGCCGGACGCGAAGCTCCGGCTTCCGCGCAAGCCAGGCCAGCAGGATAAAGAGAACGATGCCTTCCAGCGCCGCTTCGTAGAGCTGGCTCGGATGCCGTGGCTCCGGGCCATAGGCAGGGAACGCCATCGCCCAGGGAACATCGCTCGGTCGCCCGGCAAGCTCGCCGTTGACGAAGTTGGCGAGGCGTCCGAAGAAGAGACCGATCGGCGTCGCAGCGGCGACCAGATCGCCGAGCGCGAGGCCCGGCATGTGGTGGCGGCGCGCATAAAGGTAGATCGCGATCAGCACGCCGATCATGCCCCCGTGATAGGACATGCCCCCCTGCCAGACCATAAGGATCTCCAGCGGGTTGGCGAGGTGGTATGCCGGCTTGTAGAACAGCACATAGCCGAGCCGGCCGCCGATGACGACGGCGAGCGTTGCCCAGGTCAGGAAGTCGTCAAAGGCATCGGGCGATACGGGACCGCCCTTCGCCGCCAGGTAGCGGCAATAGCGCCAGCCCAGCAACAGCCCCGCAATGTAGGCAAGCGCATACCAGCGGATCGCGAAGGGACCGATGGCGATCGCGACCGGATCGATGATCGGGAAGGCGATGGCGAGCATCAGAGGTAAGGGTCCGGCTTGATCAGATAGTCCTGCACGTAGCGCCGCACCCCCTCCTCGAGCGAGGTGAAGGGGCGTGTGTAGCCGGCGCGGCGCAGCTTCTCCGGATTCGAGCGCGTGAAGTACTGATAGCGGTCGCGCATCGCCTCCGGCATGTCGACATAGGCGATCTTCGGTTCGCGGTTCGAGGCACGGAAGACGGCCTTGGCGAGATCGTCGAAGCTGCGCGCCTCGCCGGTGCCGCAATTGAAAAGGCCGTCGGCATTGCCGCCGAGCCAGAGCGCGACATCGACGCAGTCGCCGACCCAGACGAAGTCGCGGAGCTGGCCACCGTCGGGGTGTTTCGGCTCGTAGGATCTAAACAGCCGCGCCGGCTCGCCGGCCTTGACCCGCTGATGGATCTGCCAGGCGACCGAGAGCTGGCTGCCCTTGTGGTACTCGTTGGGGCCGTAGACGTTGAAGAATTTGAGGCCGACCCAGCGCGGCGGCTTCTCGCCCGAGGCCGCAAGCCGGATCGCGCGGCGGTCGAAGAGATGCTTCGACCAGCCATAGGCGTTCATCGGCCGAAGCTTCGCGAGCGCTGCCGGCTTCTCGTCATCCTCGAAGCCGGCGCTGCCGTCGCCATAGGTCGCTGCCGAGGAGGCGTAGACCAGCGGCACCTTGGCCTTGGTGCACCAGGCCCAGAGAGCGAGCGAGGCGGTGAAGTTCTGCGAGAGGATCAGGTCGGCATCGGTCTCGGTCGTCGTCGAGATCGCGCCCATATGGTAGATACCGTCGAGTCTGCGGCCGTCGAGCCAGTCCGTCAGGCGCTCGGGCGGAATCAGGTCGGCGAGCTCGCGTTTCGCGAGATTCCGCCACTTGTCGCCGCGACCCAGCCGGTCGCAGACAGCGATTTCGGCCCCCCGCGCCTCGAGCGCCGCGACCAGGTTCGAGCCGATGAAACCGGCGCCGCCGGTGACCAGGAACATGCGCGGCTTTATAGGCGTTGGGCTTGCGACCGACAATGGAGCGCCGTCATAGTGGCGCTTGGGAGACCCGCCATGCAGACAGATAACCGCCTTCTCGACGACCTCGCGAAACTCGCGACCAACGCCGTCGGTGCCGCCGCGGCCATGCGCCAGGAGGTCGAGGCGCGCTTCAAGGCGCAGCTTGAGCGCCTGCTGATCGACATGAACCTGGTTGCGCGCGATGAGCACGAAGCGGTCAAGGAGATGGCGGCGAAGGCTCGGGCCGAGCAGGAAGCGCTGACGGAGCGCGTCGCCCGGCTCGAAGCCGAGCTCGCGGCGCTCAGGGGCGGATCAAAGTCGGCGTAGATCGCGCGACAGCCACCAGGGTGCGAGCGCGACCGCGATCGAGACCCAGGCGACGATGAAGTTCGCCTGATAGCCGCCGAACTCGTCGTGCAGCACGCCGCCGAGCCAGGAGCCGAACGCGCTTCCCGTGCCCATGCCGATCAGCAGGAATCCCAGCACGCGCCCGAGCGCCGAGCCGGCATAGAGTCGCTGCGCCAAGGAGGCGATCAGGGGCCCGCGCGATCCCAGCGACAGGCCGAAGGTCAGGACATAGGGCACCAGAAGCCACGGGCTCGGCTGCACCGCCAAGAGCATGAGGATGCCAAGTCCGATCGCCGTCGAGAGGTAGCTCAAGGAAAGGCTCACACGCCGCCCGAGGCGGTCGGCAAGCCAGCCGAACAGCACCTGGCCGACCGAGGCGGCGAGGCCGGCGAAGCCGACGGCTGTCGCTGCCGTCAGCGGCACGAAACCGGCCTCGACCAGGTAGGCCACCATTTGCGGCTGAATCACCGAGACCGCGGTCGAGGTGAGGAAGTAGACAAAGAACATCGCCCAGAGGACAGGTTCGCGTGAGGCACGTCGGAGCGTCCAACCGATCGCGGCGGGGCCGGGCCCGATCCCGTCGCGACCGGCCGCGATCCGCGACCAGGGCAGGAGCGCGAGCGGCAGCACCAGCAGCAGCACCGTGCCGGCGAGCGCGCCGAAGGCCGTGCGATAGCCATAGGTCTCGATCAGAATCTGCGCTGCCGGCGCGAACAGGAGCGTCCCAAGCCCGGTGGCACCGCCGATCGCACCAAGCACGGTGCCGACCCGATCGCGAAACCAGAGGCCGATCAGCGGTGTCTGCGCAACATTGCCGAGACAGGTCGAGGCAAAGCCCGCGCAGATGCCGAGCGCCAGATAGAAGTGCCAGAGTTCGGTCGCGTAGACCGAGCCGAGAAACGCCATCGCCATGGCGGTGACGCCGATCGCATAGAGGCGACGCGGCCCGACGCGATCCGAAAGATAGCCGACGAAAGGCCCAGAGCAGCCGACCGCCAGCGCCGCGACGCCATAGATGCCGGTGATCTGTGCTCGATCCCAGCCGAAGGCTTCCTGCAGCGGCAGCAGGAACACGCTGAACGTCTCCGCCGTCCCGCGACCGACCAGCGCGAAGAGAAAGCAGGTGGAAAGAACCGCGCCGGGCAACCAGCGCGGGACCGTCGCCGACGCCTCCTTCATGCGATCTCCGCCCGTCCGTTCGCGAGCACGACGACATCGCGCTCGACGACTCGGGCGCGAAAGGCCGCGACGCCGCCTCCGCGCCAGATCTCGGTGCGGATCGCCTCGCCCGGATACACCGGCGCGGTGAAACGGCACTCCATCGCCGTCAGGCGCTCCGGCCGGTAGCCGCAAAGGCCTTTCAGCAACGCATGACCGACGATGCCGTAAGTGGCGAGCCCGTGCAGGATCGGCCGCGAAAAGCCCGCGCTCTTCGCGACGGCTGGATCGGCATGAAGCGGGTTGTAGTCGCCGTTCAGCCGGTAGATCAGCGCCTGGGATGGCAGCGTCGGCAGATCGACGACAAGATCGGGGGCGCGCTCGGGCGTCGGATACGGCGTCCTGGCCGGGCCGGTGGTGCCGCCGCACCCGCCGTCGCCCCTGAGGAAGGTCGTCTGCTCGAGCGTGGCGACGAGGCCTCCGCCCGCATCGGTCACTTGCCGCTCCGAGTAGAGCAGCGCCCCCTTGTCTACCCCTTTGTCGACGAGGCCGGTGATGCGCGTGCGGCCGACCAAGCGGCCCGCGGTCGGTATAGGTTTATGGATGCGGATGCCCTGCTCGGCATGGACGACCTTGACCCAGTCGACGCCGGTATCCGGCCGCTTTAGCCAGAATCCGGAGTAGCCCAGGACCGTCGCCATGGTCGGCAGCGCCTCGAGCCCGTCCTCGTAGACGAAGCGGAGATGATCCTTGTCCACCGGGTCTGCGCCGAGTCCGACCGAGAGCGCGTAGAGGATCGTGTCGCGGATGCTCAGATCCTGCGCGACCTCCGGCACCGGATAAGCGAGAAGATGCGCCGGATCGACCACCGTCACACGGGGTCCCAGGAGAATACGTCGGCAGAGACGTCGAGGTCGTAGAAAGAGGCCTTGAGTGCCGGCATCGCATGCTCGGCGATCGCCTCCGGCGTCCACCCGTTGCCCGACTGTACCGACCGGATCGGCCGGGGTTGGCTCATCAGGAAGATCTCGTTGTTGCGGACGGAGAAGATCTGGCCGGTGACGTCCTTCGCCGCATCCGAGCAGAGATAGACGACCAGCGGCGCAATCTTGTCGGGCGTCATCTGCTGCAGCTTGGCGACACGCGCCTTGCGCTCCTCAGAATCGACCGGAATGGAGCCGATCATGCGCGACCAGGCGAATGGCGCGATCGCGTTCGAGCGCACCCCGAAGCGCGCCATGTCGAGCGCGATCGACTTGGAGAGGCCGACGATGCCCATCTTCGCCGCCGAGTAGTTCGCCTGGCCGAGATTGCCGACCAGGCCCGAGGTCGAGGTGAAATGGACGAAGGCGCCCGCGCCTTGCTCCTTGAAATGGTTGGCCACCGCCTTGGAGACATGGAAGGAGCCGTTCAGATGCACGTCGATGACCGCGCGCCACTCGTCCAGGCTCATGCGATGGAAGATGCGGTCGCGCAGGATGCCGGCGTTGTTGACCACCGCATCGACGCGCCCGAAAGCGTCGAGCGCGGTCTGGATCAGCCGCTCGGCGCCCTTGGGATCGGCGACCGAGTCCGTATTGGCGACGGCGGCGCCGCCCCTCTCCTTGATCTCGCGCACGGTCGCGGCCGCCGGACCTTCGTCATGGCCGGAGCCGTCGAGCGCGGCGCCGATGTCGTTGACCACGATCTTGGCACCATGCGCGGCCATCAGGAGCGCAATCGCCTTGCCGATGCCGCCGCCGGAGCCGGTGACCACGACGACCTTGCCGTCGACCATCTTCGCCATGCCAAATCTCCTAGAGGGTCGCCGCGGTGCCGAGGATCGCGGTCACCTGGGACGAGAGTTGCCCGCCATTGCCGTGAACGAGCGCCAGCTCGGTCTCGGCAATCTGCCGCGTGCCGGCCTCGCCGCGGAGCTGGCGAACGGCCTCGATCAGCGGGAATAGCCCGTACATGCCCGGATGGCAGCAGGAGAGCCCGCCGCCATTCGTGTTGACCGCGAGCCTGCCGCCCGGTGCGATCGTGCCGCCCTCGACGAAGCGCCCGCCCTCGCCCTTCGGGCAGAAGCCTAGATCCTCGAGGAACAGGATCGTGTTGATGGTGAAGGCGTCGTAGAGCTGGAGCACGTTGATGTCGGCCGGCACCACCTCGGCCATGGCGAAGGCGCGTGGGCCGGACTCGGCGGCTGCGGTCACGGTCAGGTCCGGCATTGCCGAGATCTGCCGATGCCAGGTCGCGGCGGCCGCACCCAGCAAGTAGCTCGGCGGCTTCGGGAAGTCGGCGGCGCGATCGGCGCGAACCATTACCACCGCGCCGGCACCGTCGGTCACCAGGCAGCAGTCGCGGACGCTGAGCGGGTCGTTGACCATGCGCGCCGCCAGAATCTCTTCGATCGTGGTCGACTCGCGCGCAAAGGCCTCGGGGTTGAGCCGGGCCCACTCTCTGGCCGCGAGCGCGACTTCCGCGAGCTGACGTCGCGTCGTGCCGTACTGGTGCATGTGTCGCGCCGCAGCCAGCGCGTAACCGGTAATCGGGTTCCGCGGGCCATAGGGCGCCTCGTAAGGCTGCGGCTCCGAGCCCGAGACCAGCTTGCCGCTGGCGGTCCGCTGGTTCGAGCCGTAGCAGATGAGCGCGACCTCGCAGAGCCCGGCGTCGAGCGCCAGCGCGGCGGGGATCAGATGCTCGACGAAGGAGGAGCCGCCGATCATCGTGCCGTCGAGGAAGCGCGGGCGGATGCCGAGATATTCGGCGACGCTCAGCGTCGGCATGAAATGCACGGCGGTGCCGGTGAGCAGCCCGTCGACCTGATCCAGGCGCAGCCCGGCATCGGCGAGCGCCGCATGCACCGCCTCGGCCAGCAGCTCCAACGCACTGCGCCCCGGCGCATCCCAACGTGTCGAGAGGCCGATACCGACGACGGCCGAGGTGCCGCGGATGCCGCTCATGCGCTCTCGGCAGGATCGAAGACGAGGATCGGCGCGTTCTCCCTGTCGCGCGCGATGCGCGCCCGGACCTTGAGGCCGATGCGGATTTCGGCCGGCGGAAGCCCTTCGACCCGGCTCATCAGCCGGCAGCCTTCGTCGAGATCGATCAGCGCGAGATTGTAGTCGCCGCCCTGTTCGGGGCGACGGCGAATCACCGTGGTCGAATAGACCGTGCCGCGGCCCGACACCTCTACCCAGTCGAGGGTCGGCTCGCCCGTGAACGGAGAGAGCACGCGCGGCTGGAAGACGTAGCGCCCGCTCCCGCGGCAACGCTGAATGCAGAATCGTCCCTCGGCGAGGAGGCGGCGATACTCGGCATCCGGTCCCGGGCCGGCGAAAGGCGATGGCACGCTCATCCGTTCATCCCATAGCAGGCATGCCGGGCGAGAGGCTAGCGCGAGGGAAGCAAGGCGGATCGATGACGAGCGAGAAAGCTCGCCGAGATCGGACCGGGATAGGTCGTCCCGACCCGACGATAGATCCCGGCCACCGCCGGATCGTCCGCGAGGGCGCGGCCTTCGAGGCGATCGAGCATCTCGTCGGTCGCCGCGGCAATGTCCTCGGCCGAGTTGTCGACGAGCTCAATGCCGTTGTCGGCGAAGCCGCTGCCACGCATCTCGCCGCGGAACGGCGGGCTGATCGATTCCTCCAGCGTCAGGATGCGTCCGCTCGTCTTCTCGCGATAGAGCTTGGGCAGCCAGATGTCGTTGGCCATTCCGTGCAGCGTGCCGGCGAAGGCGTTGGCATGCACGGTCGGCGTACCGAGGCACGAGGCGACATGCGACGGGCCCGACATGGTGCCGATCATCATCCGTGCCGAAGCAATGAGGACGAGATCGAGCTCCGGCGAGCGCGCATTGGAATGGGCATAGTCGATGACGCCCGGCATCGCGGGCAGAGGCACGGCCGCCGGCGATCCCAGGCGGACGACCTTCCCGCCCCGCGTCACGACGCGCTCAAGGGCCGGCAGATAGGAGAGGAGATCCGAGTCGCGCATCGCCATGTCCTGGCGGCGGCGACCGTCGGCGGCGCCGTGGAATCCGGGATCGCGGACATGGAGGGCGACGAACCAATCGCTCTCCGCCAGACCGATGCGGGTGAGTTGCGCGCGACCCGACGCGATGCGATCGGCGGAGAGGCTCAGCAGCGGGCCGCGACCGGCCGCGGACCAACGAACCTCGGCCTCGCGCCAGGCCTCCTGCATGTAGAGGAAGCGTCCGTCGCTCAGCGGGATCGTCGTCGAGTCGAGGGCGAGGTCCGGCGCCAGCGCCTGGAACTTCGCCAGCATGTCGCCCTCCTTCACGATCGTGACGTAAGGCGCGAAGAGATCGAGGAAGGGCTCGTTGACGATCTTCTCGCGCGGGGCCGGCAGCACCACCTGCCAGGGCGGAGTCAACGCCAGCGCCTTCAGCTTGGCCAGCGAGCCGAGCCGCATCGCCAGCTCGCCGAGGGAGCCGATGAGCCAGTTCGGGTGGATGATTCGAAGCCCGGTGGCCGCCAGAGGATGAGCCGCGACGCGCGCTTCGAGCAGGCGCCCTGCCGCGGCAAAGGCACGGATGGTTCCGTCGCGGTCGCCGGCAGTGTTGAGGAGGAAGCCGAGGTCGTTCTGAACCGCCTCGGTCGCTGGCGTCAGCGGTTCGAGCCGCCGCATAACTTCGAGCGCCACCGGCACCGAGAAGACCTGATGCAGGAGATAGAACGCCTCGCGAATGACCGGGTCGAGTTTGCCGAGCCCCGCGGCAGCCTCCACCACAGTCGCGAGCGCGCCGGCATTGCGCTTGATCGCGCATTCCTGGAGCAGAGGGATCGCGGCAGTAATTCCGCCGCCTTCGATCATGGCCTCGCGAACGGCAGCGACTCGAGCAGGATCGGAAGCCTCGATCATCCGCCCGAGTATAGACCGCCCGGCCCGGGGGCTAGACGCTATCGAGCGTCCGCGTCAGATCCTCGATCAGGTCGTCCGGATCCTCGAGCCCGACCGAGAGGCGGACGACACCGGGCTCGATGCCGGCCAGCTTCTTCTCCTCGGGCGAGAGCCGCTGATGCGTGGTCGTCGCCGGATGACAGATCAGGCTCTTGGAGTCGCCGAGATTGTTCGAGATGTCGATGATCCGAAGGCCGTTCAGCGCCTTGAACGCGCCCTCCTTGCCGCCGCGGATGGTGAAGGTGACGACCGAGCCGAAATCCTTCATCTGGCTCGCTGCCAGCTTGTGCTGCGGATGGGTCAGGAGGCCCGGATAGAGCACCCGCTCTACCGCCGGATGGCGAGACAGCGCTTTGGCGACTGTGCGTGCGCTGGAGCAATGGGCGCGGAGCCGAAGATCGAGGGTCTCGAGACCCTTCAGCATCAGCCAGGCGTTGAACGGGCTCATCGTCGGGCCGGTATGTCTGAGATAAGGCCCGAGCGTGTCGGCGAGGAACTTCTCGGTGCAGAGAATGGCGCCGCCGAGCGCACGGCCTTGCCCGTCGATATGCTTGGTGGTCGAATAGACGATGATATCGGCGCCCATGTCGAGCGGGCGCTGCAGCAGGCCGGTGGCGAAGACGTTGTCGACGATGACGCAGGCGCCGGCGTCGTGCGCGAGCGCGGCGACGGCGCGAAGGTCGACGATCTCCAGCATCGGGTTTGAGGGCGACTCGAGCAGCACCGCCTTGGTCGGCTTGGAAAGGGCGCGGCGCCACTGTGCCAGCTCGGTACCGTCGACGATCTCGACCTCGACCCCCATCTTCGGCAGGTAGTCGGTACAGATCCACAGGCACGAACCGAACAGCGCGCGCGCCGCCACCACGCGGTCGCCCGCGCGCACCTGGCACATCAGCGAAGCAAAGACCGCCGACATGCCGGTCGTCGTGCCGCGGCAGGCCTCGGCGCCTTCGATCAGGCGAAGCCGTTCCTCGAAGCTGGCGACCGTCGGGTTGCGGAAGCGCGAATAGACGTAGCGGTCGTTGCGCGGCTGGGCGAAGGCGGCCTCCGCCTCCTCGGCCGAGCGGTAGACATAGCCGGAGGTCATGTACATGGCCTCGGCCGTCTCCATGTGCTGCGAGCGGTTGAGGCCGCCGCGGACGAGACGCGTGCGGGGGCGCCAGGCATCCAGCGCCGAGTGGGCGGTGTCGACCATGTGCAGGTCCTCCGAGCAACAAAAAACCCCGGCCGGTCTCGGTCGGGGCGCACTCGTTCCCGACCTTTTAGCGGTTTTGTTTTACGTGGGCCGCAAGCCGGTCGGCTCAAATCCCCACGGAATGATGCGCTTTTACGCGAGGCGATTCGCGCTGTCAACGGATTGCCAAGCTGACTAGACTTTTGACCCCGATCTCGTTCGTCCTGGCGGGCCCAGAGGAGGTTGCGATCCGCGAGCCTGAGGCAGACGCCGCTGCATACGCGCGGATCACCGACCTTGCGACACATGCCCTCAATGCCGGCGACTTTAATGAGGCGCTAAGGTTTGCTCGCGGCGCGCACCTGCTTTCACCAACTTCCGCACATGATCTCGGGAATCTCGCGAAAGTTCATCTCTTCCGCCGGGACTACGACAAGGCTGCGGCGTGGTTTGAACGCGTGCTGGCTTCCGGCGTTTTCGATCCAATCGCTATCCGATTCGTGACCTTTGCATCAGCACAATCGGGCAACACGCGGCGCTTCACCTTCTGGGCGGAGCGCCTGCACGCGCTCGGCGCTGCCTTGCCACCCAGTCCAGAGGCCAGGTACTTAACTCTGCTCGCACACATCGTCACGGGCTACGCAACCTGGGGCAAGGACCTCTCGGCACCACCGCCGATTTCCTTCTTCGACGAAGACAACGAGAGCCAGGACCAACGCTATTTGCGTAAGGCGCTGCTAGGTTGCGCCCAAGGGCTACTCCAACGAGCCCTCCAGTTCATCTCGACCCTCGCCGCTATGGCGGGCGAGGGAGCGCTGCGCGCAGTTGCATACCGAGATGTCGAACTCCTTCAGGCGCGAAGGGGCTGTCCCAGATAACTCGGTTATGGAGTTATCATGGGACGGATACGACGGAGCCGATTGGGGGTCTCGAAGCAGGATCGCCTGATCGAACATTTCGTAGCAGGAACGACGGCGCGTACCGCATCGAGTCTCTGCGGAGTGAACCGCAAGACAGGGGCGTTTTTCTTTCATCGCCTTCGTGAACTGATCGC
>Ga0194132_10001408_pt1 | contig 48717 bp, 63 predicted proteins | sample TA2KigOf80mmetaG_FD_148612 | JGI IMG/M metagenome (GOLD analysis project Ga0194132, IMG submission 148612) | Freshwater microbial communities from Lake Tanganyika, Tanzania - TA2015054 Kigoma Offshore 80m | ecosystem: Environmental > Aquatic > Freshwater > Lake | place: Tanzania: Lake...
ATAAGGTGTTAAAACTTAGAGGTGTGTGCTACAATCGTAGTAACTCAGAGGATAAGCAAAGAAAGATGGGCGTGATAGCACAGGAGGTTTTAGAAGTAATTCCAGAGGTGGTTCACGAAGATAAGGACGGATACTATAGTGTTGCATATGGTAATATGGTTGGTGTTCTCATTGAAGCGGTGAAAGAGCAACAAAAACAGATTGACGAGTTAAAAGAACAACTTAAAAACAAATAATATGAATTTAGTAATCTATCAAAAAGATAAGACAGTTAAGACTATCTTGCTGGCACTTATTGTAACAGTGACTATTTGTACGCTTTATAGTACTATGAGTACTTCTAGAGTGGTTAGTGTACCCACAAAAAGTCTTTATTACAACCAGACTATTGTTGTAGATACCATCTATCCATTACATTAAATCTTACAGCATGCCTCTTCAAAGTAGTGGACAGATAAGCATTAACAACATCTTTACCGAAATGGTGAATGGTGGTGTGTATGGGGCTGGCAGCAGCAAGTCGCTCGGCTCATTAAGTACTGCTGCTGGTAAGTCTGCACCACACGCTGTTAGTGAATTCTATGGATACGCTGCATCTGGTGGAGGTGGGGCAACCTATACTGCAAGCTGGACTACGGGGAATGTGTATGGTACTGCTGCGTATAATGATATAAATATGCGTATAATAAAGAACGGAGCTACGGTAGTTTCTCAATCAGGTTCTGCTTCTGGTTCTTTTACATTTACCACTTCTGATTCTATAGAGTTATTCTCTGTTGCAAGTAGAGAGGGGTATGATGTTCGTATTTCTCATTTTGTTCCTAGCAGTGGTTTGTTCCCTATATTAGATGTGTCCTCCACAAAGCCAGACTATGCTGAGCTTTCAAATGTTATAGACCCAATACCAAGTAACAATATTGAGATTCATCTACATATTACTTAAAACAAAAATAAAATGGCAATTGAAATCAAATGGGTAGTTAATTCACTACCCGCAGCACCATCGGAAGATGGTATGACAGATGTAGTAAAATCAATCTCTTGGACGAGATTGGCTACACAAACAGTTGGAGAAGGTGAGTCAGCTAAGACTTACACAGCGGGTTTCCCCGGGGTAACACCGTTGGCTACCCCAACAGCAGAAAACTTTATACCCTACGGTGAGATTACAGAATCTCAGGTGGGTGTGTATTTTTCAGAGGCTTTAAATTATAGTGATAATCGCCAAGAATTCAATATTTTTAGAAATGAAGACCCTACTTATGTAGTTAGACTTTTTGATTTTTTAAGTAGCCAGGCTAAAAATCTTGGTAGTTCTAAATCTTACAATAAAATTAGAGCAAATATAGGTAATCGCTTTAATTTTTAACAGCCTACTTATGAATAACTCTTAGAAATTCTAGCAACCTAAGAATGGTCCACTCCGGCTAATATTGAAGAAGATCAATGATTTGTTAAGGCTAGATAAATATTTTATATGAGCACACAATTTCCAAACCGTAGGTGGTTAATTATACCAGCAACCCAGGTTGAATCCATTGATTTTAATCAGGTTCACCAAACTTCTCCCGAAACTCTTCGCTATTCAATAGATGGAACAAAGACCTTTATTAAATACGATATTACTATTGTTGAAGAAGACAAAGTTTCATCAGCTATTAATTCCGAAAGCGGCGAAGAGTTCACATATACAACTCAAGCTGGAGTTTACGGCAGGCCTGCCATTTGGCAACAGGGCATGACCGAATATACACATGAAGAAATATTAGAAATTTTAGCAACCGAAGAGTGGGCTACTCCGGCTAATACCAAAGGACCTCAATAATTTTTTAGGGCCAAATAAATATTTTATATGGCACTACATCATGGACCAATTATACCCGGAATTACGGGAAACCGTCAATACTATTTAGACCCCGTTTTAGGAAAGTCATATAGTGGTGGTCAAACTGCTCAAAATTTAGCAGTCCCGTCTAGTTATAATTCGGCCAATGCTACTGCAAACTTAGTAAACGGCACAACTCATTCTACGCTAGGCTATGGTTCATTTTTATTTGATGGCAGCAATGATCAAATTCGTTACGATTTAGGGCCAAACACGTATGACCCACTATCGTTACCAACGGTTAGCACCGTTTATGCATGGGTCTATCCGCTGTCTTCAACCGGTGCCATATTTTCCCATTGGAGCGGCGGCCCAGTAAATTTAGGTTATCAAATAGCCGGCGGAAAAATTGGAGTATACCAATATTGGAGTACTTGGAGAGAATATAATAGTACTGGAGCAGACGTGCCAACTAATACATGGTCTCAAGTTGCATGGGTGCGATCAAGTTCAACCAGTATGAGTCTATATTTAAATGATTCGCTAAATGCCACGCTAACACCGGACACCGGCGCCGGGCAGTATTTTGGTGGAGGAAATCAAGGCGTATTGGGATCCCTATGGGGGTGGAGATTTTTCAACGGCTATCTTGGAGTATTTATGATATACAATGTTGCCCACTCTGCTTCACAAGTACAACAAACGTTTACAATGTATCGTAGCCGATATGAAGTTTAAATAATTTTAAAAGGATGCCAAATAAAGTAGGACCAAATACCGTTAACGATTCTATCATATTTAATTATGATATAGGAGATATAGCTAATAGCTATATAGGAGAACCTACTACCAATTTGGCTTCTGGCTTAGGTTTAATAGGGATGGCAGGTATTTCATTAAGTTATATTGGTTTAGAATACGGTTGGTTAAAATATTCTATGAGCGGTACATTTACAGGAGGCGGATATCCTTACATTATGTATCTTGATCCTGTTTCTTTTACAGGAGGACAGTATTATTCAACGCAAGCTATAGTTAAAACAAATGTGCCGACTAAATTTAACTATTTTGGCGCTAGTGGAGTTAGTTATGTAAATGAACCCAAAAATGCTGAAGGAACTCTTACACAAACCACATTACCAGATGGATCATCTTATGTGACTAGATCAGGATTTGCTTATACAAATACAACCGCACAACCCGGGTATCTATTTACTAATCCAATTAATAATACAACCTTTGATGCCAGTACAGATTTTGTTTATTTAAAAAATTTTCAAATAGAGCAAAAATATCACTGCACACAGTATACTCCTTCTTCTCGGTCTGCTACACAAGGTTTATTAGATATATCAGGTACAAATAATACTATTACTCTAGCTACATCATATGATAATAATGCTCAACCTTACTTTGATGCCACAGATGATTTTATGTCTTTAGGATCAGATGTTACTTTTAAAACAACTGGAGGATGGACAGTTGAATCCATTGTATATTATAATGGTGTCGCTGGTAATTATAATAATACAACATCGCCCGCTAATTTTATAGGAGCAGAAGATATTATACACAATAGTTGGTATTGGTCTGTACTTGAAAATAAATTAGCATTATGGAATATATCACCAGGATATTGGAGATATGGATCAACAATATTACAACCAAATAGATGGTATTATGTTGCTTTAGTTAGCCTTGATGGAGGAACTAACTATCAATTCTATTTAAATGGAGTAGCAGAGGGAGGAGATCACGTAGCGCAAATATGGAACCCTAATTATTCAGGGCTGCGTATTAGATACATAGGTAAAGGAAATAACTCTAATCCTAGATTAGTTAATGGAAGAATAAATGTAACTAAAGTGTACAACAGAGCCCTAACATCAACTGAAATCCAAAAAAATTACAGTCAATATAAAACACGTTTTAATTTACAATAACAAGAGTATTAAATAAATTATTAATATAGTATATGGCAATAGCACAAGGATATGGTAGTATAGCAACAAATGGACTTATATTTGCATACGACACAGGAGATACCTATAATTCTTATTTAGGACGCCCTACAACTAATGTTTTAGCAAATGCTGGATTGTCTACCTACAACAACGTTTCAGGAAACGTGTCTTCAAATTTATATTCTACATCTGAAACCTATAGAGGTGCTACAGTTTGGAGACAAGATTTAACAGCATTAGATGGATCTGGTGCTTATTATTTAAGTAACGGTAATAATCCAGGTATTGGAGTTGTAACAGGAGGTGGTGGAGGATCAGCCAACACATATACAGGCCATACTATATATTTTAAACCAACTGTTCCAATGCATAGTATTCCAATTTACTTAGCATACTCAAATATTGGTGGTTGGCAAGCAAATACAACACCACCAGAAAACATGGGAGATGGCTGGTTTAGAGCCTATGTACTATGGTATGATACAGTGACAAGAGCAGATGGTAAATATTGGGCTATTAACCCATTATCAACATCTACAGGACAAACAGTAACAATATATTGGGCTGGACCATTTAGAGAGGATTTGAATAGTACTACTATTTCTCAATTTGTGAATGGATCCAGATCTACAACTCAATCGGTGTTAGATTTAAGTAATAATAGTATTGTAGATGTGACAAATGCGTCTTTCATAACACCAGCCATTAATCCACAAATAACTTTTGATGGTACGGATGACTATATAAGTCCTGGGTCTTTCAATTTGTTAGGCATGGTTAATTCTACTTTAGAAAGTGTTGTTTATTTTAACGCACTGTCAAGCCCAGATAATTCTTATAGTATTTTTGGAGGAATATCTAATGAAGGATACCATGGTTATCATGAAGTAAGAAATGGAGGATCTGGATATAAAATGACATACTGGACATCTGCAAATGGGTGGCAATATGCAAATACTGCTTTATCATCAGGAAGATGGTATCATCTTGTTTGGGTATGGTCAGGAACATATTTAACCTGGTATTTAAATGGGATATCTGATGGTAGCTATACTTTTTCAACTTTTTCTCCATATGGATTAGGAATAAATAGAATTAGTTCATTCCCAAATGAAAGATACATGAATGGAAGAATAAATGTAGCTAAAATATATAACAGAGCCCTATCAGCAGGAGAAATAAAACAAAACTACGACCACTACAAAACTCGCTTTGGTCTTACTTAGTGTTAGATAAATAATAAAAAAATATTTCAATAATGTTAAAAGTAAAAATCGAATCAATTTCAGGATTTGGAAAAACTGCCGAATTTGCAATGGTTGGGCTCCAGCACTATGATTTGCTTAGCGGTTCAGCCTCTGCCTCCGTTAATCTTTACGAAGCAGATCCTGCATCAGGTGCGCCTGCCGGAATGTCATCCTCCCAAATTATGAATAAACAGGTTTATTGCACAAAAGAAGAACTTGTTACTTGGGGTACTGATGATATGGTATTTGTGGATCTTGTTTTAACTAAAGCCGGATTTGTAAGAGATGCAGATTGGGTGGCACCTGAGCCTGCACCCGCGCCTACACCAACTGCTCCAGCCGAACCAACTACTACAGAAGAAGGTCAAGGAGAAGGTCAAGGAGAAGGTCAAGGAGAATAATTAAATTTAATAAATTCTTAAAAGGGGGCCAAGGTTCCCTTTTTTTTTATAAATACAAAACCGCACGGCCCTTCTCAGTATAAGAAAACAAAAAAGTAAACTTCATGAAGAATTTAACTGTAAAACTTTTTGAAATCTACTCTCTACAGAGCGAACTAAGCGGTCTGATCAACCAGCAAACCGGGGAGAAGATCAAAAATGGTATCCTAGACGAGGAAATTGGTCTAGTTGCTAAGTATTGGATCAACCAGCTTAACGATATTGTTACGGCTGAGGTAAAAACTCTAGACTCTCAACGCGAAGAATTGATTAAAAAATACGGAAGCGAAGACGAGCAGGGTGGAGTTTCTCTCCAAATGGTTATTAAAGAAATGGATAAAGACGGCAAGGAGATTTCTAAAATCAATCCAAACTTTGCTGAATTTAACACAGAATTTAATGAATTGCTTGGTCAAGAAAAAGAACTTTCTTACCATCCAATTAAATTAGAGTCTCTTAAAGACGTAAAAAGCAATAATAATTACCCAACCTTCTTTAAGTTTGTTGAGGCTTAATCTAAACTAACCTTAATTAGATGAAAGGCTGTACGAAAGTGCAGCCTTTCTTTTTTAGGGCAAATAAATAACCTATATGATATTAAGTGCAAGACAAAACGGCTTTTTAATAAGCTTTCCCGACACCTTTTTCTCAAAGGCAATAAGCAAAAAGTATGAAAAATACTATAATAGTCTTATTATGCCCTACGAGACAATTGAAGATTTTATGTCTTCTACGATCCAGTCGGTAACCTTTAACGGCTTTACCGTACCGATGGTTAGTCAAGTACGCCCGCTTGGTAAAATGCAGGAATTTCACAGTGCAAAGCCCATTGCAGAAATGTTTGACCGCAAGTTTACTATCAAGTTTAAATTAAGTGATGCCTATCTTAACTACTTTATCTTTTTGGATAATGCGCTAAATTATTTAGATCAGGGTAACCTAGAGCCAACTAATTTAAGAAGGTCTCTAAGTGGAACCGGTAAGCCGTTTGTAGTAGATCCTCAGGGAATTACAATGGATCCAATCCGATTGACCCTCTTGAATAATGAAGGTTATGCAGTTTCTTCAATCGTGTTTAATCATCCAATCCTTTCTGGAATGACCCAAATCTCTCTATCCTATAACGAAAATGCACCAAAGTTTAACACATTTGACGTAAGCTTTCAATTCTATAACTTTGATATTGCCCTTGATTTTGGTGAGGGGCTTAATTATATAGGTTAAACGTAAGACTCTAGTTTAACACTGGCTGGAAAAGGCAAACCCTCTTCTTTTAGCTTTTCAATGTATGCCATTACAATATCCTGTTTATTAGGATAGAGCGGAGATTTTAAGAAAAGATCAAAGGCCTTTTTAAAGGTGTTCCACTCAGAAAAAGGAAGAGCCTCTCCAAAAATGGCCTTTGCCATATCTTCGGCCGTCTCTGCAATTAACTGCCGATCCATAATTTTATAGTTAACCTTCTTCATCTCTTTTACAATTTTATAGAGACCGTCGGGTCTTAACATATAACCGGTAAATTTAGTAGGATTTTCTGGATCGCCTTCAATATCCTCTTTTCTGGAATCCAGTATGGTAAAGAGAAAGTAAACCCGGTGCTTGGTTGTATCTGGATCCTCCTCAATATTTTTATAGAAAACATCAGTTGCCTCTTTATTTGAAGTCTCTGGTCTTACAAAAATATCGATTTGCACAGGTTCATGCCCGCTTGGTTCAAATTTAGTTGACACAATATTAAAACCATAAAACGCTTTAGCATCAACTCCTTGAGCTTTACACATATCTACGATTTGCGGTAGGGCTAAATCTGTGTACACCAGGCAATCAATATCCCCTGATATAGGTTTCTGTTTCCAGCTCCCAATTGGTTCACCTGGCTGACTCCCAAGTATTCCCTGAACGACTTTATCATTAAACTCTTTAACTATTCTTTGAATATCTTCGCGTTTAACGGAAACCGTCTCTGGAAAGGCATTGCCTCCCTCATTAATAAAGCTTCTATATTCTAAAATGTATTTCATTGGGTTGAATCTATCCAGTTTTTACCATCAAGAGCACCCGAATCTTTATCAATTGTTTTAACTAAAAGCTGATCAATAACGTTACCTCTAAACATTTCAGTTGTTTTATCAAAGCTTGGAAAGTAGGTCTCAACGTCAATTGAAAATGAAATGGTAATCTTATTGTTGTCAGTATAGGAAAATTTATAAGTTTTATCGTTGGTTGCCTGATCTGGAAAAACAAATAGTGCAGGGATCCGCATACCTCTATACTGAAAGTACATTACACGATTACTATAGAAAATATCAAACAGTTTTTCAGTTGCTTTAAATGTTTTATTAAGGTTGTCTACTAGGATCTTTGCGTCAAACGTAACCTTTAGCGGCAGTGAATAGAGTCGAGCCGAATAGGCTTTGCTCTTTTTTTCAACATTTTCATCAAATTCGTCTCTTTGAAAGGTTCCTCTAACAAACTTATTAACAAGATCTGACGATTTTACGCTAAATCCACTCATTGTAAGAATTCCTCTTGGAATTGGATCGTAATTGCCATCTGCCATTTGTGAAATTTTACAAGTGGCCGGGATGCCAATAAAAAAATCTTGCATAAATCCTTCATCTGTGCCCTGATTAAAATAAAAAGGAATAGTATGGATCTCTGATCGATCGTCTCGCCAAAGTTCAATTTCTAATTGCCTATTTAAGAGATCAAGTAGAGAAATTGTAAGATTACGAAAGAAAATATCCTGGGTATTTGTATTTTTCATATAGGTTATTTATCAGCCTTGGCAGATTTTACCTACTCAGCGGATCGGATATTAAATTAACGCATATTTTAAATGTGGTGGAGCTGACGGGAGTCGAACCCGTGTCCAATTCGGTTAATCCAATGAATTCATTTACAGGCTTAGTCTATTTTTCTAAAAAGACAAATATAAAGTTTGATGTGTGTGGGAACCAAACTTTCAAACAACCTGGTCTCGAAATTATTTTACAGAGCTTCGACCTGCAACTCCGACTCTTTTACCCCCTGTATAGATCGACTACGATCAGATGCTCAAGGTCAGCCTTGACTATTAAGGGAGCCACCTGGGTTTGGTTGCCACTTCTTTTTAAAGTCCCATGAGTGGTACGGGAGCGATTAGGCAGCTACTGCTAAATCAGCACCTACAAAAGACATTGCGTCTTCAAAGGTCCAAGTTGACATATTGTCAGTTATTGGTTGTATAGAGGATTAAGGAGTGTCCAATACTAACTCCGCCTGCATTCAAAGAACTACGACCGCTTGTCAAATGCCAAAACAGCCCCATGCTTTATAGTATAATACTATAGAATTATCTATTTGGTCTGGAGCGGCGCTAAAATTTTTCCAAAGGGTAATCTTCACTAATAAATAACAAAAAAAGAATTCGCCAAGATGGCAGAAACACTTTCATCAACATACAAGCTTTTTAAGGGTCTAAGCACTAATGCTGGAGATCTGTATAGAGAATCTGTGCAGTTTTTACAACAAAAGTTTAAAAATACAAAGGACGTTTTTACTGTAGCCTCTCCATTTGGACAGCTATTAATTGTATTACATAACTTGACAGAATTAGTCCTTTTTTATATTGAAGATTCTATTACTGAACTTAATATCTATGAAGCATCCAGGCCTTCCTCGGTTTATTCTCTTGCGGCTCTGGCTGGTCATAATCCTAGTCGTGCAATCTCGGCAGTCGGTACAATTAAAATTAAGCCGGCCGCTAAGATAGATTTTACCAAAATCCCAAATAATAAACTGATTTTTACTAAATACATGAATATTACGTGTGAAAATAACGGTTTAAATTATGTGCTAGAAATGCCAGGGGATGAAACTCGTCTTACCATGACTGGAAATTCTAGTGTGGATTTTTCAATTAGACAGGGTAGATTGCAACAGCAGATTTTTTCAAGTAATGGCACAGCGTTCCAAAGCTTTCAAATTGGATTTCCTAATAACTTTTTGATAGATCATTTTTTAGTTAACGTTTATGTAAATGGAGAAATGTGGCAATCGTATCAATCAATGCTAGATATTCCAAGAAATGCAAATGGATTTGTATGCAAAACTGGAATTACAAACGGCCTCGATATCTATTTTGGTAATGGGTCATTTGGTAAAATCCCAGCAGAAGGCGCCGAGATTATTACCGAGTATTTAACAAATGAGGGAGCAGCCGGTAATATTTCAACTGATGCTCCTTCTGAACTTATCTTTAATTTTTCAGATACCGGTCTAAATATTTTAGGAGAAGAAATTACACTAGCAGAAATGATTACAGTTACTTGTATAAATGCGCCTAATTTTGGAACTGATCCAGAATCGGTTGATCTCACAAGACAACTTGCACCCAAAACAAGCAAAAATTTTGCACTCGTTAATATTGATAACTATGAAACTTTAATGAAAAAATTACAAATGTTTTCATCGATAAGAGTTACGTTAGACCCACAGGATGATCGAGTGGTTAATATATTTTTAGTTCCAGACATTACAAAAGTTTTTTCAAAGGAGGTTGATTATTTTAACTTGATTGAAAATCGATTTAAATTAACGACATTTCAAAAAAATGAACTCCTAAAATATATAAAAAAGTCAGGAACAGAAATGGTTTCAACCACTGTTAGATTATTAGATCCTCTTCCGAGAAAATATGCGCTAAATATTAGCCTAATAACCTTTGCAGATTATGATAAAGATTCAATCAAAGGTCAAATCATTGATAAGGTTGGACAATACTTTATTAACAATAATCGCAAAGACCGTATTCCAAAAAGTGATCTAATTAAATTGATTGAAGGAATTTCAGGTATTGACTCAGTAAGTATTCAAATAGTTGGAGAAGAAAATGAAAAATCTGCAATTGCAAACTCAACTAAAACAAATCCACCTTTAGTCGGATTAGATCAGTTTAATGATATTATAATTAAACCTGATGAATTTGCAATTATTCGAGGAGGATTTAGTGACAGGGTCGGTGTCGTGTATCAAGCCGGGTTATCTGAAGATAAATTATGCGCAGTAAATATATTCTTTAGAGACGAAACAAGACTCAATTAATTATGCATAGAGATTCAATTTTTAAAAAGGCTGCCGCCAGAAAAGAACGACGCCTCTATTTAGGGTTTTTCTATAAAGATAAAATCATGGAAAGAACTACATCTCCATATCTATTTGGAGTATCATCCTTTATGGATAGTTTTATCTTAAGATTAAATAATATGTTTTACAATAATATTGAAGCGGTCAAAAAAATTAAAATATTTGCAAACCCAGCCCTGGATAAGAACGAAACAAAAATAAATTAATCCAGTGATCAGCAAAGAAAAAAAGGCTCAAATTAAAAATGAGCTTGAAAGTTTCCTAAACTCCTATTCAGGAGAGACCTCAGAGAACGATATAGTAGATTATAGGTTTAATGAGCTTGAACAAAATCCACCCATTGATTTTGAAGAGATGAGCGGCGGATTTAAAAAGAAGGCTCTTGAAATAACAGACTCTCTATTTAAATTTTATGTCGATTTAGGTTTAATTACCCAGCACGATTATCTTAAACAGAAGAAAGATCTTGATAATATGAATATCGAGACTCTGTTTTTCCAGCACAAAACCATTAAAATGGCAATTGAGAGAATAATGGAAGAGATAAATCAGGGCGCAGCACATCCTCGACTATTTGAGGTGATGTCTCAATTACAAGATCGTCTTACTACAGTTGCTAAAACTCAAGCCAATTATATGCTTTTCCTAGAGGACACTTATAAGAAAATGCGCAGCGAAGTTGACTCAAGAGGAGACCAAGCCGGACTCCCAGCATCTTCGGTTAACTCAATCCAAGCCGGCGACTACTATATTACAGCCGGCACCAAGAATATTATGAAAGAGATTGAGGGCGAAAAACTTGATCAAAATTTCGAAAACAAGTTGACCAATCCAAATGAAAAAAATACCCTGATGACAGAAAAGGGGCTTGAACATTTGATTAAAAGGGAGGAAAATGATGAGGATTTAAATTCAACTATTTTTGAAATCATTTAATTATGAAAGATTTTTTATCAAGAGGTGGCAGAACTAGCGTACAGGTTTCTAAAATGGATGACGCCGAAAACAGTGCAGTTTGGACAACCAAAAGGGTTGATAAACTCCTGTTAGATTTTGAAAACGGTTTAATTGATATTAAAACAATTAAAAATTCACCATTTAAGGACAATGATCCAGCTTGGAAAAAGCAAAATCTGGTTTTTGAATATACGCCAGAAGAATTAGAAGAGATTAAGAGGTGTAAATCTGATGTTTGCTATTTTGCAAATACGTATGCACAGGTTTTGCAAGAAGTTGGAGTAGAACAGATTATTTTACGGGATTATCAAGAGGAGATTATTCGTGCATTTGGTGTCAATCGATTTAATATCTTGATGGCAAGCCGTCAAATTGGAAAAACCGTAATGTCGGGCCTGTTTATTGCCTGGTATCTTATTTTTCATACAGATAAAAACGTACTTACTGTAGCCAACATTGCCTCGACTACAAAGGAGGTTGTAGACAAAATTAAATCTATTTTTGAGAATCTCCCCTTTTTCCTAAAACCCGGGTGTATTTCAAATAACGTAATGTCGATGAAATTCGATAATGGCTGCCGATTAATTGGACGCACTACCACTAAAAATACAGGTATCGGTTTTACAATTCACCTACTTTATATCGATGAGTTTGCGCACATTTCACCGGCCTATCTGGATTTCTTTTATCGAGCAATCTATCCAACTATTTCAGCGTCAATCACATCAAAGATTATTATTACATCAACCCCAAACGGCATGAACCGTTTCTATGAAATCTATATGGATGCAGTTAATGGATTGAATACTTATTCTCCGCTACGGGTTGACTGGTGGCAGGTTCCAGGTCGAGATGACAAATGGAAAGCCGAAACTATTGCAAACATGGGATCAGAAGAGGACTTTAATCAGGAATATGGACTTCAATTCTTTTCTTCGGATAGACTCTTGCTCTCATCTAAGGATCTTAAAAAGATATTTTCAATTAGCACCAAATACTCAGAGCCCCTAAAAATTAACTGGGCGCCAGAAGTACTTGCACTAATGGAGGGTAATTTTTTAGTTCATCCAAACCTAACGGACTGGGATGAACAAGATTTTAAGAATTCGCCAGATCAATATGTTTTTTCTGTAGATACAGCAGACGGAATGGGTAAAGACTTTTCGGTAATTAATATTTTTAAATTAGCGCCTCTTCCAGTTAAAACGCTAGATCCAATTAAAAACCTAATTAAAAACGAATTAGACTGCATTTCACTTATTCAAGTTGGAACCTGGAGAAGTAATAAGCAGACAATTAATGAATATTCTGAAGTATTAGAATATCTTGTGTATAGACTCTTTAATTTTGAAAACCTAAAGGTGTTGATTGAATTAAACCATAAGGGAGATTTTATTCTCAACAAAATTAAAAATAATGATCAATACTGGCCTGGGCAGTTAATCCACTCTAAACACACCGAAGCAACCAAACTGCTCAAACCTGGACTAAAGCTCACCGTCACTAACAAAATTAAATTTTGTGAAAGATTTAAATATCATGTCAATGTTAATAAGATTTTGCCCAACGAAAGTAAAACTGTTATGGAATTAGGATCCTTTGGCAGATCCCTGAACGGAACTTATCGAAGTCAAAGCGGAAACGATGACTTGGCCATGACCTGCATAAATACTGCCGCTTTCTTTGATTCACCAAGTTTTTTAGAATTAGCAAATGAGGTTTGGGATCAAACGGGAGATGACTATAAAAAAGAAATTAGAGAAAAAATATTAAATTCGGACCATGGCGAAGGATCTTCCAAAATTAGCTCAGAATTAGTAGGTTATCTAAACGAAACCCCTCAAATTAAAAAGCCAGGACAACGCCAAATTTATGATGAAAACTATCTCGACTCCTACAAACAAGTGCTCGCTAGATTTTACGGAGACCAAAAAAATACAAAGTAATGATTAATTTTGACTTAAGTCGAGACAGAGACGTTATTTTTAGACGAACGGTTGCTGCAATTCAGGGCGCAATCTCTAATAATAAAGATGTCGCTGAACTCAATGGAATGAAGGTTGCAGAAACTGAAGTTGATGCATTTGTGACTCGATCGGATTGGGAAGACGCTATTGAAAAAGCAAAGAGTCATTTTGAAAAAATCGAAGATTACGAAATGTGTCAAACCTGTGTATCACTAATTAAAGAAATTAAAACACCGCTAAATTAATGCAAAAATCAACAAAAAGACGAGGAAACGGCCCGCAATCTATTGAAGATCTACTAAAGCAGGTTTTGCTTAAACCCTCTCAAAAACAATACTTTGAAAAGATTATTAATAATGATATAACTTTATGTTATGGTCCAGCCGGGACAAGTAAAACCTTTGTTGCCTGCTATGCCTCAATGAGACTACACACAGAGGGCAAGATCCAAAAAATTATCTTATCTAAACCAATCCAGGAGTCTGGCGAAAAACTTGGGTTTTTACCGGGTGATATTAAAGAAAAGATTGATCCGTTTATGGAGAGTTATCGAACCAATTTTGAAAAAATTATTGGGTGGGATAATTTAAATAAACTTGAAGGTGACGGCCTTATTGAATTTAGGCCTCTTGCCTATATGCGAGGCGCGACTTTTGATAACTGTCTAATGGTACTTGATGAAGCCCAAAACGCAGATTTTCGACAACTTATGCTTTTTATTACCCGGATGGGAAAAAATTCAAAGGTGTTAATTTGTGGAGACGTAAGTCAATATGACATATCAAGAGACAAAGTGGCACTTCCTAAGTTTATCGAAATGATGCAAGACATTGGGGGTATGGGAATTCATATCTTTAGTGACGCAGATATTGTTCGTAATAAAATATTGATAGAAATCACCGAAAGATACGAAAAATGGAAGGCCAATAATAAAGTTAATTGGTAAATTAACAAAGTATAATAAACTCTCTTTAGAAAAACAAATTTATGCCGCAACCCAAAAAGCTAACAGGATACGAAGATCTAAACCGAAAACTAAACGATGAAATGCAGGAATTAGCCGAGCGCATCTTGGCTAAAAACTTTACCGAAAGGGACCGTAATCGGCTTGTTCGAATAATGGAACCAAAACTAAAGTATTTTATCTGGAAGTTCTTTAATGATACCGATGAAACCGAAGAGGTTTTACACAATACATTTTTTAAAATATTTAAATCTCTTGATAGTTATAATCCAAAATATAGGTTTACGACTTGGATCTATACTATTGCAAGAAATGAATCTCTGCTACACCTACACAAACTAAAGCAGCAAATAACCAGCGATATTGATAAAATCGGTAATTCACTCTTTTTAGTTGATGACTCAAGAGAAACTCTTGAAAGGGAGCACTCTCTTGAAAATCTCTATACTGCAACCATCTTGGCAATTGAAGAAATGCCAGAATCTCTTGAAAAATCGATCCTTATCGATAAGGAATTGAATAAAATGAAGGGAGCAGATATTGCTGACAAATATGATATGAACCTAAATACGGTTAAAACCAAAATCAGAAAGGCTCGTAAAATATTAAAAGACACTGTTCTGGAGACTAATCCGGAGCTAGTCGATAAAATAAAGGACCTATTCTAATGAAATATTTAAATCCAATTGTTTTTGTCCAAAAGCTTATTGCCCTAATTAGGGAATTGGCCGCATTCAGAAGGTATCTTGGAATACTGACAGAATTGGAAAACTCCGGAGAATTAAAAAAGCTTAATCTGAGAAAAACCAGACTTGGGCGACTCTACTATGTTAAAAACCTACAGCCTGAAGTTTTACTTAACACGGATGATTTGCAGGGGTTTGAGATTATGCAGGTAAAGGAGTCTCTTGCCGAATACAATGATCCAATTACCCGGCTCGGGCTCATTGATTTTGTTAAAACTGGGTTTAACCGCATCAAGACTCCTGACGTTTATGCCTATTTAATTTGGATGGAGTTTGACTTTAAGCAAACTAGTCTTGAAAAAATTTTATACGTTATTATCTACCCCACCCTCTTAATTTTGTTAATTTTCGGTCTCCTGGTACCCGCTCTTGGCCAGACGGATTGGCACGGGCTTTGGCAATGGGTCAATTCTAAATAAATAAGAGTAACAAATAATTTTTGATGTATGAATAAGATTGAACAATTCTTACAAAAACACAGCTTAAAGGTAATTATACTTTTATTGCTTTTAACCTATATGAAGTCGTGCAGCGTAAATTCTGAAGTAACTAAAGTTAAAAAACAGCTCTATTCGCTGGATTCTCTTGCTACTAAAAAGGACCTTGAAATTGAGGGACTTAAGGCAGAAAAGCGCATGATCCAGTCAACTGATCGAAAAATGATGGACGTGCAACGTCAATCTCAAATCGACATTGAACTTAAAAAACTTGGCTCGAAATAATGAAAAATAGAGCAGCCCATTACTTTATAATTGGGTCCTTTGTTACACTCTATCTCCTGGTGTCAATTATCTCAACAATTCACGTTGTTGATTTCTTTAAATTGTCAAATCCAACCTGGCTGGCAGTTTCATTAGCGATTGGATTTGAGGTTGGCGCAGCCGCGTCTCTTGCCTCATTAATCATACTAGAAAAAATGAACAAGAGTGTAGTTTGGGGTCTTTTTATTCTTCTTACTGCAATGCAAGCAATGGGAAATACCTACTATGCATTTGCCCATCTTGAAAATTTTACCGGCTGGATCGAATTATTTGGGTTACAAGAAGAGGACTTAATTTATCAAAAAAGAATACTTGCTATTATTTCTGGGGCAGTGCTTCCGGTCGTAGCATTGGGCTTTATTAAGTCCCTGGTTGATTATATTAAACCAGAAGAGAACTTGCTGCCCGAACCGGCACCTCAAATGAAAGAACCCGTTAAAGAAGAGCCCAGCCAAGAGGCACCGGTTGAAAAAAAAACTGAGGCGGTACCCGAGGTCCCTAAAGCCCAGCCCAAACCAAATAAAAAACCCAAAGTGGTATCTCCACAAAATGAACCACAGGTAACTAAAGTTGAGTTGACTAAACCCAAAAGGATAGAGCTTGCCGAGGTTCCGGATAGGAAAACCAGAAGAATTTCAATAGATGAAATGCTTTCTAGAGGTTTTAGTAGATAAAACAAAGGTAAATAATAAAAAGAACCCCGGCTAATGTCTTATATCAAATTTAAAGGTGATCCTAGTTACAAAAGACTTAATGCAAATGCCGCAACCCTTTGTAATCAAGTACCCGTCAAAAAGTCGCTGAGACTTATTGATAATTGTTTCTCAGTCGTGGACAAAAATGTTAGCCAGGCGGATCTTTGCGATTTTAGCAAATTGGCATATCCAACCGACGGTTATGTTAAACAAGAATTAGAAATTTGTCAGGGAGAAACTGTAACAGTTTTTTCAAATAATTTAGTGGGCGGCACCACAGCAACCGCCGCAATTACTCAAAATAATACAACCGCGACCCTTTCGGCAGCCAATGCTTCAGTTAAAATTGGAAGTAAAGTAACTGGAACGGGTATTGCAGAAGGCACAACCGTCACCGCAGTTTCTGGAACAACTGTTACTCTTTCTGCTGGAGCCACCCAAACCAATGCGGCAGTAGTTTTAACCTTTGTTGAAGTACTACTTCCAAATAAATCATACATTAAGGGTATTGTATTATATGCGGACTATCCAACCCTAGATGAAGATGGGGGCGAGATTGATCCGGCTGGGTGTTTACTAACTGGGGCTATTTCTTCAATTTTAGCAAATGGCGGAAATAGTTCAAGCAATTTTACAATCGGCCAGGCCTATGTATACTTTGCACCAGAAGCAACACCGGATCCTACTAAAATTATTAATACACTAACTTTGCTAAACCCTAGCACAAAATTTAGTGTTAAGGTAAATGTGCTGTTGATTAAAACCAGAACAGACGCTGATCCAAATAATTGTGATTGCTAATGAGACCAGTAATGTCGTATGGCCAAAAGAATAATTTTATAAGCCAAATCCCTTTTCAGGGGAGGGGCGATTTTGGTTTTGTTGCGTCCCAGTCAAATTTTACCCCCGGTATTACAATTAAAATTTTACCCCTAGCGGATCTTTCTCTTCCACAGGAGGTTAAAATTTCAGAATTTGACGAGTTAATTAGAGATCTGAACGACCAATTTAAGCTGGGCCGGAGACTTAGCGGAGTTGAGGTTAACACTCAACATCAAAAGGGAGGATCCAATAAAGTATTTGGCAGATTTATGGGATTTGAATTAGACAGAAAGCACAAGATAATTAGAGCCTTTATTAGAGATTCTCAATCCAATCAAAAGGTTGAAGTTTATCCGGCTTCACTAATGACCGTTAACGAGTCTGCTTCCCATCACACAAAAACCTTTATGCAGTTTTTAATACAAGACTAGAAAAGGTCTGTATTAAATAATGCAAGAAATAGATCCAATTAAAGCTCAAGAGTATTTAGACTCAGTTGACAAAAAATCTGGAGTCAATACGCCGGCCGCCTCTACCAAACCGAAAAAAACAAAGGACCCAGTATCTTTACCAAATGAACTAGGGTTTAAAAACATCCCTTTAGAAATTCTTCCAAGTCAAGGAAAATTTTATATGGATGGATTTTCTTTGGCAATTAAATCAGCAACGGTCGCTGAAATAAGACACTGGTCAACAATCGATGAAACCGATATGCTATCGGTAGATGATCAACTAAACTATATCTTAGAAAGATGCGCAGAGGTTAGAATTGATGGCGAACCGGTTTCTTGGAAAGAAATATTAGAAATTGATAGATTTTTTATTATCTTTAAAATTCAAGAATTAACCTTTCCGAACGGAGAAAATCAACTTCCGCATAAATTTGAGTGTAACTGTTCTGAATCAAAATTTTCGGAAAAATTAGCAATCGAAAGTTCAATGTTAAGAATTTTTGATTTTCCAACAGAATTGACGCAATTTTATTCAGAGGAAAATCGATCGTATGTTATTAAATCTCAAAAATTATCAGATGAATTTAATTTATACATGCCAACTCTAGGCACAATGAATAAATTAAGAGACATTATTATTGAACTCGCTGCAAAGGGAGTTGAGATTGATCGAGCATTTATAAAAATCGTACCATATCTTATTGGAAACTGGGAGTCATTAGACACAGCCACATATTCAGTGCTTAATCAAGAATCATTGGCTTGGAATATTCCAAAATTTACGTTTATTACAAAATTCGCAGACGAAATACAAACGGCTAAAAAGAAGCTGTTAAAAGTAGATTGTCCAAAATGCGGATCAAAAATAGATTCAAGAATTTTTTTGGACTCCAGCTTCACTGTCAAAAATCTTTTCCTTATTTCAGCTGGATTTAGTGAACTTGTTTGAAACTAACAAGTTCTTGGCGGTGAAGCTGAATCAATCCCTAGATGTATTGTATAATCTTCCATTTTATGAGTATTCAATTTATCTAACCATTATTAATAAACAAATATCAGAGCAAAACTCGAAAATTGAATCCGAGGCTGACGCAGGCCCTACCATTATGCCAGGAAGATTGTCTTGATCAATTTTCTAAGAACTTTCAATAAATAACAAAAAGAATGTCAGATGGAAATTTTTGTTGATCTTGCTAGAATTGCTGAGGGGCAGCCTGAACCAGTTATACCAGGAATAGATTTAAATCTATCTGGTCTTGTTAATTTTAATGACGACGACCCAGGGCCAGACCCCAGTCGAACTCCTCTAAAAACCGAACCTGAGCTTTCTCTTCCTGCATTTAACCCAGTCGAATATTTTGATCAAATCCAAAAAGAGTTTTCCAAAATTCGAATGGCGCAAGAGTCTTTTAGACTTAGTGATGATTTAAAAACTTTTCAACAAGTCCAACAAAATACAAATACGGCGATAGACCCCTTAGCCGCGTACCTTGAGAAAAGATTTAATAAAATTGAAACTATTACTAGCAATAAATCTGAAATTAGAGAACTAATAAAAGGCACATCAGACAATAGGTTAGGCGGAACCCCCGGTGTCATTAATAACCAACTTAAATTAGTTGAAGAGATAAAAGAAAAAAATTCAATTGACGCTATTACTCAGTCAATTGGGGAAATAGTAAATCTCGTATCAGCCAAAGATTTATCAAGAACAGTAGAAAATAATTCAGAAAGAGTCATAACAACTCAACTAAATACTGTTCAAGATTTAGAACCCGGCCCTAGCCAAGTTGATTCAAAATTCACAATTGAAAAGTCTGTAGGGTTGCTTGCGGAACTGGCCGGATTAAATTCTCCTGGAGCAAATCTTGAATCCTTGCCAAATCCTACAAAGGACCCTTTGGCAGTTACAAACGAACTGCCTCCACCCAATTTTGAAGCGGCTTCACTTTCTGCTCTTCAACGAATTGCAGATTCAAACCAAATTCTTTCTGCTGCGGCCCCCTCTTTAACAACAAATACTTCACAAGTTAATAGCAATATTTTCCCAGGACCAGAGGGTCAATCCCAGTCTTCTCCTGGCCCAGAAGTAGAACCTAAAACAAATATGATGGTTCTACCGGGACAGTCTGGCGACCTTTCTTCAATGTATTTAGTACAAATGCTCAACTTATTAAAATCTGGGCAGGTTAAAGTCAAACTTTCATAATATGAAAATACCCGTTCAAATTAAAAATGAGGCTCAAGAAATTGTTTTAGAGTATACTGAAATTTTTAATGAGCTTGAAAAGCTAGAAATGCTTGCGTCTAGTTTAGAATTGCAAAAAGATATACTGCTAAGCAGACTAGAGACACTAAGAGATCGCGAACGTATGCTAATAGATAATATAGGAGAAGTCAACAAAAAAATTACTATACAAGAGCTTTTAACATAGTTAAAAATTAGTATTGAGAACGAATGCAATCTAGATTTGTTAAATTAACCGAGTATTGTTTACTAGAGTATCAATACGAATCACTTTCGCCGTCAAGTCCAATCTTGATAACAGCCCCATTCTATAAACTCAAGAATGCAGATAATGAGATATTCATCTATAATCCAGATGCTTCTCTATATGAAACCGGTAACATTAAGGACTTAACGGTAATTCCATTAACAAATAACGGCGGCCGGTTTGTTTATCTGGATTCAGAGGATAGCCCAAATTATACAGAGTACGATACGACTTTAACTGAAACTTTAGTCCCAGCCGGGTCCGTGGTTGGAGATAGGGTAAGATTTTACATTGCGTCAGGATTTCAATTTACCGACTTTACCAATATGGTGCTGTCGATAAGACAGGATATGAATAACGGTAATGCCTTAATTTTAGCAAATATTCTATTAAATTCAATAACAATAGGGGATATTCTTCTGTATACGACACGACCATTAATCATCGGTAATACATTATATGATCGATATGTTGATATAATTGTTCCATCTATTAAAAATATTGATGAAGACTTTTATACTTCTCCGAATCAATCAAATACCTTTGAATATAAAATAACAAATGGCGCCGGATTAGTTAGAAATAATCCAATTACAGTAAATTTATTTGAATGTACAGCCGGCCCAGATTTAAGGGCTGATGTTGAAATTTATACGACAATTGATATTACTAGAGCATATTCTGCGCAAATATCACAAGCAAATGAATTTGATTTAGTTGGAGCCAAAATCAGAGAGGCCATCGATGGAGACTACCTCGAATTTTTTGCAACCTGGAATCAGGGATTTCCAGAAGAATTTATTGATATTCTTGAAAAAAGAACTGGTCACAATTGGATAATTTTCCACCAACTTTCAATATTTGAACAAATAGGTTCATCCTTTATTAAAAGCGGAGATGCAACCTTTTTTCAAGAAACTAATTTTGATGAACCTCTTGTATTTAGACCAATTTTAAAGAATGCAAATGAAGCTGTCACAATGGTTGTAGACTATTCAGTTAGATTGGTTAATCGAGTAACAAATGAGCAGGTCATTAGAACAGCTTCTCTTACGATAGTTAATCCTAATAAGTATGGAAAATCTTTACTTAAATTGGAATTGGCAGATAAACCTAATTCATATAAAATATCAAATGTTATAATAAAGAAACTTACAGATTCTACTCAAGTGTTTTCAGATCCTTCGATGGTAAGTTCTCAACCTGCGCCGGCAGCCCCTTCAGCTGCCCCAAAGGTAATCACTAACACAATTGAAAGATACGTGCCTGTCTTCTATACCAGAAACACAATTGCGGTTTCTCAAAAAAACTCTTTAATAAAAGACGGAAAACAAGAATCAATTGTGTATGGACAGGGTCAATTATCGATTGCAATTACGCCATTTGATAATGCGTTTATGTTTCAAATTAAAAAGGAAACCTCAACCAATAGCAATTCCGCTTTTACTAATATGGACCTAACCCAATTTAGTGGATTCGAATTAGTATTTGGTGCAAGCTCTGCAAAAGTAAGCGTCTCAAATACAACAGACCAATCCAAAGTAAATTCTGATATCGGTGAAATATTATTTAAAATAGATTCATCGGTTTCGGCTAGACTACAGGGTCTAGAAGACCCAAAGTTTTATATAGTTTCAGTTGGAAGGGACGGAACTCGGTCTGCGCTTTACACCGGAAAATGGTATAAGTCCGATCGCGCTAGCCAAGCCGACGATGATAATTCTGCAAAGGCGAATCAGCTTAGAGCCGAAGAAGATCTAAAGCAAACGGTAGACAGTCTAAAGTCAAGAATTGCTGATCTTGAGAACGAAAATAATAGGCTTAAAGTTTCTTCTGGTAAAACCGCAGTTTCAAACCCAGCCAGAGAAATTCCAGATACTCCTGAAACAAATATCAGTTCGGTTAACTTTATCTCACCCACGTATAGCGGAAGCGGCGGGGGTAGTGGAGGTGGATCAAAAGAAATTTCTAACACTTCGACGAAAGTCGGAGCCGACCAACTGCAATAAATCGCTACATTGTTAAAGTGGGGCATAGATAAATAACAAAAAATAGATCGTCTATAATGAACGACTTAACAAAAAACTTAATTCAAGATCTAAAGGCTACACAGGCTGTATCAGAAAGCAGAATGCTGCAAATGGTAGTGGCTGGCCTAGAGGCTAACATTAATTCATCAGGTAATATTGATCAGGCTCTAGCCGATCTAGCTGAAGTAAGCGAAAAACTACAAAGTACTGAGCTTGACGCGATCGTTAAGAAATTTAATGAAATGTCAAATACCCCTGCCAAGAAGCTAAAGATGATTGAAAATGGAGCAGCAGTTCTTCCAAAAATTGCACAAATTAAGGAATCTGCCGCGTACGCTGATCCAATCTTTAAAACTGTAGTTAATGGCCTTGAAAAATACGCAGCCGTAAACCCTGAACCAATTATTATTGACTCGGTTATCGCTAAACTTTCTCCGTTTGCATTTGACTCTACTGTTAAATCAGTAGTTACAGATCTAACCAATTACGTAAAAGAAAATCGTGCAGTTCTTGCAATTTTTAATACAATCGCTGATTTAAAGAAAGCACCAAATGCTTATTATGCACAGGTTTGCGAAAAACTTGAAGCTGCAATTCTTGAAGGTAGAACTTCAGTTGATGCTTTAACCATGATTTTAGCCGAAGCAACTGCTCAACCAGTTGTCAAATCTCTTCTTAATAAACTTGCTCAATTTGAATCTGCACAAAACGGCGGATTTAATTTAGGTTCAGGTAACTCTTCAACCAAAATCAATCCAGTAATTGGAGTTTATACTAAAACTGCAAACGGGGTTAGAGTTTTGATTGAAAATCATATTATTGATATGAACGATGAAGAAGAAGCTGAAGTAGTTCCTTTTTCTTCTCTTTCTCAAGAAGATGAATTTACGCAAACTGCAAAAGCTTACACCGATTTAGGTTTTAAACCAACCGAACACGGCGTTGAAGCTAAAGGTAAAGCAAATACTATTGCATTTAAAGTTACACCAGAAGGAGAAGTTTCCTTTGAAATTAATGGAAAAATTGCAGAAGATCTTAATAGCTCAGAAATTTACAAAACTCTCGTAGTTGAATCAATTGCATTTAAGAATAATGTTGCAAAGATATTAGAAAATGCTGGCATGATTGCTCAATTTCAATTTGTTCAAAGATTTGTTACTGAAGGAGCGCAAAGCTATGCAATCAATACTGAAAAATCAGGAATCTTTGTTTTAGATAGACAAGGTCTTAAAAAATACGATGCCCTAGGATTTCACAAATATGTTGCAGAAACTTTTAAATATGATGTTAGCGACTTATTTTCAATCCAACTTTCAGAAAGAGCTGAATTTATCAAAAGAACTAACGAAAGAAAAGCAAATATTAAATCTGATATTCTAAAATTAGAAGAGTCTATCTCTCAATTAGATGCAGTTATTGCAGAAGCCGATGAAGAGACTCAAGATCAATTAGAAACACTTAAGCATACTATTAATTCAAGTATTGTAGGCCTTAAGAATGAGTACCTTTCTCTGGATGATAGTTTAGAAACTGATCCTATGCTAGGAGCAAACGGTTCTAAATATGGAGTTGGAGATAAAGTAATGCATAACGGAGAGCCGGTTAAAATAACTGGAGTTACTGCAGACGGGTCGTACCATCTAGATAATGGAGAAACCGTTAAAGAGGATGAGATTATGCCAGAAGTTGAAACTATGTAATTTTTTAATATTTAAATATTTTTTAGAGCCCGAGGTAACTCGGGCTTTTTTATTAGTATAATATTCTAAACATGATTAAAGTAGACACATGGCAAAACAGAAAACCGCCGATGTATTGATTAGCTTAGAAGAGGCCCGAGACAGAGGACTCCTAATCCACACAAAAAAAGACACGCCGTATTTTAATTACAGCTTATTTGTAAGATCAGAAGATGAAGTCAAATATAATATTAACCAGAATATTAGTAAAACTGCTACAGGCGGGGAATACTTTAGCCCACTATTTAGAACCGATTGGAATTCTAATGGTCACCAATTTCAGCTAGAAGATTTAGATCAAGAGGACGTTTGGCTTGATGCTGGCGGCCACATTGGAGTCTTTGCAACTCGACTCCTAACCCAATTTCCAAGAATCAAGAAAGTCTTGTCGTATGAGCCTTTTCGTAATAATATTGAGTTTGCTGAACTTAATCTTGCAGAAAATGGTGTTGCCGAGAGGTGCGAAATGATTGAGGCCGCACTCGTTCCAAATGATGATACTAAAAATGTGGATTTCTTTTTGGCTTGGGATTCTGGCAAACACTCACTATTGCAGGTTCGAGGTCGTACTCAAGTAACGGTGCCTGCTAAAAATTTTAGCGAAGCTCTTAAAGAGGCAACCTGCCTAAAAATGGATGTGGAAGGAGCCGAATATGATCTTATTAAATCAGTAGAAGATTGGTCAAATATTCGAATTGCAATCATTGAATACCATTTCCACTATCGTAATTTGTCTAAAGGTCGAGTTGAAAAATTTAATGAGATTTTAAATATTTTTAGACAAAACTTTGATGATATTTACGTTTGCCCTAACGTTGAAAATACCAAAACTTGGATTACTCACTTTGCAGCAGTAAAGAGAGGCTAATCTAAGTTTGATCTAGACCCATGGGCCGAGTTCTCTCGGCCTTTTTTGTAATCTTATGTTGAATCTATTGTATAATAAAGATATGAATACGCCGGCCGCACTCTATGCATATTTTGGATATCTTGGTAACTTTTTCACCGATATTCCAGGCCATACTTTTTATCAAGTAGGGCTTATCGACCAATTGTGTAAGTCTCATCATATTGATAAGGTCGATTTTTATTCGTATTTGTCAAATGATTCGGTCGGCGCCGAGAGAAAAGCCCCAGACTGGACAAAGAGCCCAGTTACGCCAGTTTTTGAAAAATTTACACAGGATCGAATCCGGTGCTATAATCTTAAGTTTGATAAAATTATCGAAACCATAAAAAAGGAAAGATATGAAAAGATTTTTCTTAAAGCCAGATTTAGAAACCTTTCGACCCTATCTAAACAGCTAACAGACGCTCGACAGTTTGAGCAAATTATTAATGTGGCAATCGAAACTGGCCAGGCAACTAAAGTGGTTATCCTAGACACCGATCTTTCACTTAACCCAGAATTTATTGAATTTTGTAAAGCAAAGGGTATTTCATTTGAAATTCCATCAATCGATTATCCAAATGTATCAGCGGAATTTATTACAGCATGTGAAAAAGTTTGGCTAGAAGAAACTAATCGATTTGAAAATAACAATAGCCTTTTTTATTATGGTAACATTTCATTTGCTAATTATAAAGCAGGGCATGCTAAAAATCCAATTGTGGTTGATGCGATCAAAACGGCGGCCGGCTTTAAATCATTTACTGGCAAATCCTATAAAGTCTCGGTCGCTGGTAAACTTGATGTACCCTTGGCCAATGAGTTTGCTCAACTGGACATTGCACTAATACAGCGCGGAGAAAGAGAAAAAATCTGGAATGAATATTGTGCCTCAACCTTGAGTCTAAATGTATCAAAGGACCTCTATCTAGACAGGGGTTTTTATCCGGCGAGGGTATACGAAAGTCTCATATTTGGAGCAATTCCAGTTTCGTATAAAGATTATCGAATCCATCCGGCCCTCGGTTTTGTAGATTTAATTAAATTTGAGGAAATTTTAGCCTTTTTTAAGGATTCTGGGCCATCTGATCGGGCTTCCATCTATTTCAAGTGTATTTCTAATTTATACCCAATCAGATAAATAAACAAAAATGGCCCCACTAACAAATGGCATCAAAATATATTTTAAGCAGAGATCAATTTTTATTGAACGAAGCCATTTCAGAAAATCCTCTCTATGACTTTTTCTCTGAAGTTGGAGTAGACCTAATCAAAATTATTGAAAGAGTTTCGCCAGTTTTACCGGACTCGGTAACAGATGAATTTATTGAAAAATCACAACTGTATCAAGAAGAATTACAAAAAATTGGATTTACCGAGGTTTCTAAGTTAGAGCACACTCTCTATGCAATGGGAGTCACTGGAATAACTTTATTTGAACAATCGGGATTTAAAATTCAGTCAGTTGTCGATCAGTATTATAAAATTAATGAAGACTTTTTCGATACGCTTAGATCAATTTGGAATGCTCTTACTGAGAACGGATCTCCTCTTGGAATACTACACCTTGTTCTTGATATAATCGGATTTATCCCATTCACATACGTAGGCGTTCCAATCGATGTTGCAGCAGACGTAATAAATGCAATAATTTACCTATTTGAAGGCCAATACGGCTCAGCTCTTATTAGTGCAATTGCCGCAGCTCTTCCTGGAATTGGTGATGTTGGAAAAGGTCTAAAAGTTGCAAAAGGTTTTAAAAATATTAATAAGATTGCTGAAGTAGCATTTAAAACAGGTAAAGCCGATAAGAAACTTGTTCAGATTTTAGCAAAGGAAGATCCAGGTACATTTGCAAAATTTATACAATTATTTACTACCGCAAAACCGGTAGTAACCTTTTTTGCTAAAGTTCTAACCGGGATCGGCAGAGGAATCGAAGCACTTCTAAGGACCTGGCCGATTAGTATGCTGTTTGGTGGGCTTGGAAAAAAATTGGGAAAATGGCTAGACACTGCCGCGGCCCCTATTACAAAAAATCTAGATTCTGCAATTGATGATATGGCAACGCTTGGAACCAAAGGTTCTGACGATATTACTGCTGCAATTAAATCTGGCGATGCAAGCAAAGTTGCCGATGCTGGAACTAAACTTGTGGATGACCTAGTCGATGCTCAAACGGCAGCTAAAGCAGCTGGAAACATGGAAGAGGTTACAAGAATCGAAAAAATTCTTCAAACTAGACTAAAGGATATTCAAGCTAATCCAAAAAATGGAGGGTGGTTTGTTAAAAACGGCAGGTTATTAGATGTAGTAAACGCTAACGTTAAAGCAACCGATGATATGCTAAAAGCCGGAAAGGGCGCAGAATTAGACGCCTTTTTACGTAAAGGCTGGAAGGAAAATATTGATACTTGGAAAGAAATTAGTAAAATTAACGGCATACCCCTAGGGCCAAATGAACTTAGACAACTAGATCAACTCGAAGATCTTTGGGTTGCTGGCCGAAAAGCTGAGGCTCTATTTGCGGGAGTTAAGAAGTTAGACGATCTTCCTATTGGTGATCTTATTAAATTAAGCGGAGATGCTGCCTCAATTACAACAAAAAGGGGTGCAAATTTTAGCGCAAGGCTTATTACTGAATTATCAGCTGACCCGGCTAAACTTAGTAAATTTTTTAACGGAATATTGGCCGATCCTAGAACTCTAGCAAAATTAGAAGAAGCTGGCCCAGGAGTAGTTGGTATGTATCGACTATTTGCAAAAAATCCAGAAGTATATTCAGATATTGCCAAATCTGGATCTGCCGCAATCAAACACTTTGAAAAAATTGCAGCAGAAGGCGGAAAATGGGGACAGGCAATTAGAACGAGTAGGTTCCAACGAAATCGTTTAATTATTGCTAAACACATAATTGGTGCTCCGCTAAGGTGCCCGATTGCTGAACTTGGTCAAGGAAGCATAGGCGGCCTAGACGCACTAGCTGGATCATTTGGTGGAACTCTTAAAAGGGAATCTTATAAATTTATACTAGGCCGAAATCAATTTTTATTTGAAGAGGCCCCAGCAAATTCGAGTGAGCCTACCCCTGGTGAAAAAATTGACCAAGCCATGGCCGACGTCAAACAAAGGTCAGCGAATCCGGCGGTATTGGGCCCAATAAGTTACGTAGATATTTGTCAAAGTCACATTGCCAAAGTTATTGATGAAGCGGCTGCTACTGCAACATTTCCGTCAAAAGATAGTGGCATGGTAAAAAATGGGCCGCAGGAAACCTATGCAGCAGCCGGGGTTCACAGTGAATCTGCTATAGATAATAAAGAAGCACTGGAAAGAGTGCTAGAACACCAATTTGGTATAGCTGCGCCGATTTCATCTGCGGGCATGATGGTTGAATTACCAGCAAATGCAACGATATTTGAAGTTGTACAAGAAAGAATAGGTGAGGACTATAAATATGGAGGCATGTGGTATATGCTGGGTGGAATAATGACGGGGGTTATTTTATATAACGATGTTAAGAAAGATCTTGAGGCATCGATGAGACAATATGAAAGAAACTATGAAAGAACTCAAGGTAATACGTTAACGACTGGCGCAATAAGTTTTTATCCTTCTCCCGGCGAAGCCAATCTAATTAAAGAAGAGCTAAAAAAATTAGAGGCAGATCCCAACTATTCTCCAAGATTTTTTGGACCTTCGATTACCCCAGGTGAATTAAGTAAAATGTTTTAATTAATACATGAAAATTCTATCTAATATACAATCACTATTTGAAAAATTTGAAATTGGGCCTGCTACAACTGAACCAAATGATAACACAATTGCGCAATATCCGTATCAATATACGTGGCCACAAAAGGATGCATCGCTAGGAGATTTTTCAGCTCTGATATCAGAAATAAATTCTTCAACTAAGGGAGATGGAAATAGACTTCGTGTGGATATTGGAAAATTTAACCAAAGATACAATTCCACCAACGGAACCACACCCCCCGTACAAGTACAAGTTGGAATTTCAAAAGATGATAAACCGCAGCAAAATATAAACAGATTAATTGGAAAAGACCTGTCCGCGTGGGAAGGCTACATTTATATTTTTAAGCCAGGCGTCTTTGATGAAAATCAGATTCCCAAATCTAAAAAATTTACCGAGCTTGGTAAAACTCTCAACATTAACGGCTCTGCTCTAACATTTAAAGTAGATGCCGACTACTCCAAAAAATGGTTAAAAACGGCTACAGACGGCACAGCTAAAGTTACTGGAGAAGGTAATAAAAAAATACATACAGTGGCTTCACTGGTTAACGACGGTCCAATTAACGCCTGGTACACACAAGAATTATCAACTTTAATTAATCAAACTGCTACTATAATTGAAAAGTTTAGCACCCCATTTGAGGTGGAACTTTCACCTACTGATCAAGGTGGAAATCCAACTAAGAATAAAGAAATACAAACACCTGGTAAATTAATACCTGGTAAAGCAACCGTTCCTTCAAAGGCAGTGCCAATCTTTTTGGAATTTATTTCTCATTTACCTAATAATTTAAAAACATCTTCTGGGTCTTTTGATCAATTCAAACACACCGAGGAGCTGCAGGCGGCTATTGATAAATTAATAAATGAAGCTAAAAAAATAGATACCGTATTTAGTATTGTTAAAAGCACACATCTTAATAACCACTTGTATACCTACATGGCGTACGCAATTCTTTTGATTGGGCTTAATAGCGGAGATATTGATATAAAGTTAAGCCTTGAGGATGCGGCAAGGTCAGGTAAAGTTCAGCAGTATTATAGACCGATTCAAAAGGCAAAAGAAAAGGCTATGGCCGTCTTGAAAAATAATGCCGCGGAAGAGGACGCCAAGACATTCGATGGAACTGCTATAACCAATGAGACTGAACTTGCAAAAGTTATCTCTGGCTTATTTGTTATTAATTATGCAAAAAAGGTCAGCAACATTAAAAATGACATTGATTCAGTCGATAAGGTAAAAGCTTTTTGGAATAAAACAGCAAAAAAATCTAAACTAACTACAGCAGATGATGATTGGACCAGTATGGTCAGAACTCTTCCTTGGAAAAAGAAAGAGACGAAGAAAAATGCAAATACGTGGTTTAACACTATTCAACAATTTGCAATTTCCGGTGGAATCCAAGCGGGTGTTTCTCTTGGACCGTATGGTGAAGATACTACAGCTAAGTTTTTAACAGCATTTAAAGCTTCTGCATTTTAAATAAAAAACATTAATACTATGAAAATTTTTAAAACATACAAACAATTCATTCTAGAACAAGATGGTCTTGATATTAGAGCAGCAGTTAATTCTGCTCCGACCAAGGTAGTAACTAAACCAGACGCTGCCCCAGCCGCAAAAACGACCGAGCCGGATCCAGTAGTAATGGATAAGCTTCAAAAATTGGCAAATCATCAGCTCGCCTACATCTTTAGTGATAATGAAACTAAGCCCGAACAACAAAATGGTGTTTCGGTAGAGGTTAAAGGAACCGGTCGAACCTATAACTTTAGATCAAAACCCCAAACTGTCATAGTTTATAAAAATTCACAAGAAGCCGATAATGTTGCGTATCGCGGAACTTATAAAATAACTGATACTCAAATTAGTACAAAAAGCACAGATGAAAAAATTTCTGAAACTATTGATATTGCAAATGGCAAATTGGCAATTAATCCAACTACTAAGCAGCCAATTTCAAATCTACCGTCTAACGAAATTGTTGATCAAAAGCAAAAGAGTGTTGCACAAACTGTTGCCGCTGCAATTAACGCTAATTCCGGCGCGTTTACTGATGCAAATGAAGAGGTTGTATTTAATGCGGCAGAGGCTGCCTTGTATTGGATTAGCAAAAACAAGTTAACTCCCGATCAAAGTAAAGAGTTTTTAAAAGTTGCGTTTGCCAAAGGTGAATCACTTATGCGGGGTATGGAAATGGATAGCTGGGACTCATTTTTATACTTGGTCGACATGCCAACTAAACCGCTTATGACGCGTTTACTTAACTGGGATATAGTTTGGCAGCCAGAACGTGATGAAGACAATAAATATTTAGCAAGTAAAGTTCCTTCACGCAATTCGATTGGTTCGTACGAACCTATGGGTAAGGAAGCTAGAAAATGGGCAGAAACTATTTGGAATATAATTGATGATCTTTGGGTTTCGGTTGACGAAGAGATAAATGCAATGGTTGCAATATTGGCGCTGAGCCCTAAAGGTTTAATTAATGTTGAAGCTGAGTGGAGAGATTTACAAGAATTAGGCATTATCGATGTTAAACTAGATATAGTTGATGCAATTAAAGATGCAGTCGACTCGGATGACGCCGGTGAATTATTAAAAAGATTCTCAAATGCAATAAAGGGAACCCCTTCTGAAGGTGCAAAGAAAATGATAGAATTATCATAATATGCTAATAATTAATGTTAAGGGCGCGGACTCACTTGACCGCGCTCTTAAAATACTTAAGCGAAAAGTTAGTGATACAAAGCAACTACAACTATTAAGAGACCGTAAAGAATTTGAAAAACCGAGTGTTAAAAGGAGATCACAGTTGTTGAAGGCCAAGTATATTCAAAAAAAGAGAGATGCAGAAAGAGAATAATGATATTTACCTTTACCGACTATTTAGCCGAGAGTGAAAAGCAGCTTGAAATCCGAGCAGCCGGTCTCGCTATTATTTGGGAAAAGAAAATATTATTGACCCATCCATCAAATGCAAGTTGGAAAAATCAACCGTTTGGCATTCCAAAGGGCGGGATTGAACCCGGGGAAGATCTTTTAACTTGCGCAATTCGAGAAACTCGAGAAGAGGTTGGAATCACGGTTGATCCAGAATTAATTAATAAAGATGAGAAATATTTTGTATTTTACCGTCGCGGTATTCCTTACAGTCGCTGCGCTTATTTTGAGGTACACATTGAGAGCCCTGAACAAATTGGTCTTGATTCGCCGAAAGTTCCAAAAGAACTGCTGCAATTAGAAGAGGTTGATTGGGCAGGCTTTGTTCCAGTTGAGGAGGCCATTGAAAAACTTTCACGTTCACAGCAAATTATTGCTCAACGCCTAACTGAAACTATCGAATAGAGTTTGGTATAATATCTTAACAAATAAAGATATTTATGTCAACTGAAAATCTAACACAAGACGAACAACTCATCGATTTGGCTCCAGAAACCGTTATTGAGGAAGCCGACCCTCAAGCAGAAATGTCGGAACTTGAATCCCTAAAGGCTAAACGCCGCGGACATTTTGATGTGCCATCAATGACAATTGATGACCTCAAATGGCTACGTAATTTTTTAAAGAATAGTGTTGAATTTACTGGGCCTAATGAGGCATTTGTGATTTTACAAAATCATAATATGCTGTTGGGAGAAATTGAAAATCACAAAAATGACCATAGGTCTAACACTGAAGCTGGACCTGTTCGATTACCGTCAGCTTGCATTGAATCATGTCTCTATTTTTTAAATCGCGCAAAATTTACAGGTATTCAAAATGCGCAGTCTCTATTTAAAGTTTCATTTCAATTAAATAATGCCTATGCTAAAGTTCACGAGTTGGACAAGGTAATAAAGGCAATGGAAACTCCAGCGGAGACCCAAAAGACCGAAGAAACCCCCGCCTAATTACTGGCGTCTTTTATATGCAGAGGGAGACCAACGGGTCTCCCTTTTTTGTATAATATAAGTATATGAATAATCTAAAAATAGTTCAAGATTTTATTGAAGCGATGAATTTAACCTCATCGACAAATGATAAAAAAGCAGTAATTAGCCAGTTTGATAGCCCATATATTAGGCGAATTCTCGAGTATACATATTCTCCCTTTAAGCAGTATTATGTAACCCCAGCCAATTTAAAAAAGCATCAGGATCTACAGTTTGATAATCATAGCGATCTGTTTGCTCTATTGGATGACCTGAATGAACGTCGTATCACTGGCAACTCTGCAATCTCTTGTGTAAATGGATTTATAGCTAAAAATAAAGAGTTCTCTGAGGTGATCTATAGTATCCTGGATCGAAATCTAAAGACCCGTGCCACAACTACTCTTATTAACTCGGTTTTACCGGGCACCGTGCCAACCTTTGACGTTGCACTTGCTCTACCCTATGACGACAAGACAAAGAAAAAGGTTAAACTTGAAGACCATTGGTATATGAGCCGAAAATTGGATGGGGTTCGGTGTATTACAATGATCGATGAAAATGGCGATATTAAATTTTTCTCACGCGGAGGCAATGAATTTTTGACACTAGCTGCGCTAAGGGACGACATTAAAAAATTAAAGCTGGTCAATACTGTGTTAGACGGTGAGGTTTGTTTAATGAATGAACTCGGCCAAGAGGATTTTCAGGGGATTATTAAAGAAATTGGTCGAAAAAACCACACAATAAAAAATCCAAAATATTTAGTATTTGATCTATTAACCACTGAAGAATTTAGTACACAGGCCTCGTCCCATCAAAGAAAATTTAGAGATCGTATCACAATTGCTTCGCTCTTATTTGGAGGGATTGATCTATCCAATACGACTATGCTAAAGCAGACTCTAATTGAAAGTGAGGAGCAGTTACAGGCTGAAATAACCAATTCGACTGCCCAGGGCTGGGAGGGCTTAATGTTGAGAAAAAATACTCCCTATATTGGAAAACGTAGCGATGAAATTCTAAAGGTTAAGAAATTTTGGGATGCTGAATATGTAGTTGAAGGGGTTGAAAATTCAATTCACCGAGTAATCGAAGATGGTCGCGAGGTTGAAGAGGAAATGCTTGGAAATATTTTTATTACTCACAAAGGAAATCAAGTAAGAGTAGGTTCTGGATTTTCAATCGAACAGCGTCGTCAATTTTATAAAAACCCAGAGCAGATTATAGGTAAAACAATTACAGTGCAATATTTTGAAGAAACTACTGATCAACACGGTCAGCACTCCTTAAGATTTCCAGTAGTCAAAGCAATATATGAAAAAACAAGAACAATATAAATGGTGAGAATAATTTTAGTGGGACCGGGCGCTTCAGGTAAGGATTTTATGAGAAAGCGGCTTGAAGATCGCGGAATGAAATACGCGGTAAGTTATACGACCAGGCCGGCTAGACCGGGTGAAATAAATGAAAAAGATTATTTCTTTTTAAGCCAGGCCGAGTGCCAAGCAATGAAAGACAAAAATGAATTTTATGAAGTAATTGATTTTAACGGATGGTCGTATGGCACAACACTAAAACAATTTTACAAAGATGATATTTTTATAATGACACCAAGCGGACTATCTCATCTCTCACCAGAGGATAGGTCAAATTCATTTGTAATATTTTTTGATATTGATGAAGAAATAAGACGAACTAGACTTGCAGAGCGCGTAATGCCAGGCCATACAGTCGATGCTAGATTACAGGCAGATCGAGAATTATTTGCAGGATTTTCAAATTATGATTTAAAAATAACAAACCCAAACTTTTAATATGTCAACATTTAGCGGAACCCTAATCAAAGTGGATGAAACTCAATTTGTATCAGCAAAATTTAAAAAGAGAGAATTTGTAGTAGGAACCAATGACAAATATCCACAATATGTAACATTTGTTGCAGTGCAAGAAAAATGCGAAATGCTAGACTTTGCAAAAGCTGGCGATCAAATTCAGGTTGGATATAAATTAACTGGTCGCAAGTGGGAAAGTCCGGCGGGCCAAATCAAATACTTTAATACGGTTGAGGCAACCCAAATCCATGTTACAAAATCTGATTCAATATTAGATGAACAGGACATGACCGATGATGAAATTATGAATGATCTTTTTGGTGAACCAACACCACCCAAAAAGAAAAATAATACTAGTGAATCAAACGATGATTTACCCTGGGATATTATTTAAGGTAACCCTTTAGTATATTATTACAAAAATATAATATGAAATACGTATCAATTGATTTAGAAACAACTGGATTGGATCCGCAAACGTGCCAGATCCTACAGATTGGTGCTGTGATTGAGGACACAACTGATGTAAAGCCAATCCAAGATTTGCCTAAATTTAATTGTGTAATTGAACATCCCCAATATACAGGCTCTGCCTATGCAATCAACATGAACATAAATTTGATTGCAATTATTGCAGGCATGGAAAAAATTCCAAAAACTGAAAGAGGCGACTACCGCAAGCAGCATAATATTCTTACTCCTCAAATGGTTGCAACGGCATTTGCAAATTGGTTGCAATTTCATGGCTGCGAAGTGGATGGAGATCGAGTTGTTATTAATGCCGCAGGTAAAAACTTCGCCGCGTTTGATAAGGTTTGGTTAGAAACTCTTGTTCCAACTTGGAATACTAAAATTAAAATCAGAAATCGTGTTATTGATCCAGCCGTATTGGTTACAGATTGGAAAAATGATCAATCTTTGCCGGGTCTTGGAAAATGCAAAGAAAGAATCGGCCTAGAAAATAGCGTTTCTCACGATGGACTAGACGATGCGATTGATGTAATTGAAGTAATCAGAAAAGCCACAAATAACTATCAAAATGCCAAATATTGATTTTAAAGCGGTTCTTGAAAGCATGTATTTAGACATGATGGAAGAAACGTATAAACACCTCGAATCGAATAAATTTCAGTGGACAGACGATATTCCATTGGATAAAGCTGAAAAAAAAGATCTTTTGATAGAGATGATTGAATATTTTGAAGAAAAGGAGGACTTTGAAAAATGCGAAGCTCTTCAAAAAATGAAGGGAGTTTAGTACATTGGATCTATGATAAACAATACAACCCGACTAGGATACTGTTGTATCAATTTGTCAGTTGACAAAAGTATTACTGCAAATCGCGGCATGATCAAGCGAACCTTTGAGCAAAGGGGTGTCACCTACTGTAGTGAACTTGCTCATCAAAACGTTAAGGATATTTTAAAGATATTAGAATGGAATCTTGACAATGGTATTTATGTATATCGTATGTCAAGTGATATTTTTCCATGGATGTCAGAATATGAAATTACGGAGCTTCCAAATTTTGATCAAATTTTGCCTGATATGCAAGCAGTTGGCGCATTTGCTATGGCAAATGGTATTAGACTGTCAATGCACCCAGGTCAGTTTGATGTATTGCCATCACCAACTCTAAGCGTTGTAACAAAAACTGTCAAAGATCTCAATCAGCATGCGCAAATCATGGATCTGATGGGGCTGCCTTGCGATTACAGATTTCCAGTAAATATTCATGTAGGCGGCACCTATGGAGATAAAGAAGTTGCTGCCGCAAGATTTTGTCAAAACTTTGCCCTGCTTAATGATTCAGCAAAAAGTCGATTAGTTGTTGAAAATGATGATAAAGCTGCTCAATATTCTGTGCGTGATCTCTTTACTCTAATTACAGCAAACATTGGTGCGCCAATCACATTTGACTTTCATCATCACCGATTCAATACTGGCGGGTTGACCGAAGAGCAGGCGCTTCGCCTTGCGGCTTCAACTTGGCCGTGCACTCCACTAACCCACTATTCAAGTTCAAAAAAAACGTTTGAAGACTCTTCGGTTATTGCTAGATCCCATGCCGATTATGTTTATGAAAAAATTAATCCGTATGGGCTAACTCTCGATATTGAAGTTGAAGCCAAAGCCAAAGACCTTGCGATATTACAGTATCGTAAACAGTATGAAACTTTATTAGAAAATTATATTCCACTTGAACATGAGCGACTGCAAGAATTGTAAATCTAAGTCGGTTACTACTAAACTGCAAGGGATTTTTGATGAACTCTTTGTCGGAGATGAAATTAGAAACGAAAGACTTTCCATTTGCTATAGTTGTGACAAATTTTTAGGCGCAAGCGGCCAGTGCGGAGAATGCGGCTGCTATATTTTTGCTAAAACTGCAACTAAAGGAGAAAGCTGCCCTTTACCTGAACCCAAATGGTGATAAATAAAACTGATCTTTAGAGATCCTCAGCTTTCATTCAATTCAATAAGCCCGCTGAGAAAATTCCTAACAGTATGGATAGTGACAGTATTTGCCAAATTAAAAACCAAGAAAAACAAGATATTGGGGTCCTGGACCCTGATCCTAGCGACCTTCTTCAACCCTCTTGGTTTCGATGCCCTATTTGCAATAATTATGCAATGGACCGGTTCCTATTGGATTACGGACGCTATTTTCTATTGCCTGTCGGCATTCTTTTTTGGACTCTATTTTTTATTTTTTAGAGAAAAACCTAAACACTTTTAGTATATTAGTAGTATAATCTATTAATATGAATGTCGAATTAACCCCGGTAACATCATCAACAATTGATGCATTTGGTTATGATCCAGCCCTAAATGAACTCTATGTTCAATTTAAAAGTGGGTCAGTTTATACCTACACTCAGGTAGAGCCTGAAGTTTACTCTGCTCTATGCGAAGCCGAGTCTTTTGGAAAATTTTTAAATGTCAACATTAAAGGCCAGTACGAATACATTAAATCATAAATATATGGGATTCAATAAATATTATATTCCAGCACCCCAAGATTTTATTAATCATCTAGAAAAGGATATTACGCCTTCCTACTTTGTTGCAATTAAAAAAATTGATGCGGTGGTCGGAGATAGTCTTTCTATTAAAATGCTGAACAAAGTTTACGAATTAGTTGATGCAGGGTTAAACAATGCTGATATTATTGCAGAACTTAAATTAATGCTAAAGTAGAAAAGGCTATAATTTAAAAACCATGTATTATTTAGTAAGAATTAAGTTTGAAACAGAGACCGAAAGCGGTAAGCGCAAATTTATTAAGGAATTGTATGTAGTTAGCGCAAACTCAGTGTCTGAGGCCGAAACAAAAATTCGAGCAAGGTTCGGCGATGGCATTTCAGCAATGACCGTCGAATCTGTTCAAGAATCAAAACTTCTTGGAATTATCGAATAATCTTGCACTCCATGTAAAAAAAGAAAGGGACAACTAAAAAGCTGTCCCTTTTTAATTTAAATAGGTTGATATTATTTCATAATATAGAGATAGGTTAGACCTCCAACAATTGCTCCGCCAATAATCTTAGTAAAAATTAATTTGGCTTTGAGCTTTTTATTTTGCTTTTGAAGATCCTTTACCCATAGACCCTGAGTATCAAACTTTAACTGTTCGTTTTTAATGCGCTCTTCGTACATAAATCCCTTTTGAACATGACCAGAAATAATACTGTCCTTTAGCACAACCTTTTGGTTTAAGAGAACAATCTGTTCATTTGCTAATTTAAGTTCAGCCTTTGCACTGTCTCCGCTAATTAAATCTTTGACAATTTGTTTTGCAACTGGCGCAGGAATTTTAACTGTGTCCTGCACTGGAGTTTGTGCAAATGCAAACGCTGGAAATAATAGAGCGATAAAGAGTAGTTTTTTCATATTAATAATTATATCTGTTTCTAAAGAATGAATCTAATTGAGTTGGAGTATAGGCAGAAGCAGCTGCACTTTGTTCATGATAATATTCACGAATAATTGTAGTCTTTTCTTTAATATGATCTACCTGAAAATCAATCGCTTTAACTTCACTTTCATAAACTTGAATTGAACTATCAATTTGCAATTGTTTTGCCTCTAACTCTTTATTTGCAACCATCAGTGAATCAATAATTACTTTGTATTCAGCTGGCATTTGTGGTTTTGGCGAAAAGAGATAAATCAAGAAATATAGTACGATTAGACCACCGATTCCATAAAGAATATAGCGCCATTTGCTTTTATTTTCTTTTAGAAAATTAATTAACTTTTTGCCTTCCGCCTTTGCTTTAATTACTTTAGGATCTTCTAAAATGTCTGTAACCTTTGCCTTAACTGCTTCGGCCTTTGCCTTAACTGCTTTAGCCTTTGCCTTAACTGCTTTAGCCTTTGCCTTAACTGCTTTAGCCTTTGCCTTAACTGTTTTTACAACAGGCTTTTTGGTTTTGACCGGAGAAGGCCCTTCTTTTTTAACTCGCATTTTTGGTTGAGATTTCATTTAAAGGGGGTTTTAATTATGCTTCCGGAGCTTCCTCAGCAGCAGGTTCTTCGGTAGGAGCGGCTTCATCTTTAGCGGGAGCCTCTTCTTTAGCTTCTTCACCAAGTTGGAACATTTCCTTAATTTTAGTAAGGATTTCTTCTTTCTTTGCTTCTTTTTCTTCGCCATCTTCCATTTCTTTATATTCTTTAAATTCGCTAGAATAGAAAGAATCAAAATCATCAGAAGAAAGTTCATTGAACATTACATTAAGGTGTTCCTTTTTGAAAGCTTCTAAATCAGCGCCGTCTTTAGCAGGAGCCTCTTCTTTTGCAGCGGCGTCGTCTACTGGAGCATCTGCAGCAGCTGCATCTTCTTCCTCAGTTAGACCAAACTTGTTTAAAAACTCAGAAGAGTTTACGTTTTCGTCAACTTTGGTAACGAAATCTTTGAAATTGTAAATCATTTTAAATAGATCTATTTTGTAGTTATTTATTCGCGCTAGTGGGTATAATATCAAAAAATTAGGGTATGCCAGAAGGACCAGAATGCAGACGAGTATATGAAGGCTTAAAAAGCCACTGTATTAATCGAAAATTAACTAAAGTCGAAATACTTGGTGGCCGTTTTTTAAAGACACCGCCGGTTGGCCTGGATAGCCTTGGGTTACCCCTAGAGGTCGTTGGCGGCGGGGTTAAAGGCAAATTTATCTGGTTAGAGTTGGAGGGCGCCATGTCGATCTGGATAACCCTAGGAATGAGCGGATTTTGGTCAATCTATAAAAAACCGCACGCTCACGTTCGGCTTGAGTTTGATAATGGTCTGGAACTCTATTTTATAGATCAAAGGCGCTTTGGTACACTAAAATTTGCAAGTAAGGTTGACCTAGATGCAAAACTTAAATCGCTTGGAGTTGATGCGTTGAACGATACTGATGCAACTGTTTATAATACGATAAGATCCTTTAAAAGGGTTCCCAATAAAACTGTTGCTGAAGCACTAATGAATCAAGCCCTCTTTGCTGGTATTGGCAACTATATTAAATGCGAAATCCTGTATCATAGTAGAATTTCTCCACATAGACTTGTTAAAGATTTGACCGACGATGAAATCCAGTCTTTGTGGGATTATAATAAATTAATTAGTAGAGCATCCTATGCACAGGGCGGAGCAAGTATTAGAAACTATCGACAAGTCACCGATGAAACAGGTAAATTTAAGTTTGAGTTTGAGGTGTATGGTCTAAGTGAAGATCCCCAAGGTAATCGAGTAGTTAGAGAAAAAACCGCAGACGGCCGAACCACGCATTGGGTTCCTTCTCTACAAAATTAATATATGAGTAAAGAAAAAAAGAAACCCGATTTGGTTGCATGGAACGAGGAGAGAGGCTATTATTCAAAGGAGCTTACCTATGGTTCTAATATTGGAGCCCCGGCAATTAGGCTTGATGATATTGGCGGCTGGAAGCAGGGTCAAGCGCAAAAGGCAAATAAGGTTTTTGTAAAAAAATACGATGAATTAATTGATAAGTTACAGGAACTTGTGGATGAAGTTAAATGGAATGAATTTGTCTATTCGGCTAAGTATAGCTTTATTCCAATAGTCGGAGAAACCTATTTTATTTACAAAAATAAAGCTGATGAAATTTTCTTATCATTAATTAACCCTTCCGAGTGGTCAATGGAATTTATAGGAGCAACTCGGCTTGAATCAAATAGTAAATGGATAAAAATATGAATAATTTAATAATACTTGGGCACCCCAACAAAGAAAGTTTTTGTTCAAATGGCATAGCAAAAACAATTAAGGAAACTCTTGAAAAAAATAGAGAAAGCGTTTGGTTTATTGACCTTTACTCTGAAAATAAATCTTTGGAATTTCATAAAGATAAAATAAGAGAATACAAAGAGTTAATACTTTGGGCTGATAGAATTTATTTTGTATCGCCCGTATATTGGTTTAGGTGTACGCCCATATTAGAATCTTTTTTTGATCAAATTTTTACACCGGGGTTTGCTTATAAGTTTAAGCATATTACAAAAAAATATGGGGTTCCTATTCCTCTTTTAAAAAGTAAAAAGGTAAGAACCTATTTAACACATGGTGCACCAGCGTTGCCAGTTTTGACCATGTATGTAAATTCAGTAAAGCTAAGATTAGTAATGGGGGTCTATTCGTTTGTTTTTGGGTGGTTTAGAACTAAAACTCGTCAGTTTTGGAGCGTACCCTTTGTAAGTAGAAAGACTCTTGTTAAATATTTAAAGAAGGTGGAAAAAGACGTGACAAAGGATACACGGTCCGCTGGTATCTATAAATAACTAAAAGTGTCCACTGTTGTGAGAATCATTGAATCATTTGAAGGATTTTTAAAAATACAAGAAATGGGAGGATGGGCAACCGCTAAGACTCAAGGAACCAAAATTACCCCGGCCGTGTTGGAAGAAGCAGTTTCAACATTAACCAGTATTTTTGAAAGATTTAATAAGTACGCTGAATCGCTTGGAATGGCTCCGCTAAAGGTGCTTGGCCCAGCTGGCAGCGGGGTTTATTATAAGCAAGACTTAGAGGAAAATCCACAAAAGACATACGGAGACGTTGATATTATGGTTGAATATCCACTAAACGAACCCCAAGCAAGACGTATAGAAATTGATACAATGAAGAAGTATAATCAGCTCATGTTGAAGTGGATAAAAGAAACTCGTCAGCCCGAAATTGATGAAGAGGAGAGCGAAACTATTTCTGATGGAAGTTTAAAGTTAGTAGTAAGTCTATCTTCTGGGTTAGTTCAAATTGATATTATTCCAACCTTTACCTATTCAGCCGAATGGGCCAAGGCAAGATACACCCCAATTAGAGGTATGAAAGGTTTTGTAATGGGATTTTTATATCAAGCCTTTGGTAATGCACTTGGAGTTTCAGTTACTGATCGAGGAGTAGTTGCAAAGATAAAGGCTGGAGAATTAGTTGGCCCAAATATGCGCAAAGACGTTGAGGAAAAAATTATCACTAGAGATTTTTCTAAATTTATTTTACAACTTGCGGAGTTTGTTGATGAATTTGCTGGAACAAAGCGTGAACTTATAATTGACGACTATTTAAATGAACATCCAGGAATTGATGTTTCAACATTATCACTAGAACAAATTTGTGATGGGATCCTGGCCTTTGCCAGAACTCTTGAAAAAACTGGTACATACGATTTACCAAATTTCAAGTACAATAGTTCAAAGGAATTTTTAGAAGAAGTTGTTAAGATTTATGCGCAAAAACTACACAAACACAGAACCTCTTCTAAATACAATAAAGCCTTAACCGATTTAGCTAACCAACAGAAAGATGAAGTGATGCACGACTCTGAAACTGCATTCGATTATGTTAGTAATAAACTATTAGATGGAACAAATATTTAATGCAGAAAACACATTTAAAAGAGAAAATACTTGGTTTATAAGTGATCTACACATAGGTCATGGAAATGTATTGGGGTTTGAAGAAGGATTACACAACTTTACAAATATTAAAGAACACGATCATGCAATTGCCAAAAATTGGCATGCTACGGTAGGTCAAGACGATCACGTTTTTTTCTTAGGCGATCTTGCAATGGATCGAACTAAATTTAAACACATTCGCGAAAATCTTGGAAAGTTTGGAAAACTTCCGGGAAAGGTTCACTGGATTATTGGAAACCATGATCTGCACATAGATCAGACATGGCTCCATAACCTAAGTCAAGTTATGGATATTGTTGAATTTACAAACTACAAAGAAATTATGATTGAGGATGATAGTGAATTTGGATTAAAAAGATTTGTACTTTTCCATTATCCTCTTTATGAATGGAATGGCAAACATCGAGGAGCTTATCACCTTTACGGTCACTCACACTCCCATGTGCATCCGCTGCCTGGAACTATGTCAGCTTGCGCGTGTATAACAGGATATAAACCAGTCAATGCCGATTGGATGATTGACAAGATAGAAGAATTAAAATGCAAACTAACGACACAATTAAGCGAGTAACGCTCAACAATAAAAGATATTATCAAGTTACTTCTGAGGAGCACGGTCAATTGGGGCCATTTCCAAGTGTGACTACTGTATTAGGATCGACTGCAGATACTACTGGAATCGACAAATGGAAAGAGCGGGTCGGCGAAACCGAGGCAACTCGAATTAGCCAAAATGCACTTGATCGCGGTAATATTATGCACAGGCTTTGTGAAATTTATCTTAACTTACCAAGTTCACTAACCTCTCAAGAAAGACTAGAAGAAACCTTATCCATTTCTAGGCTAGACGATGAAATTGACAAGCAGGATAACCGGGCAAAAATTGTTGGCGGCATGATGTTTTATAATTATATCCGATCTGGGTCATTTGATAGAATTAAAAAGACTGTAATGCAAGAACAGTTTTTATGGACACACCGAAATGGCGGTTATGCCGGAACTGTCGATAATGTTTCAGAATTAGTGGATGGTACGTTTGCCGTAATTGATTTTAAAACCGCGCGTAAACCAAAAAAGGAAGAGTGGATTGAAGACTATAAACACCAGGTTGCAGCTTATGCAGTTGCGGTTTGGGATCGCTATAAAATTAAAATTTCACAGGCCCAAATTTGGATTTCTAACGAAAAAACAATGGATCCTCAATATTTTGAAATGAATACTGAAGATCTTCGTCTCTACTATAATAAATTTCTAGAAAGACTTCAAAAATTTTACGAAATGTTTCCTATTAATTAGTAGGCAGCAATCTTTCTTAGAGCAGCAACCCTAATTGCAATTTTTCTTGCTCTACCTGAAGTATTATCATAAACTCTTAAGTAGATATACTCTTCGTTTCTAGCACGGTTAACTACGTAATAGTCAACTGGTGCAACTATACCATAGTATGTACCATGGCTTGCAATATAGAGCATTTCGTTTGGTGTAGTAGCACGCTTGCTGTCAAACCTCTCTAATCTAAATCTAGTAAGACCTAGCCCGTCAATCGGCTCTTCGATTTCATACCCATTGATAGAATTCCAAAATGAATCTCTGGCAGGTACAAAAACTGGAGTTGATTTTCTTCTATTAAATCTTTCCATTTGATCTGGAGAAAGTGCAATCTCAGTCGCAGTACCTCTCTTAAGAAATTTAGCAACGTAGGTGCCTCCGGGTAAACGTGTTTCAAGAGAATCTTTATAATCTGAATCGGAAAAACTATCATACGTTGGACCAAACCTCTCTTCATTTTGTGCGCGCAGAGCCTGTCTTTCAGCCTCTGCTCTCTCACGCTCTTCTCTTTCGGTACGCTCCCTTTCTTCACGCTCTGCTCTTAACCTTGCAGCAAGTTCGGGATCCATTTTGCTCATGATTACTTCTTTAATTCTAACCCATTCAGAAATATTATATCGGCCTCTAATTACTGTGCTATCATCTTCTAATCCTGGAATTTGAGCAGGATCCACTTTAACAAAATAATCTTTAATTGATTCAGGATTGTTTGGACAGTTTCTGGTATCAAATTCGTCAAGTTCTCTCATATTGGAATTGGTATTATCTCTCCAAATTAAAAACTGTGGAATGTTTAGAGCATAAACCGAGCCGCCTTTTTTTCCAATAATAATACGCATTGGAATGCTAGTATCTCTACCTGCAGCATAGCTTCTAACATAAACAAGATCTCCAATTTCTGGCTGTTCATCCCACTGAATTCCTCTTTCAATTCCATATTGACGTGCTCTTTCGGCTTGCTCGCGCTGTTCTCTTTCGCGACGCTCTCTTTCAAGACGTTCACGTTCAGCCGGGTCAAACCTGGCTAGTTGATCAGCTGGCAAAATTGCTTTAAGTTCGTCATCAATTCCAAAATTTCTCGTAGTAATTGAAGAATAACTAATATTATCATCTAAAAATTTTATTGCAAATCTAAGCTTTTCGTCATTTGAAATTGTCTTAATCATGGCAAATACACAGTCTGGCCCAAGAATTGCATGTACATCATCGGCCGTAAGATTACCGTTGTTGTCCACCTTTGGCGAAATTAGAGAAGCCCAAGCATTATCCTTTTCCAAGGTACCTGAAGTATTTGATCGCAACCATTTCTTTTTTTCAAGCAGAGCTCTATACAACTTATAACCAAGGCGAGCTCCCCTTAATGAACGGGGAATCCCTCCACCCGGAAAATGCGAGCGGCCGCTTGAATCGACCTCCATATGAATTGAATCGCTTTGATCTTCGCGAGTTGGCCATTTTCCAAAACTTTCGTTCATCAAATTACCAATAAAAGAATCAGATTGGTTTTGAACTATATTCTTTGCTTCTTTGTAAATTGCTAAAATCTCTTCTGGTAAAATAGGATAATAACTGCTTCCTCTGGTACTCCATTGAATTTGTCTCCAATCTAAATTAATTAAAGCTTCTTGAAATCTTTTAACAAGAGGAGCAACCTGTCTAGCTAAACCTTGACGATCCTTTGCTTTTTTAAGATAGGTGTCTGGAAAATCTTCTGGCTTGAGCGCCATTTCCTCAATCTGGTTCGACTCTAATACTAGGTCCAAGAACGATTTGTACATAATGAGATTAAATATTTCTATAGATATTTATTTGGGTTCAAACCCTTTTTTAAGAGTATAAAAACAAAACCTTTTTTGTGATAGTAAACAAAACCATACTGATAAAGTCAACGGGATTCTATTTGGTTGATTGGGATCCCGAAACCAGTATGCAAATGGGCCAGACTAGATTACTCGGGAGCCTTGCCCCATATTTTGGGTGTTTTACCGAATTTGACGAAGTGGTTACCGTTAAAAATTTTATAGAGGTACTTGGAGAGTTTGATGAAGAAATCGACAGGGTTTTTTCCGGTTATCTTAGGGGTGTTGAATTTAATCTTTTTCTACAAGAGGCTCTAATTATGCCAACCTCAGAGTTGTCAATGGATTACATTGAACTTTCGTGGAAGGTTAAAATGATTTCGGCGCCCGACATGATTGTGCTTGACATTATTCCAAATATGATAGGAGTCACTGAAATCAATGGAAGTAAGTCAGACGTAATAACTGAACTAGATTTTATAAAATTAAGAAATATTTGTCAATTTGTAATAAGCGAACAGACGGCTCTTGACATACCAAATCCAAAAACTAGTCAAATTGTAATTGAGACTGAACGCCGATGGACACTTTTTGATATTATTTCAGGGTTTTTATCAGAAATTTCAAAATATGGCTCCCCAGAAGAAAAATCTCAAATGATTGATGAACTCAATAAAGAGTCTAAGCTTTCCTTTTTGGAGTTGTTAGAGTATGTCGACGAAATTGAAAGTCTAAGAGAAACGATTGAAAATGAAGACCCAGAGGATCTTCTGGACGATGATGACGATGGCATCTAGTTACCTTATAAGAGTGGAAAATAGCTCTCTAGGAGTCACCAGGTTAGCCCTGGAGCAGCTTGGGGGTGTAATAGAATACGAATATCCAGATACCAAATCTACAGATATTTTAGTATATTTAGATATAGAAAGGCTGAACCAACTGGTTACGGCCATTTCTGGTATATCAATAGTACAAGGATTATGAGAAACAAAAAAATAAAAGTTCACTATTCACCTAAGCAAGTGCTGGCAAAGGATTCTGACGGAAACTTTAGTAAGTCTCCGTTAAAGCCCAAGCTTTTGCTTGAAAATTTTGTAGCCGAAGGATTAGGAGATCAATTTGAAATAGTTGAAGACTTTACCCCATATTCAAATAAGGATTTTAAATTGGCTCATACTAAAGGTTATGTAAATTCATTCTTTAGTGGGCAAAAGGAGAGCACATTAAACGGGCTAGACTGGTCAGTTCAATTTGCAGAATCTGTTCGCTATACTAATGCATCACTGCACGCTGCAATAAGGGGTTCTATTTTAGAACCCGATCAGATTCACTTTAGTCCAACGAGTGGATTTCACCATGCACGGCCAGATGGCGGTAGTGGTTTTTGTACATTTAGCGGCCAAGTTATTGCATCCATTAAAATATTAGATGAGTTTGGATTAAGCGGAGCCTATTTGGATCTAGACGGTCACTTTGGAAACTCTATTGAGGATTCTAGACAGTTTGTAAAAAATTTAGATATAGCGATCCCAACTGAATTTAATATAAATCCAACGGGTAGAGGCCGCCACTATATTAACAATTTAAAGTGGCACCTTCAAAATTTGGCTAAGGCAATTTTAGAGGGTCGAATCAGCTATGTGGTTTGGTGTCATGGCGCAGACTCTCACGAATGGGATGATCTTGGGTTTCAGTGCTCAACCGAAGAGTGGATTGAATGTTCAACTATCTTTTGGACTTGGGTTAAAACCATGGACAAATACCTAGGCCGACCTCTCCCTGTAAGTTGTGCTCTATTTGGAGGTTATCGTAAAGATGATTATACAAGCGTATTAAACCTGCACACCGCAGATTTTGTTGAGTGTATGAATAATTTGTTGGACCTTAAGGTTAAATATACTATAAAGGTGCAGCCCAAATATTCGTATGCAAAAGCAGAACCAGTCTGATTTAGAACTTCAACAAATTTATCTAGACATCGATAAGTATGGATATAATTCTAAATATTGGTCGAGAATAGACGAGGTGATCCAATGGTTAGAATTAAGAGAAGAATATGAAAAATGCGCTGACCTTTATGATTATAAAAAATTTTATACAGACTCTCCAAAATGATTTACTATAAAATTGGGTTGTTTTTAACGCGCTTTCTACATGGATTAGTGCTTTTCGCAATGGCCGGAAGCCTTCCGTACATTATTTTACACACACCAGCATGGATAGCCTTTCCGATAACACTGATGTTGCTAAATTTTATTTGGACGGGTGGAGCAAGGCCTCTAACTGATCTTGAAAATTCATTTAGAAATAAGCTAGGCTTTCCAATAATTCAATGTTTTATTGGCCACTATATTTGCAAGCTTTTAAAATAACTCTATACTGCAAACGATTCTCCGCACCCACAGGTTCGGTTTGCATTTGGGTTTATAAATTGAAAGCCTTTACCATTTAATCCATCACTAAATTCTAATTCAGTACCGAACAGGTATAATAAAGATTTTATGTCAACCAAAATTTTTACACCCTTATCTTCAAATAATTCATCACCTTCTTTTTTATCTGTGTCAAATTCTAATTCATAAGTTAAACCGGAACAGCCTCCACCCTTGACCCCAACACGAAGATATGGCTTAGTAAACCCGCTCTGAGTTATTAATTCATGAACTTTTTTACTCGCTGTTTCTGTTACTGTAATCATATTAAAAATTAAACCCAGCTCCTAACCAAAATGTTTTTCTAAATGGGTCATAATCTGCAGAAACGGATACAAATTTATAATCATGAGTAATTCCAACACTTGTTGAAACGTAATTGTCTATAAAGTTTTTGAATGAGTATTTTCCGTTATTAGAAAGTATGTTCAACTCATCGTAAAATTGAAAATTTTCCTGCTCGTTTCCTATACCAAGTGATAAATTAACACCAAAATGTTTCATTTCCCTTCCTACTCCAAAATATACTGACCATCCTTTAATTATATCTTCTAATCTTTGGTCATTCCAAACTGTTGAAGCATTATAAAAATTCACATTTGGG
>Ga0194132_10001409_pt1 | contig 48707 bp, 32 predicted proteins | sample TA2KigOf80mmetaG_FD_148612 | JGI IMG/M metagenome (GOLD analysis project Ga0194132, IMG submission 148612) | Freshwater microbial communities from Lake Tanganyika, Tanzania - TA2015054 Kigoma Offshore 80m | ecosystem: Environmental > Aquatic > Freshwater > Lake | place: Tanzania: Lake...
CGAACGCCGTCCTCGGGGATAAAGACCTCGTTGAACTTGTGCCCCTCCTCGGGATTGGGCCGGACGAAGCCGAAGCCGGCGTCGGTTTTGCGAAAGATGCCGGTGAGCGTGCCATGCCGGCTCACGGGGCGAACGTTGTTGCCTCTGCCGATCTCAATCTTGCCCTGGCGCAACAGCTCTTTGATGGCGGCTTTGAAGGCGGCATTCTCTTCGGTCGGCACGCCCAGCTTGCGAGCGAGCGCCTTCGGCTTAACGGGCTGATAATTCGGATGGGCCACTGCAGCGAGAATACGCGACGGGAGGGTGGACATGAGGACGTTTTCCATTGCACAGGACGACACCAGGACGGGGGCCGAGGTTCGCGGCGATTTCTATTTTATGAGCCGCCGCTTCCCGAGGCGGCGCTCACGTGTGCCGATTCGCTGCAGAGCGATCGGAGACGCGTCAGCTGCAATCGAACAGGGTGAGTGGATGAAATATAAGAATTTATTCTCACAGAATAATATCGTAAAGGCCTCTTCCGGATACGAAATTCTTCTTGCTTGCGTCGCTGTCCGGCCGCGCTAATTGAGAAATTTTGCAAAAAGCGCGCATTTCTCCCAACATCGCTCTTGTAATTCGGCAACATGCGTGTACTATTTGATTCTTAATAGGTTAGCGCGTCTGGCGCGAAGGGAACGCCAGGCCACGCTGGGATATCTGGGTCCTGTCGGAGGTCACCGTTTTTTTATGTTCGATATCGAGGAGCGGTCCGGGATGGATGGACAACCCGCTCGGCAGCAAGATACCTGCTCGTTCGACGACGAAGAGCCTCCCGGTAAACCGAAACGCCACCCGCTCTGGCGTAAAGTCCCCAAAAAACTGTGGGACGATTGGCGCTGGCAGTCGCAAAATGCCATCCGCTCTGTGCGGCAGCTTCGCGACTTGCTCCCCTTCAACCCCGATGAGCTTGAAGCAATCGGCAAACTGGAAGCCGAGTACAAACTCGCCATTCCGCCGTACTACTTCTCACTCATCAATGTCGCCGACCCCAACGATCCGATTCGGCTTCAATCCGTCACCTCCCCTCTCGAAGCCAATTCCAACTTTGAGCTAGAAGACCCGTTGGAGGAGGACAAGGATTCGCCGGTCCCCGGGATCACGCATCGGTATCCCGATCGTTGCCTGATGGTCACGACCCATGTCTGCACAATGTACTGCCGATTCTGCACTCGCAAACGCGCGACGATGGTGCGAGGCGGATGGGATGCGATCAGCCGCGATGACGAGCGCATGATTGAATACGTGCGCGAGCATCCACAGATTCGCGATGTCATCGTCTCCGGCGGCGATCCCTTGACGTTGCCGCCCGCCAAGCTGAAGTATTTCCTGCACAGCCTGCGCGACATCCCGCATGTTGATGTCATACGCATCGGAACGCGCGTACCGACGACGTTGCCCCAGCGACTCTACGATCCGGAAATGCTCGACATCTTGGAGAGCACGGAAAAAGTGTGGATTCAAACGCACTTCAACCATCCGCGCGAAATCACGCCGGAGGTGGCGCGCGTCTGCAAGAGTCTGTTGTGCCGAGGCATGCCGCTCAACAACCACACGGTGCTGATGAAAGGTGTGAACGACGACTTGGCGACCATGCGCAAGCTGATGCGGGCGTTGTTGCGCGTCAAGATTCGGCCGTACTACCTGTTCCATTGCGATCCAGTCATCGGCGCCGGGCACTTTCGGACATCGATCTGGAAGGGCTTGGAAATCATGGAGGGCTTGCGTGGCCACCTTTCCGGCCTGGCGATCCCGACCTACGTCGTGGACGCTCCCCACGGCGGCGGCAAGATTCCGCTGCTGCCTAACTACCTCGTCTCCGCGTCCGACGATTGCGTGGTCCTTCGTAATTACGAAGGCATGCTGGTTCGCTATCAGGCCGAGGACAAGCCCACGACGATCGAAGAGACGGCCAATCGCGGTGTCAGCCAGCTGATTCAGGGCACGAAGACAGCGATTGTGCCCCCCGATTCCGAACGGATGCAGCGTCGCCGGCAGTACTTGCAAACCAAGAAAGCCAAGGCCGAGGAAGAGTCGGCCAGCTGCTGCGACGCCCACGAGGAACCGCCGCCCGCAAAGAACGGCCGACGCCGGCTGACGCCGCTGCCGGTCGTGTCGTGACGTTCTTCTCCAACACGGCAACTTCAAGCCACATGGTCAATCTCATCTGACCATGTGGCTCAATAACTTCCGACGGCGATACCATACCGGTCGTAGTTCAGCCCTATGTCTCATCCTGGGCAAAGCCAAGGGGTGGTCGATTCCGTTACTCAGCGGATGGTATCACCAGAATTGCCACCATGGTGGATCATCCGAGGTGCCTCGACTGATCCCGAAATGATCTAAACAGATAATGTTCGTCGGCATTCTGAAACCTGTCAGCGGCCAGGATTGGTTGCTGGCGATCCGCTAGTACTTACCGTAGGGCAAGGTTGGCGGTGTCCTCAAATTTTGTTCGTGGACACACTCGCCCGGCCCTCGATGCCAATGGGGAACTCGTTCAACACGACAATTATGTCACTGACAGTTTGGCCGGTACGAGTTATGTTTCTAAGAGCATCCTTAAGATCGAAATCACGTCGGACCAGGATTTCTCGGAGAGGATTCTCATGCTGTTGAGAGCTTGGTCCACAGTCCAGTGCTTCTCGCAAAAACTTACGGATGTCTCGCCGCATGAGTTGCATCGCGTTGCGACTAGACACGTGGTAGCTCCTGTCAACATGCCAAGGAGATTCATGTGGTCATTCTTACACGGGCACATGAAATTGGCCCAAAGCCTTGACGTCTACTGATGTTCGAGAAATCCGTCTACGGATACCTTGGTCCGAGCCGAACCTACTCGCGCGTGATAAATTCGTCGAGATTGAGCAGGACGCGGGCCACCATCGACCACGGGCCGGCCTTCGCGTCTCGTTGAGAATCCAGATACGCCAGCACGCGGTCTTGCTCCAATTTCGATGGAGTGCGGCAAAAGCAGAGCTTGAACGCGTAGCCCACGCGTCCGGCATCGTCCGCTGGGCCTTCCTTCTGGATGCGCTCGCCCAGACCCTTGGCGATTTCGACGAAGACAGGGTCGTTGGCCAGGTGCAGCGCCTGCAGGGGCGTGTTGGAGCGATTGCGCTTGGTGCAGGCGACCTGAGCGTCGGGCGCGTCGAACGTGGTCAGGAGTGGATGCTGACTTTGCCGCCAGATGAACGTGTACATGCCGCGGCGATAGCGGTCGGCCCCTTTGCTCTCCGGCCACGGGTGATTGTTCTGCGTAAACGCAAAGATTTCCGGCGGTTGCGGCGGATAGACGCCCGGACCGCCGATCTTGCGCGTCAACAAGCCGCTTGATGATAGAGCAGAATCGCGAATAATCTCGGCGTCGAGGCGAAGGCGATGTTGGCGAGCGAGCAGTTTGTTCTGCGGGTCCTTTTCGCGCAGGTCGGCGCGAAAACGCGACGCTTGGCGGTACACGGCGCTCATGACGATCATCTTGTGCATGCGTTTCAGAGACCATCCCAGGGGTTCGCTGCGCTCACCCCTGGGCGTCGCAGGGAGCATGAGCTCTAACGCGAGCCAATCCAGCAGTTCGGGATGCGTCGGCAGCGAGCCCTGGATGCCGAAGTCATTTTCCGTTTCAACGAGGCCTTTGCCGAAGTATTGCTGCCAGATGCGATTCATCACGACGCGGGCCGTCAGCGGATTGTCGGCCGACACGAGCCACTTGGCCAGGTCAAGGCGATTCGGCGCCCTCACCCCTTGCCCCTCTCCCGGCGGGCGAGGGGTTGCCGCCAGCGGATTGAGGATCGCGAAGACGTTGGGTTGCACTTCATCGCCGAGGGTGAGAAAATCGCCGCGAAGTTGAATCTTGGTCAGGCGCGGCGCCTTGGCCTCGCGCATCACCAGCGTCGATTCGATCTGGGCATCGAGCGCCTTGATCTGCTTCTGTAATTCGACGACGCGCGCAGACAGCGGCGGCGCTTTGGTCAGCGCTTGCCGCAGCGCCTCCATCTCCTTCGGTGTTCGCTTGGCGCGATCCATCAGCACGATATTCTGCGCTTCGAGCGGCACGGCCAGGAATCGCTCCGACGCGAACGTGACGGCGATGCGGAATCGGCCCAGTGCGTAGCCGGCGTACTTCTTGCTATGCTTGAGCGTGAAGACGAATGCCTGGCCTTCGCGAACCGGGTGCGGTTTTTCGAGATAGTACAGCGCCTGGTGATCGCGACCGACGCCGCCGGAGATGCCCCAACCCTTCTCCAGGATCGGCAAGTCGCCCTGAGCGTAGTCGGCGATGGCCTTGCGAATCTTGTGTGGCACGCCGTCGGTTTCGAAGACGAAGTTGCTCAAGACGAAGTTGCCTCCACCCGATCGCCCCGGCCCGTTCATGGGAAAACTATCATGCGTCAATGCTTCGAGACGAATGGCAGTAATGGTCCCGGTCTCCGGCGCCACGCCATGGACGATGTAAGTCTCGAAATCGCTTCCCTTGCCGCTCGCCAGCACGGAGCGATCTTCAAGGACGTCCAGCTTCGCTTTCTCGGCTATCACGGTCTTCGGATAGATGATGCGCCAGCCGCCGTTGGTTTCCTTCTCCAAGTCGACGATGGCGTTCTCCAACTCGGCCGGCGACAGTTTTTTGGGCGGCGGCTGCTTCTTCGCCGCCGCCAGCTGCGCCTGCAAATTCTTGAGCCGTTTGTCCTGATCCGCCGTCGGCATCGATAGCTTCGGCTCCTCCATCGAATTGAGAAACGCGTAGAGCTGATAGTACTCCTTGTGGCTGATCGGATCGTACTTGTGCGAATGGCATTGAGCGCAGCCGACGGTCAGGCCGAGCCAAACGCTGCCGGTCGTATTGGTGCGATCCACGGTGCGTTCTACGCGGAACTGCTCCGGGTTGGTGCCCCCTTCTTCATTGAACGATGTATTGCGATGAAACCCCGTTGCGACGATCTGCTCATGTGTCGCATTCGGCAGCATATCGCCGGCGATTTGCTCGATAGTAAACCGGTCGAACGGCATATCCTTGTTGAAGGCGCTGATCACCCAGTCGCGCCAGGGCCAAATCGAGCGCTTGCCGTCGATAGTGTAGCCATTCGAGTCGGCGTATCTGGCGAGATCGAGCCAATGGCGCGCCTGCCGTTCGCCATAATGCGGAGACGCGAGCAGACGATCGACGAGCTTCTCATACGCCGCTTGTGGCTTCGCGCTCGCCCACTCCTTCAAGAACTCATCGACTTCCGCCGGCGTCGGCGTTAGTCCAGTCAGATCCAGGGTGACACGGCGGATCAACGTGGCCGGATCCGCTTCCGGCGAAGGCGTGAGCCCTTCCTTGTCCAGGCGAGCGAGGATGAACGCGTCGATCGGATTCTTGACCCAGGCCGCCGACTTAGCTGGCAACTTGGGCAGTTCCGACCGCTTCGGCTTGACGAACGCCCAGTGCGGCGTGTATTCCGCCCCCTGAACGATCCATCTCTTGAGAATCTCGATCTGCGCGGGCTTGAGCCGTTCACCGGCTTCCTCGGGGGGCATGCGGTCTTCGTTCGTAGCGGTGACGCGTTTGATGATCTTGCTGGCGTCCGGTTTGCCGGGCACGACGATCTTGCGCGCCAGCGCCCCTTCGCGCGTATCAAGCCGGATGCCGCTTTCTTGCAGTGCCGGGCCGTGGCACTTGAAGCAATGATTGGACAGAATCGGCCGAACGTCGCGTTGAAAGTCGATGGACTGCGCTGCGGCCGGAGCGACGCTGAGACCGAGCAAACCGAGGAACGCCAATAGACGACGCATGGCAATCCTTCGAAAAGGTCGGGGATGAAACGAACCTGGGGCAGGATAGAGCTATCATCCATGCGTGGCGGGGGAATGTCAAGTGTTCGTTTAGCCGGCGTTCGTAGAACGCCGCGAGAGCGACCTTGCCCGCGATGAAAGGAATGAGTAATCTGGAATAGTCCGGCCCTCGCGCCGGGCGCCGGAGAGGTGGCAGAGTGGCCGATCGCGGCGGCTTGCTAAGCCGTTGTAGGGGTAACACCCTACCGCGGGTTCGAATCCCGCCCTCTCCGCATTCCTTGAATCACCTCGGATCCAGCCGGTCGGACAACGGTTCCTCGCATCACTTTCCCGACGCCAAGTAGGGAGCGAGCAGCTTCTTCGTGTCATATTCGCGCAGCACTTCCACACGGCGATCCTGCAGCGACTGAAGCACTGCTTGGCACTTGCGTGCGTACTCGGCGGTGGCGCGAAACTCGTGGAGCGGCCGCCGTGATTCGACTTCCATGAAGGTGTTAAGTAGGGTAAATCCCTTGGTCAATTCGACGTCGATTCGCAGACTGCCGTTCGGCTCGACGGCGTGCTGCACGGTGTCTCCCAGCGCCCGCTTCCAGGCCCCGATGACGATTTTGAGGTCGGAGCTCGTGTTCGGATCGTCGCGCTTCATGTCGAGTTCTTCCAGGGCAACCTTCTTCGCGTGGTCCATCGTCATGACGATTTGCTTCGAGTCTTCCTTGGTGAACGGCGCCGACAGCGTGATGCGCGACCCCTTGCGTTTCATCGCCACCTCGTTGCCGAATGCGGCTTTTTTCAGCGCCATCAGCGATGCCAACGAGATCGGCCCTTTGCGCGCAAGCTGCTTGGCGTTCGGATCGCTAGGCTTTGGCGTCGATTGGAACTCCCGGCGGACCTGATCGGCGACCTCTTTGCGAAAATCGTCCCAGGTCCTTGGACGGGCTTTCGGATCGCCTTCGGACCGAATCGCTTCCTCGACTTCACGCAGAATTGCCATGCACATCTCTTTGTTGACGAACTCGAGCAACTTGTCGGCAACTGCCCCCGGAGTTTCGCTCTCGTGCCAGATGCACACATGTTTGCGCTCGTTGAGATAGAATCCGCCGACCTTGACTTTGATCGGCGACAAATCGATCGGAAATCGAATCGGCTTCGGGAACGCGATCTCATCCTTGAACCCTTCCGGCGGCTGCGCCAGGTTGAACTCATATATCATTCCCCCGTCTAGACGAATGAACGACGGCGGCGGTCCGAGAATTGCCGGTAGCGGCAGAATCAGGATGCTCGACTTCTTCTCAAGCACCGCATGAAGGTACTTCAACTCCTTGTCGTTATTCGTGGAGATGTCCGAGAAGACGTGCAGGCAAAAGAAACGAATCCTTGTCCTTGTCATACCTCAAATAGAACTGATGCGTCGCCTCGATGCAACCGCTCGACGCGATGGCGAACATGCACAATAGAATGAGACTCGGCAGCCGCTTGATGGGAAACATGGTGGTCTCCAACGAGGATTTGGGTTGCCCGTATCCTATGCCGATGGACGCCCATGCCCACAATGCGATGTGCGAACATCAGAGGTGACACGCCGGAAGCGTAAGCGACGATTCTTGGGTTGACCGTCGCTTACGCTTCCGGCTCGTTGTTCGCGAGGCACATCTTCGCTATCGCTCACCCCACCGCCCAGGTCAGCACGACCTTGCCGCAGTTGCCGGTAATCATGGCGTCGAAGCCCTTTTGGAATTCGTTCCACGAGTAGCGGTGCGTGACGATCGGGCTGATATCGAGGCCCGATTGTAGCATCACTGTCATGTAGTACCACGTCTCGTACATCTCACGGCCATAGATGCCTTTGAGCGTGAGCATGTTAAAGATGACGAGGTTCCAGTCGATGGCGATTTCCTTGTCGGGGATGCCGAGGATGGCGACCTTGCCGCCGTGGGCCATGCTGGCGAGCATATCGCGGAAGGCCTGTCCGTTGCCGGACATTTCCAGACCGACGTCGAAACCTTCTTTCATGCCGAGCGAGGCCTGAACGTTCTTGAGCGTCTCGGTGCGAACGTCGACGACGCGGGTGGCGCCCAGCTTCTTGGCAAGCTCAAGGCGATACGGATTGACATCGGTGACGATGACATGGCGAGCGCCGGCGTGCTTGACGATTGCCGCCGCCATGCAGCCGATCGGCCCGGCGCCGGTGATGAGCACGTCCTCGCCGAGGATGTCAAAGGAAAGAGCGGTGTGCACCGCGTTGCCATAAGGGTCGAAGATCGACTGGATGTCGCGCATGAGGGACGTGGGATAAGGGGCGACGGGCGTGACGCCGTTCTCTCGGCCCTCGCCCTTTGCCTCTCGGCCCTCGTGCACCCAGACATTGGAGTACGGCAACGCGATGTACTCCGCGAAGGCGCCGGGGCGATTGACGCCGACGCCCTTGGTGTCCTTGCACAGATGCCGCCGTCCCGCAAGGCAGTTCCGACAACGCCCGCAGACCACGTGGCCTTCACCGGAGACGATTTCGCCGACGTGGAAGTCCTTGACGTTGGAACCAACCTCGACGATCGTGCCGACGAACTCATGGCCAATGACGAGCGGCACGGGGATCGTTTTCTGCGCCCAGGCGTCCCATTTGTAGATGTGCAAGTCGGTGCCGCAGATGCCGGTGCGCAGGACCTTGATCAGCACATCATTGATGCCGATGGTTGGCACCGGCACGTCATCGAGCCAAACGCCGACTTCGGGCTTGCATTTGATTAGGGCTTTCATGGTTTGCGGCATGGACATTCTCGGTGGCGATATGACTTGGAATCCAATGGGCATAATCTACGGATCATGTCTGTTAAGGTCAGAGCCTGAACGTCAGCGAGGGATGGTACAAATCTAGTGCCACACAATATAAGATGAATGAAAGCTATGCCACTGCGTGTCGATAGCGAGTGGATCCGACGAAAGGCGTGGTGCACATGAAAGGCGTTCTATATTATTACGACGACTAAGGGTGAGCCGATTGCCGTGCTTATCGATCTGAAAAAGAACTCCGAAATATGAGAGAACTTTCGCGATCTCATGATGATTGAGAAACGCCACGCCGAAGCGCCAATTCCGTTCGACAAGGTCAAAGAAGACCTACGCAAGAAACGGAAGGTTTCGTGAGCCGATATCGCCCAGTCATCGCACCGAGTGCAAGGAAGGAATTAAAGCAATTGCCGACAAAGATCGCCAAACATCTGGTCGAAGCCATTGAGGCACTTGCAGAGGATCCTCGTCCCCACGGCTGCCTGAAGCTTGAAGGGGCTCATAGTCAATTCCGAATTCGTGTCGGTGACTATTGCTTGGTGTGCTCAATCGAGGACGATATCTTGACGGTGCTGCTCATTCGGGTCCGTCACCGCAAGGAAGAATAGTCAAAATACGCCTACCGCTAACCTTCACTTTGTACCGGAGAAACCCACCCATGTTGCACATCCCGATTTCACGTTGGGGCGAAGCCTATGACAGCCTCGACAAAGATAAGGTCGTTCATTTTGCTAGCGGCGAAGCGCTGGCCGAGGTGAGCCGGGCCAACGGCGGCCTGGTCGAGCGCGACATGCGCTTCGCGGCGCGTGCCCGGGCCGTCCTGCGCGAGATTCCGATCAAAACGCTGCTCGAGATGGTCAAGAAGGCCGGCGAACTCTATGCCAACGCGACCCTCCCCTTGGGCGACGGCACGCAATCGCCGGCGGAGTTCGCACGCATGCAATCGGCGACGACCGGCTTGCCCGAGCATATGTGCAAGTTCAACATGGAGAAGAACCAGTTCGTCCTCGCCAACATGGAGAAGATCCTCGACTCGCTCACGCGCGGGCTCGATCTCGACATCCTGTCGCGGGGCTACGGCATAGAGCCGCGCGGCGTGCCGGTCAGCTATCAGTGCCAATCCCCCGTGCTCGGCATGGTGCTGCCGTCGAACTCGCCCGGCGTGCACACGTTATGGTTGCCGATCATTCCGATGCAAGTCGGCCTCGTGCTGAAGCCAGGCCCGCAAGAGCCGTGGACGCCGTACCGAATGGCCAACGCGTTCATCCAGGCCGGCATTCCGAAGCAGGCGATCGCCATTTATCCGGGTCTGGGCGACGTCGGCGCCGCAGTTTTGCAGCACTGCCCGCGCAGCCTGATCTTCGGCGGCACCGCGACGGTCGAGCAGTACAAGGGCAACCCGCGCGTGCAGGCGCATGGCCCCGGCTTTTCCAAGATCATCCTCGGCGACGACAAGGTCGACGAGTGGGAAAAGTACATCGACATCATGTGCGACAGCGTCTTCGTCAACTCGGGCCGCGGCTGCATCAACTGCTCCGGCGTCTGGGTCAGCCGGCACGGCAAGAAGATCGCCGAGGCGATGGCGGCCAAGATCGGCCCCGTCGAGCCGCTGCCGCCCGAGGATCCCAAGTCGGCGCTCGCCGCTTTCACCGTGCCGGGCCAGGCTGATGCCATCAATCAGCAGATCGACAACGATTGCAAAGAACCGGGCGTCATCGACTTCACCGCCAAGTACGGCAGCCGACTCGTCAAGCGCGAACGCTGCGATTACATGAGGCCGACCGTCATTTATTGTGAGAACCCCGAGAAAGCGATCGCCAAGAAGGAGTTCATGTTTCCGTTCTCGACGGTGGTCGAATGCCCGCAGAACGACATGCTCGCCAAAATCGGCCCGACGCTGGTCTGCTCGGCCATCACCGAAGACGCCAAGTTCCAGCGAGCGCTGACCGACGCGACGCACATCGACCGGCTCAACATCGGCCCGATGAAGACAATCGCACTCAACTGGCTGCAGCCGCACGAGGGGAGCATCGTCGATTTCCTCTTCCGAGCGCGAGCGTTCCAGTTCGAGAAGGCGTTTATCAAGATTTGATGAGGCGAGTCCGAGCTTCGCTTAGCGCCCGCATATCGCCTGGCGGGCGCACCAACTGCCGGAGGCAAAGTCAGGCCCCTCCTGGATCATTTTCGACCACCATTCAAGAACCAGATGCCGTCTGAGGGCTTTCACAGCGCCTGGGCGAGCACGATTGTGCAACAGTTGAATGGAGCCGCTTTGCCCGAGGGATACGTCGCGGTGCCGCATGTCAAGCTCGGCAGTGAGATCGAAGTGGATGTCGCCACGATGAGTCAAGGGGAGGCGTTCGAGGCCCGTTCAAACGGCGGTATCGCAACAGCGGTTTACCGCTGCCAAAGCCTGCGGTCACTGTTGCCGTCGACTTTGGCGGCATCGACACATTTGAAATCGACGTTTCTAAGCAAGAGGGAGCGCTCAAATTGGTCGGTGCGATCGAACTCATCAGTCCCTCTAACAAAGACCGCTCTACGCACCGGCAGGCGTTCGTGCGGAAATGTGCGAGTTTGCTGCAAGAAGGTGTGGGTGTGATCGTTGTAGACGTTGTCACGAGTCGCATTGCCAATTTGCATGCGGATCTGATTGAGGAGTTGGCGCCGACCGTCACGGCCGAGCTGAACGACGAAGACGCTTTGTACGCCGTCGCCTATCGCGCTCAACCCGCCGATCATATTGCCGTTTGGCCGGAGCGTCTCAACATCGGTCAACCGCTGCCGACGCTGCCACTATGGTTGTCGGATCATTTGGCGGTGCCGGTCGACCTAGAGCAAAGTTATGTGGCGGCCTGCAACGCGCTGCGAATTCGCCTGACGTGACAGGGTTGATCATTTCTGAAGAATCAGCTTCCCACGCCGCGTGATGCGAAGCACGTAGCGTTCGCCGTCGTGCTCGATGCAAACCTCGCGTCGGCCAGCGAAAAGCGCTTTCGCGGACAGGACGCGCGGCGGCTCGCTTGATTCCTGCTCGGCCGGCTTGTGCACTTTTTGGCTGTGCTCTGGTTGTTGTTCGGCCATGTCTGCCCCCCCATACTCGACCGTTTTGGATACACTACAGATACTGATACTCAGTGTCAATAAAGAAAGACGAGCGCGACGTCGGCCGGGTGCACGACATGGCTTGCAAACGGCTCGGGAGGGCGAGGCTCCTGCCGAGCCGCGAGCCCGCGAAAAACTTGATTTCGGACGAGTATCCTGTCGCTTCCGGCTCGGCAGGAGCCTCGCCCTCCCGAAGCAGGCCACGCAGACCATGTCGTGCACCCCGTCGGCCAGATGAGGAGGCACTTTCACAGCAGAATAGGCCGCCTTTTCCACAGATGATCTTTCGAAAAATGCCAAAAAAAACGATTGACGCTTCGAATCAGCACGCCTATCATGTTATTGATATTTAGTGTCAACAAGAGAGTGCTCCGCCACCGCAGCGAGGGTTCTCCTCGCGTCCGCCGCAACGCACCTCCTTCCTGTCCCTTTTTTCAAAGGAGAGTGCGATGCGACACGCATCCCAACGTCCCGGTTTCACGCTCATCGAGTTGCTGGTCGTGATTGCGATTATCGCAATCCTGATCGGCCTGTTGATTCCCGCTGTGCAAAAAGTGCGGGCGGCCATGGCCAGAGCGCAGTGTCTGAACCATCTCAAGCAGATCGCGCTGGCGCTGCATAACTATGAAAACACTAACAAGATGTATCCATCGGTCGATTATCCCGTCGGCGCTACGGGCGATTCGTGGTCCGTGCAAGCTCGGCTTCTGCCGTACATCGAGCAACAGAATTTGCAGAACCTCATCAATTTCAGTCAGAGTTACAGCGTTCAGGGCGCTGTCACGCAATTCCAGGTGCCCATCTATCAGTGTCCGAGCGACCCGAACATTCGCCAGCGACCGGACGGCGCGATAACGCATTTTCCGATTACCTATGGCATCAACCTCGGCTCGTGGTTCGTCTACAATCCGACTTCTCGACAGGGTGGCGACGGCGCCTTCGTCGTCGGCTTTCCACTGCGACCGGCGTCCTTCACCGACGGCCTGAGCAACACACTCGGCATGGCCGAGGTCAAGGCGTTCACGCCCTATTTGCGCGACGGCGGCAATCCCGCGCCATGCGGGGGCGGTCCACCCGTCGATCCTACCACCATCGCCGCCTTCGGGGGCTCATTCAAAACGGACTCCGGCCACACCGAGTGGGTCGATGGACGGGTGCATCAGACGGGCGTCACGATGACCTTCACGCCGAACACGCTAACGCCCTATAGCACCGGCGGCGTCGCCTACGACATCGATTTCAACTCCAGCCGAGAGGGCAAGACGACCAACCGCATCACATTCGCGTCGATCACGTCGCGCAGCTATCATTCCGGCTGCGTCAACGTCCTGCTCATGGACGGCTCGGCTCGCACCGTGGCTGAGTCGATCTCGCTCAGTGTCTGGCGCGCTCTTGGCACCCGCGCAGGCGGCGAAGCTGTCGGTGATTTCTGATTCCGAACGGGCCTCTCCATCCACCTAACGGCGACGAGCCACGGCAGTCTCCACCGCTGCCTGGTTCGCTCGCCGTTTTTTTTTCTTGAATTTGCGGCGACTCCAGAGTACTGAGTACTCAGTACCGTCGCTTGGACCAAGTATCTTGAACTTGGGTGCATCCAAGCCGAGATTCGCTTGGAGACACGTAATGAAGCGTCGCTATCTCCTTCTCATCGGCCTTCTTCTTCCCTTTGTCGTCGAGATCACCCCCGCCGACGAAGTGGACAACCCAAAGGTCGCCGACCTCATCATCCACAACGCCAAGGTGTTGACCGTGGACGCCAGGTTCACGATTGCCGAGGCCATTGCCGTCAAGGACGATCGCATCATCGCCGTCGGCTCCAACGAAGCGGTGCGCAAACATGCCGGCGCTGCAACCCACATGATCGACGCCAAGGGCAAAAACGTGCTTCCCGGACTGTACGACAGTCATACGCATCCGGGCGGCGCGGCAACGAGCGAATCCGACGAGGAGATTCCTTACCTCAAATCGCTCGACGATGTCTTCGGCTACATCCGCAGGAAGGCGAAAGAGCTTCCCGAGGGCGAATGGATCGTGCTGCGTTTTGCGTTCCCGACGCGATTGAAGGAAGCCCGTTTCCCGACTTTGGCCGAGCTTGATGAGGTCGCACCGAAACATCCGGTTTATTACAATGCCGGCCCGGCCAGCATGGCAAACTCGATGGCCCTCAAAGTCTCCGGCATCACCAAGGAGACCAAGAATCCACGCACCGGCGTCATCGTCAAGGACCCCATGACAGGTGAACTGACGGGAATGCTGCGCAATGCCGCCGGGTTATTGAAGGTCAAGGCGCGCAAAGGCGGTAAGATGGAAGACACGAACCTAGCCCTCAAAAGACTCTTCGCGCTCTACAACTCCTACGGCATCACCAGCATCTCCGATCGTAGCTCCAGCCGCGGCGCCTTCGATCGCTATCACGCCTTGCTTGCCAACAACGAGTTGACCGTTCGCATCAACGTCTGCCCCAATCTCAACCCGCGCGGCACCCGCGAAGAAATCATCCTGGCGCTGGAAAGCCTTCCGGGAACGGACAAGAAATTCGGTCCCACCGGCACAGGCGGCGTCTGGATTCGCATCGGCCCGATCAAGTTCTTCCTCGACGGCGGTATGCTTAACGGCACCGCCTTCATGCGCCAGCCTTGGCCGAAGGGGCCGGCGTATCAGATCACCGAAGACGACTACCGCGGGCTATTGTTCACGTCGCCCGAAGAAGTCAGGATCATGGCCGAGGAAGCTGCCCGACGCAAGTGGGCGATCACGGCTCACACGGCCGGCGAGGCGGCGATGGACGTGTTGCTCGACGGCTACGAATTCGCCGACCGCATCGTGCCGATCAAGGGCCTGCGCTTCTGCATCACCCACGCCAACTTCCCGAGCCAAAAGAACCTCGAACGCTGCAAGAGGCTCGGCGTCTGCGCCGACGTCCAGCCCGCCTGGCTCTACAAGGACGGCGACACGCTCAACAAACTCCTCGACAAGGAACGCATCCGCTGGTTCCAGCCCTACAAAAGCTGGCTCAAGTACACCACCATCGGCGGCGGCTCGGACCACATGATCAAACTCGACCCGCGCAAGTCCACCAATCCCTGGGACCCCTGGCTCGGCATCGAAACCGCCGTCACGCGCAAGCTCGAACAGGGAACCGTTCTCGTCCCCGAAGAATGCCTCTCACGAGAGGAAGCCCTCCGCCTTTACACCATCAACAACGCGTATCTGGGCCACGAGGAAAAAGAGAAAGGCACGCTTGAGGTCGGTAAGCTCGCCGACTTCATCCTGATCGACCGCGATTACCTCACGACGCCGGACATCGCCGGTACCCGCGTCCTCAGAACCTACGTCGGCGGAAAGATGGTATTCGAACGGAAGTAATGGCATAACGAGCCGCGCACGCAGTCAGGCGATTGGCAGGACATCATGGTCCCGCCGGTAGACGCCTGAAACGGTAGCGTGGACTAAAGTGCACGCTACAGCGCGCGATGAGTGAACTGAAGTCCATGTTACAGCCGGAATTTCGCTTCCTGCCGCTCGGCTAGGCGGCGTCGCACCGGCCGCAAGTGCTCGTACAGTTGGGAAATATCAGGTTGTTTGCACGCTTGCCGATGGGCCCAATGGGCTCGTTGTGAAAGCCAAGGATCCTGTTACGGGGAGCAATGTCGCGATCAAGCTCGCGTCGATTGCCATCTTGCGCGACAAAGTGTTGCTAAAACGCTTTGAGCAAGAATATCGCTCCACCAGCAATCTCGACCACCCCAACATCGTGCGGGCGCTCGAGTTCGGCTGGGTAGGATCCCGACCGTTTATCGTCTTCGAATACGTCGAAGGCGAGGACATAGGGGCGCGTATCGCCCGCGCCGGCAAGCTGCCGGAAGCCGAGGCGGTTGGGTACATCGTTCAAATCGCCCAGGGGCTGCATGAGGCGCACAAGAGCGGCATCATTCATTGCGATCTGAAGCCGGACAACATCCTTCTGACGTTGAACGGTCAAGCGAAACTGGCGGACCTCGGCTTGGCCAAGGACCTCGAATCGAACATGGAGTTGACCTGCGACAATCGCGGGATCGGGACGCCGAACTTCATCGCGCCGGAGCAATTCGGCGACGCCGAGCATTCCGGGGTTCGATGCGATGTCTACTCGCTCGGCGCAACGTTGTACATGGCGGTCACCGGGAAGATGCCCTTCGCGGGGGCCGATCTGTCGGCGATTTTGGAACAGAAACTGGCGGACAAGCTGATGCCGCCCAAGCGCCTCGTTCCGGCGCTGAGCGATCACGTCGATTGGGCAATTCGTCGCGCCCTACTAAACGATCCGGATCGGCGATTCGGATCGTGTCCGGAGTTCATCGCCGCGCTTGCGGCCGAAGGCAAGAAGTCCGGATCGCACGTTCTTCGGCCCAGCAAATCCATCGGCCGCAAGCCGAGTGCGAAACTGAATCGCCCGGCCAAAGAACGTCGTCGTGCAGTGCGCTACGAATGCGTATTGTCGACCAAGTGCATCATCAATCTCTCGGTTCACCCCGACGGCGACGATCCGAGCACGCCCTGGGATGCCCAGGTGTGCGATCTGTCGGTCACGGGCATCGGCGTGCTGGTGTCGCGCCGTTTCGAGCCGGGCAGCGTTGTGTCTCTGGTGCTCGCCAGCAAATCCGGCGACTTTGAGCGCACCCGCCAGGTTCGTGTGTTGCGCGTCACCCGTGCCGAGGGGTCCGGCTGGTTTGTCGGCTGCGAACTACTGGAGAAACTATCGCGCGACGAGGTACGGCAACTGCTGTGATCGGCCGTTGGCTCGCTACCCGCGCGGGTGGAACTTCTGGTGGATGGCTTGCAGACGGCTGCGGTCGACATGAGTGTAGTGCTGTGTCGTGCGGATGTTGGCGTGGCCCAGAAGCTCCTGCACGGTGCGCAGGTCGGCGCCGCCGGCCAGCAAATGCGTCGCGAAGCTGTGTCGCAGCGTATGCGGGCTGACCTTGCTGCTCAGCCCCGCGCGGCGAACGTACTTCTTGACGAGAATCCAGAGCATTTCGCGTGTCAGCTGCCGACCTCTCTTGCTGACGAACACCCACGGATTTTCCGGATCGCTTTGCGTCAAGATCGGCCGCAGATCTTGCAAGTAGATGCGCAACATGGAGATGGCCGGCACGCCGAGCGGGACCACGCGTTGCTTGTTTCCCTTGCCCTGGCATTGGCAGAAGCTCGATTCGAGATGCAGGTCGATCAACTTGAGATTGACGACCTCCGACGCTCGACTCCCGGTGGCGTAGAGCGTTTCGAGCAGGGCGCGATCGCGCAAGTAAAAACGGTCCTCGTTTTGTGGGGCGCTCAGCAGCTTGTCGACGCTTTCCGGGCTGAGCACTTGGGGGATGCGCTCCCAGAGCCGCGGCGAGCTGAGCAGTTCGACTGTGTTCTGCTCGACCCGTTCTTCCATACGCAGGAAGCGGTAAAACATCTTGGTCGCGATGAGATTGCGGGCGATCGACGGCGGCGCCAGCCCGGCTTCCTTTAGGTGCGCGAGATAATGCGTGAGATCGCGAACGGTCGGCTTGAGATAGTCGGCAAGAGCGCCGGATGCGACCCACTCGTGGAACTTGGTCAAGTCACGTTCGTAGGCCAGGACAGTGTTCTTCGCCATGCCGCGTTCGGCCGCCAAATAGTCGCGAAACGCCGAAAGATCCGTCTGCAGCGCGGCGAGGTGAGACGAGGCCTTGACCGACATGCCGATCCTCCAGTGCGAGCGCAAGGGGGTGCATCGGTAGGTATCGGCACAGAGGCGGTCGGTCCTTGAAGGAATTGAGCCGTTGGCACATCAGGGGGCATCTGTTAATGTGACATGCATGGCCCTCATCTTCCAACCTGAGAATGCCAACGAGCACGGCCTGGTCGCGATCGGCGGCGATCTGCGCCCGAGTACTGTTTTGCACGCCTATCGCAACGGCATCTTTCCGTGGTACAGCGAAGGCGAGCCGATCCTGTGGTGGTCGCCGGACCCCAGGGCCATTTTCGAGTTGGATCGCTTCTACATTTCGCGACGCCTGGAGCGCACGATCCGGTCCGAGAAATTCCGCGTGACGGTCAACCGAGCATTCGCAGATGTCATGCTCGGATGTGCCGACCGCGAGCAGACGTGGATCACGGCAGACATGATTGACGCGTACGTTCGCTTGCATCGGCTCGGGTTCGCTCACAGCGTTGAGGCGTGGCACGAGAGCGAGTTGGTCGGTGGCGTCTATGGCGTGGCGATCGGCGGGCTGTTCGCCGGCGAATCAATGTTCCATCGCGCCACCGATGCCTCCAAGGTTTGCCTGGCGTACCTGATGGAGTATCTGAAACTCCGCGGCTACGTCTTGTTCGACACGCAAGTCATCACTGAACACACCGCGAGCCTCGGCGCGACTAACATTCCGCGTGCCGAGTACCTTTTGCGACTTAAGGAAGCACTGCAGAAGCAAACGACATTTATCGACTAACCCGCGACCGCCCTGGCTGCGCACAAAAACGGCGGCCCTTCGTGTTCGAAGGTCCGCCGTTGGTGTTGGCACGGGCTGATTCTTTTCGGTTATTGCGGGATAGGCAGGGCCTTCATCAGTTTTTCCAGCGTTTCCACGGTGATCTGGCCGCGGACGAGGAGATTGGCGCCCTTCGCCTCAATGCGGATCGTATTGAGGATATCAACCGCCGGCATCAACTTCTCATCTTGGTCGGCGGCGTCCTTGACTTTGGCCTTGATCGCCAAGAGACCGGCATTGCCCAGAAGCGCGTACTTGCCGGCGTTGTCGGCATTCTGCGCCGCCACGCCGACCTGGAAGTCGATGTCCTTGGCGACCGTGACTGCCGTGGAGAAGCCGTCCATTTGCTTGAGGATTTCCAGCGCCTGCTTGGCCTGCGGGTTGACTGCGCCTTCGGGCGCTTTGTCGGCCAGCTTGCCCAGAACATTGCTGGTAGCGACCATGCTGAAGCTTTGCTTGCTGTTGATCGTGCTCACAAGGCTCTTGAATGCGTCGTTTTTGAAGTCAGCCTTTTTCGCGCTGGCACGGGCGACGGCTTGCGTGAAGTCGTCTTTTGTCGAGCAGGCGATCATCGTCTTTTTGTTGAGAATGCCGACGTAGAGGACCTTCTCATCCTTCGGCGAGATTTCGAACGCCTTGATGCCGCCGAGCTTGATGACCTTGAGGCCCGGGCCGTCGGCTTCCTTGGAAGCTTCGAGGGCAGCCGCTTCGATCTTTTCCGCGTCAAAGTTGCCTTCGAGCAGAATGAAGGCTTCTTCCGGATTGCGAGCGCCGGGGACGGCGAACGTAATGCTGCCGAGGTCCTTGAACAAGTCAAATTCGGCTTTCTTGAACCATTTCGCAACGCCCTTGTCTTCGAGGCCTTCACTGATCTTGGCTTTGGCCAGGTTGATGATCAACGACGCTTTCTCCCCTTTCAACGCTTCCGACTTCAGGATTTGCTGCACATTGATGGTAACGGTCATTTCCGTGTCGGCGGGCAGGACATTCAGATTCTGCGCTTGAGCGGCGGAGGTGGCAAACACCAAGGCCAGGACACAAGCGGCGGCGACCCACAATCGTCGAACGAGTGGCATGAGTTCAATCTCCTAGAGGGAAACGGTACGGGTGATCCATAACATGGTGTATGGATTGATACTGCCAGCGGAAGGACGAAGTTTCAAAAAGTTTGCCACGAAAATGTCGCCCCGCCGACTTGGGGTGCGACTGCCAGGCAGCGGCGGATTCTCTTTCGTAGTGCGGTTCAGTCCGCACCGCTTGACGTGCGGACTGAAGTCCGCACTACCGATAGCCACGGCAAATTGACCATACCCTCCGACTCGAATCTCGGCGGGTGAATGCAATCTCAGAACATGAACGAAAGAACGGAGCGACGCATGCACTTCGGAGTTGGGGCCAAGCACCTTGATGGTCGCACGGCCGGCCACGGTCAACGCTTCAAGGTTAGGCAAGTCGCCAACCGGCCGCCGATTCCAGTGACGCGACGCACGACGCTCGCCTTGGCTGCCGCTAAGTTGATCCTGGTTTCGTCGGTTGGCGTTCGCGCGACGCCACGCGAACGCAAAACAGGGATGGGTTCCGCTCGGGAGTAGGTCCATGTTTCAGTATGCTCGTCTGTTCGCAATTCTGTTCTTAGCCGCGATAACGTCGGCGGCACATGGACAGACAGATTGGAATGTTCTGTCGCCGGAGACGTCGAAGACGCCGCCGCGGAAGATGCTGTCGGCGTATCTGTTGGCCGAAGCTCAGAAACACTTCGACGCGCGCCGAGCCGAGGTCGCAGCATTGAAATCGCCGGAGGACGTTCGCCTGCGCCAGACCCAACTGCGAACCAAAATGATCGAGGCGCTCGGAGGCTTTCCTGACAAGACGCCGCTCAACTCGCGGATCGTCGGCAAGGACCAGCGCGACGGCTATCGTATCGAGAAAGTCATCTATGAAAGTCGGCCGAATCATCACGTCGCAGCGACCAGACGTTTCCCGTGCCACGCATCAGCGTCTGTGGCGTCGGCAACGGAGCGCCGATCGCGATGCATGCGGCCCTGTTCGACAAACGGCTCCAAAGTGTCGTCACCTATCAGGGCGTCCTATCGTGGGAAACGGTTGTGCGCTCGCCGATCAGCTACAATCAGTTCACCAACGTCGTGCCCGGCGCTCTGAAAGCGTACGACATGCCTGATTTGGCCAGGCTGATGGCCCCGCGCCCCGTCTCGATTCGATCGCCGGTCGACGCTCAAGCGAAGGTCGTGACGCAAGCAATGCTGGACGAGGCGTACGTTGCCGCGAGACAGGCGTATCGAGACAAGAATGTCGAGAAGAACCTCGAGCTCGTCGCAGGTTTCGCAAAGTAGATCGCTTGGCCCGCGCTCGTGGACCCGGGCGAGCGCAGTGCCGTTGCCGCCCGCTTCTGGCGAGGCGGGGCTAAACGGGTCGTTCGCCGCTGGCAAACCTTGGTCGCAGGCGTATCATGTCCCCACTGCTCGATTCACACTTTTTCGCTGGGGGATGCCTTCCATGCCGATTCGATCTTCCATTGCGCTTACACTCATCGTGATGCTCGCCTCCATTTCCGGCGCCGCTGACTGGCGGCAGTTTCGCGGGCCTGACGGTCTCGGCATCAGCAAAGAAAAAAACCTGCCCACGACCTGGGCCGCCGACAAGAACATTGTCTGGAAGCTCAAGCTCCCCGGCGCCGGCGCCTCCAGCCCGATCATCCTCGGCAACCGCGTGTTCATCACTGCCTACTCCGGCTACGGCATCGACACCAAAGCGCCTGGTGACATGAAGGACCTCAAACGCCATCTTTGGTGCGTCGATCGCAAGGAAGGCAAGCCGATCTGGATGAAGGAACTCGAACCAAGCCTGCCCGAGCACAAATACAGCGGCGAAGGGGCATACCACGGCTACGCTCCCAGCACGCCGATCACCGATGGGGAGCGGCTCTACGTCTTCTTCGGCAAGTCGGGAGTTTTTTGTTTCGACCTTGACGGCAAGCAGCTCTGGCATCAGACTGTCGGCAAGGGGACGAATGGCTGGGGCTCGGGACCGTCACCGATCATTTACAAGAATCTTCTTATCATCAACGCCAGCGTCGAAAGCGGCTCGCTTTACGCGCTTGACAAGCTCAGCGGCAAGGAAATGTGGAAGGCCCCGAAGATCGGCGCCGCCTGGAACACGCCGCTCTTGGCGACGGTCGGCGCCAATGGCGAGACGGAACTCGTCGTCAGCGTGCAAAATCGCTTGCTCGCGTTCAGTCCCGACACCGGCAAGGAACTGTGGAACGCCGACGGCATTCATCGCTACGTCTGCCCGAGCGTCGTCGCGCATGACGGCGTCATCTATGCCATCGGCGGCGGCAGCACGTCCTTGGCGGTCAAGGCGGGCGGCCGCGGCGATGTCACCAAAACGAATACGGTGTGGAATGTCAAGAAAGGTTCCAACGTCGGCTCGCCGGTCTATCATGAAGGCCACATCTATTGGGCCAGCGACGGCGGCGGCATGGTGCACTGTCAGGAAGCCGCCACCGGCAAGTTCGTCTACAGCGAAAGCCTCAAGCCCTCCTCGGGGCTCGTTTACGCCTCGCCGGTGTTGGCCGACGGCAAGATCTATTACGTCTCGCAAAGGAACGGAACCTATGTGGTCGCCGCTCAGCCGAAGTACCAACTGCTGGCGCACAACGTGATCGCCGACGACAAAACCCGAACTAACGCCTCGATTGCCGTCAGCGATGCCCAGTTGTTCCTGCGCACCGACACGCATCTGTACTGCATCGGCAACAAGTGAGCATCAAGAGTGTATCCAGGAAGCCGGTTTTCCCGAAGGGCGAGGCTGGGCTGACGAAAACCCCAGGTTCTTGTGCGTTCAGGCCATCGTTTCAGGCAAGAGACGTGTTGCGGTACTACATTGCATCTCCAAGTCCCGGAGGGACGAAGACAGAGGGGTTCCCCATTCGGAAAACGCGCTTTGATAAATAAGACCACGCAACAAGAATTGCCTGAACGAGCGCGTCCATCTTCATCAGCCTAGGCCGAGGCTCCTGCCAAGCCGCCGGCACATCACGTTTCTCGGGGCTCACGGCTCAAGAGGAGCCTCGCCCGCCCGAAACGTCGCCATCCCCGATCGAGTCTAAAAACGCCCGCAGCGCACCTCTTGAATTCGCGCAGCTTCAGCGAGCGACAAGCCCTCCCCACTTCCCCTCGGCCATGTTCGCATGCAGGGGGAGCGGGCCTTGGAAGATTCGAGTACGGCCAGCTTACTCTGGGATGGTTGCGTCTCGAGTTTCGCCCCATTTCCCTCCGCCTTGTCAAGCCTCGTCGCTTCACCTAGACCAATTTGAACAGATCGGGCGAATGCAAATTGGCCCTAATCGGGACCCATGACAGGCAAGGAACGGCAGGATGGCGATGTCGCTCGACCCCGCGTTTGTCAACTCATCGAATCCCTCGCAAGCGAAAGACCTCTTGTGGCAGGGGCGGTGCTCGCAAGCACTGCCGTTTGCCAGTCTCGCCTGCGAAGAAGCGCGCCTCACCAAGGGCGAGGAATCGCTGGAATTGGCGTACTGCTTGACGCAATTCGCGCAAGCGCTGCGCGGGCTCTGGCAGCTCGCGCCAGCCGAAGGACATTGCTTGCAGGTGCTCACCATTCGCGCGACCGTCTTGGGCAAGGAAAGTCCCGAGTATGCCGAGAGCCTGAACGAACTGGCGATTCTGTACGAGTTGATGGGGCAGTATAAGCAGGCCGAAGCCTTGTTTCGGAGCGCCCGCGACATTCGCCGAGCTACTCTGGGCGAGCGCCATCCCGATTATGCCCAGAGCGTTCATGATTTGGGCATTCTTTTCGACTTACTCGGGCGGCGCTCCGAAGCGGCGGCGTGTGCCCGCGAAGCGCTGGAGATTCGCCGCGACTTGGGGGAAAACCATCTTGACTTCGCGCAAAGCCTGCTGGCCGTGGCCCGCACCGAGGGGCGGCTTTGCAACGTCGCCGGGGCCGAGACGCTGACGCGCCAGGCGCTGGAAATCTACAAGGCCGAGGTGGGTGAAGTCCATCCGCGAACGGCGCTTGCCTATAACGCGCTGACGGCGGTCGTGGTGCAAAAAGGGGCGTTGCTGGAGGCGGAGCAATTCGCGCTGCGGTCCTTGGAGATTCGCGAAGAGCTCTACGGCAAGAATCACCTCGACTACCTCGGAAGCCTGGAGACTCTGGCCTGGGTTCGTGCGATGCTCAATCCGGCGCAAGCCGCCGAATCGGAGGAGATGGCCAGGGAATCGATGAAGGCGACGCGTCAGGCCTTGGGTGAAAAACACGTCTACTACCTGGGCAGTCTCGAAACGTTGGCCACGATCCTGGGCATTCAGGAACGGCACACGGAGGTATTGCCCATCCGGCGCCGGGAGATCAAGTTGGCGCACGAGCTGCTCGGCGAATCGTCGCCCGACTATGCGCTCTACCACGGTTCCCTCGGCGAAACGCTGAGCTTCCTGGATCGGCCAGACGAGGCGGAGACGGTCTACCGTGAAGCACTCGATTTGATGGAACGCCTGCCCGCCGGTGATCGAGCCGAAGTAGTCGACCGCGTGACGATCTACCTCGGACTCGCCGCGGTCCGCGCCGCCGAGAACGATTTCGAGGGAGCCAAGGAACTAGCCCGAAATGCCGTCGCAGAGGCGCGCACCCTTCCGGATGAAAAACGCAATATTCCGGCCGCGCCGTCGGTGTTAGCTGGAACCTTGGCCACGCTCGGCGGGTATCACAGCAATTGCAATGAGTTCGACGAAGCCGAGCGGTTGTTTCGTGAAGCGGTTGCAATCTGCGAAAGCGCCGGCGTCAAAGACGAGTCGGCCTATCCCGATGTGTTGCGCCAATTCGGCCTGTGCCTGGCGGCGGCGGGCAAACTGCAGGAGGCGGCCACTCTCATGGACGAATGGATCACGCTGAGTCAACGCGCCTACGGCGAGCACCACCCCTGTACGCTCGATGCCCTGCGCGCCAGCGCGATCGTCCATGCGCAATCCCTCGATCTTCCCACCGCCGAGCAGCTTTGGGAAACGATCGTCGAATCCGAGCGCTTGCGCGGCGAGAAAACGACGGCGTTCGCCAACGCCCTACGCGATCTCGGCGCCTTCTACCATTCCATCGGAAACTTCCCCGCCGCCGAAATTCGCTACCGTCAGGCCGTCGCGATTCGTATGGAATTGCTCGGCCAAGAACACCCGGACGTCGCCCAAGGATTCGAGGACCTCGGAACCGTGTACTTCGACGGCGGCGAACTGGCGACGGCCGAGAAATTTCATCGCCAGGCTCTCGAAATGCGGCGCGAGAACCCGGGCGAATCGTCCATCCCCTTTGCAGACAGCCTGTTTCATCTGGGCCGAATCCTGCAGCGCACCGGCCGGCTCGACGGCCCCGAACCGATGCTCACGCAAGCGGAGGAGATCTTGCGCGAGGCGGGACTCACCACGTCGATTTCATACCTCGGCACGCTGCATGCGCTCGGCCTGGTCCACCAAGGCCGCGGCGACTACGACCAAGCGCTCACGTTTCTGCGAAAGGCTCGACACATCACGGTCGGCGCTTATGGAGAAGATTCGCCCGAGTTACTGGGCGTAACGCGCGATCTGGCGCGGCTGCACAGCGCCGTCGGCGACTTCGTGGCAGCCAGGCCGCTCTGCGAGGATGTGCTCCAGCTCAATCAGGACGTGCTTTTCGGGGACCCCGATTACGCCACCGATCTTATCGCCGTGTCCAACCTTTTTCGCGTCCTCGGTGAGTTTGATCGGGCAGAGAGATACCTGACGCAAGCGCTGCAACCCTACCAGAATGCCGATGAGAAGACCAATCCCGAATCCGGTCCCGCCTTGACGACACTGGCCAGCCTCTACGAGATCACGGAACGGAGCGAGGAGGCGGCCAAGCTGCATGGCCAAGTAGTTGCGCTGTACCGGACCGCGGGAGGCCCCAATCATCCTGCCGTCGCCGGCGCCCTGGTCAACCTCGGCAACGTCTACAAATCCGTGGGCAAGCACTCCGAGGCCGAGGAGGCTTTTCGCCAGGCGCTCGCCATCGTCAGAACGGCGCACGGCGAAGAGCATGGCGATTTCGTGAACGCCTTGCGCATTCTCATCGAATTCCTCTCAGCCACCGCTGCCTGGGAGTCGGCCGAGCCCTTGATTCGACAACACCTGGCGATCACCAAACGCTTGTGCACCGAGAATCATCCGCTGGTCGCTAACAGCTTGCAATTGCGCGGCAACTTCGAGTTTCGCCGAGGAGATTTCCGCCGGGCCGAGGCGACCTATCAGCAAGCCCTCGCCATGGTTCAACGATTCGCGCCGCAATTCCCGGGACTGCAGATTCCGATGTTGAAGGGATTGGCATGGGTATACGCCCGGCAAGGGGAGTTCACCAAGGCCGAGGGGCTGGCGCGGCAAGAGCAACGATTCGAGCTGGAGCTGCTGGGTCCCGACCATCCCGAATATGCCGGCAGCACGTATATCCTGGCAACCCTGTTGGCGGCGACGGGACGCGACGCTGAGGCATTGGCGCTACTGGACGGATTGATGGAGCAGCGCCGGCGCTGCTTGCCGGCGATTCTGACGATATCGAATCCACAGGCACGCAGCATCTGCTGGGGCCTCGGAGGCGTTTACGTCCAATTCGGCATGTCGCTTGCTTTGAGGAGCCAACCCGGCTCTCCATCGCTTCGAGCGCGATTGCTCGACGCCGTGCTGCGCACCAAGGCACTATGGGTCGACTTGATGAGTCAGTGCCGCATGCCGCTCTATCAGCTGCAAGAAGAACTCGCGCCGAGGGTAGAGGAATGGGCATTCCTGCGCCGTCAAGCCATCGCCAAGCGTTGGAATGGTCCCGGCGGTGAGGGCAAACCACTGCACGAACGTCTCCTCGCTGAGTGGGATGACCGAGCCGATGCACTGGAGGCCGATCTCGCCCAGGACATTCCGGAGATCGCCGTTGGTCGTCGGCTCCATGCAGCCGATCGTCAGGCCGTCGCGACAGCGCTCCCGGAGGGAAGCGCGTTGATCGATTACGTCTACTTGTGCGAATGGGACTACCACAAGCTGTACACCCAGGCCGGCGCCGACGCGATGACTAAGCGCTATTGCGCGTTCGTTATGCCGGCGGGCCAACCGGATGACGTGCATGTGATCGACCTGGGGCCAGCCGGTGCGGTACAAAAGCTAGCGGCGGATTATCTGGCAACACTAAAGTCCAGTGACAATCCGGACAAGCAACAGCTACTGCGAACCCACGGAACGGCCTTGCGCAAGGCAGTTCTCGATTCCGTGATTGCCACGGTTCCCGCCTGCACGCGCTGGCTCATCTCGACGGACGGCGTATTGGTGAACGTCCCCTTCCACGCGCTGCCTGGCCTAGCGCCCACCGATGGTGCCGACACCGGCGGATCAGGCCGATCGATCGCCGATGACTTCGACCTCAGCTATCTGTTGACGGGGCGGGACGTGCTCCGTGGCATGACGTCCTACCTTGCACGCTCCGAACCGGTGGTGGTGGCGACCGTAAACGATGACAACGCCGGCGCGATAGCCCGGCGACTTGGCGTGGAGGTCTGGCGATCCGGCCCGCCGAACGATCTTGCGAGCCGGCTGAAGGCGTGCCGGGCGCCGCGTTTTCTGCATCTGGCAACGCCGACATTCGCACCGGTAGCCGTTCCGAGTGATCCGGGGCAGCCGGCGACGCAGGCGCCGCCGCCTGGCCTCTGGATTAATCCGCTGACGCAATGTGGCTTGCTGCTGACCGATACCGAACAGCTCACCGCCAAGGAGATTACAGGCATCGACTTGCTCGGCACGGAACTCGTCGTGATCGCTTCGCCGATGCCAGCGGCGGATCCCGCAAACCTCGGCCTGGCGAGGTCATTCATCCTTGCCGGCGCTGGGGCTGTGGTCGCGTTGCGGTGGATGACGCCGGATGAAGCTCGACACGCGTTTTTCACAGAACTCTACAGCCGGTTGCTGGCAGTTTCCGGAAAACGGAATCCGCGTCGCGTACACACGGTGGTTCAAGAAACACTGGCTTGGCTGCGAACCGCCCACCCCGATCCGTCGGTGTGGGCCGCCTTCGTGTGTTACGTCGCAGGGTAAACGCGCCGTTGTTTCGTCGTGCCAACACACATCTAAACTGCATCGGCCTACATGATGAGTTCGTTTGCTCGTTTAGCGTTCGCATGGCGCCGTGCGGGCGCCAACCGAGGACGGTCAGAGTTCGCCGATCGGTGGTCTCATCGCTCTCATGAGATTGAAGTTGGCGTAGATCGCGGCAAAGATCACGATGATCTGGAACGTGATGATGATGCAGCCGAAGACGCGGCGTGAGGTCGTGGGGCCGAAGCTGAGGAAGCCGACGGCGCCCATGGCGAGGATAAGGAAGCCGAAGAACATGCCCCAGGTATAGAAGTAGGTGCGAGCGAGGGCGCTATTGTGAGCGTCCTCGTATAGATCCTCCAACCGTTCGCGTTCTTTATCCCAATCAGCGCGCTCGGTTTCGCGTTTCTTGCGCGCTTCTTCGTTGGGGCCGATGGGGCCGTCCTTGTCTTTGAGGCGATCCTTTTCGGCCTGGCGCTGCATCTGGCGGTCGAGCCGGGTTTGCTTTCGATTGCCCTCCTCGATGCGATCGCGGAGCCTGGTCAAGCCCGAGGAATCGACGACCGGCAGAAAGAAAAAGAGGACGATCAGGAACGTTCCGATGCCGAAGAGAAAGGTGCACAACCATGGTAGTGGTGAGTGACGAGTGGTGAGTGGCGAGAGAAGAAGTCCAATCTTATTCTCACCACTCGCACTCACCACTCGTCACTCACACGGCGAGCGCAGACTCCAGGAGAATTTCGTATTTCGCCGCCCTGGCGCGCAAAGCCGCCGATCTCCCGATACAATGCGTCGAAGAAGCTACTACCAAAGGTCGCAAGTCCGAGGTCAGAGACTAGACAAATGACATCTGCTGGTGACACGAAACTCGTGGCTTTCGCTCCGACTTCTGACTTCTGACCTCTGGTACTAATCCACCGTGAGAGGCCTCCATGAATTTGATCTCGTTTCGACGGACAACTCTCGCCGGCATCGCGTGGATGTGCGCGGCGGCTTTTTGCAGCGCCCAATCGCCCTTGCACGTCAGCCCCGATGCGGTTCGACTCGACAACCCGGAGGCGACTCAGCAAGTCCTGGTCGCATCGCCCGATCGCAAAACCGATTTGACGCGCGTGGCGCAGTATGCGATCGGTGATCCCGCTGTCGCCGGCGTCGATGCCGCCGGTCTGGTTCAACCCAGGGCCGAGGGCAAGACGACACTGGTAATCCGGCACGACAAAAGCGAGGTCCGCATTTCGATCGAAGTGACCGGATTGAAAGCGCCGCCGCCGTTGTCCTTCTCATCGCACGTCATGCCGATCTTGAGCCGAGCGGGCTGCAACATGGGCGTCTGCCACGGCAAGGCCGAGGGGAAGGCGGGGTTCAAACTGAGCATCTTCGGCTTCGATCCGGACGGCGATTTCGAAGCATTGACGAAGGAAACACGCGGCCGGCGCGTCTTCCCCGCTGCCCCCGATAGCAGCCTCATCCTGCTCAAGACGACAGGCCAGGTCGCCCATGGCGGCGGCAAACGCTTCGCCGTGGATAGTTTGCACTATCAACGCCTGCGCCGCTGGATTGCCGAGGGCGCCGTTGGGCCGGCCAGTGGCGTCGGTTCGGCAATCGTCGGCATCGAGGTCACACCGCGTGAACAGGTCATGTCCGCGCATGCGGTGCAGCAGTTGCGTGTCTCCGCGATCGACGCGTCCGGCAATCGCCATTGCGTCACGCTCGACGCACAGTATGAATCGAACGCTCCGACGGTCGCCAAGATCGATTCGCGCGGTACGATTCGCACCGACGAAATCCCCGGGCAGGCCGCGATTCTCGTGCGCTACCTCGGCCACGTCGCCAGCTGCCGCGTGACGTTGCCCCGCGCCGTCACGACGGCGTTCAAGCGACCGCCGGAGAATAACTTCATCGATCGGCACGCGTGGAACAACCTGGATCGTCTAGGCATCCCACCGGCCGAGCTTGCTGACGATGCAACGTTTCTGCGCCGCGTCCATCTTGACACGATCGGCACACTGCCGACCGCCGCCGAAGCTCGCGTGTTTCTTGCCGACACGAGGCCTAACAAGCGTGGGCTGTTGATCGATCGGTTGCTTGATCGCCCAGAGTATGCAGACTATTGGGCGATGCGCTGGTCGGATCTGTTGCGGATCGACCGGGACGCGATCACGCCGGCCGGCGCCGTTGCGGTCACGCGCTGGCTGCGCAAACAGTTCGCGGAGAATCGGCCCTACGACGAGTTCGTGCGCTCGATCGTGACGGCGCGCGGACCGATCGCCGACGAAGGCCCTGCCGCCATCTACAAATCGATCGTCACGCCCGAAGACTTGAGCCGATCGTTCAGTCAGCTCTTTCTGGGCATTCGCATCCAGTGCGCGCAATGCCATCACCATCCGTCCGACAAGTGGGGCCAGGAGGACTACTACGCGCTGGCCGGCTTCTTCACGGGCGTTGGCCACAAGGCGGCCTCGGGCGGAAGCGAAGTCATCTTTGCTCAGAAGGGGCGCGAACTGACGCACCCACGCACCAAAAAGCTGGTTCCGGTACGCCCGCTCGGCGCCGCCCCGATCGACCTGACGACGATTTCCGATCGCCGCATCGTGTTGGCACGCTGGATGACGGCGGCGGACAATCCGACCTTCTCGCGCTCGATCGCCAATCGGCTGTGGGCCCATTATTTCGGGCGCGGCCTCGTCGAGCCGATCGACGATCTACGGCCTACCAACCCGGCGACGAACGAGCCGCTGCTCGGAGAATTGACGAAACACCTGCGCGACTCGAAGTACGATCTCAAGGCCTTCACGCGCACGCTGCTCAACTCGCGTTTGTATCAACTTGCTTCTTCCCCCCCTCGCCCCAGCGGAGGAGACGGGCCGGGGGTGAGGGGGATCACCGACGATCAGAACTTCTCTCACGCCCACCCGCGCGCCATTCCCGCCGAAGTCCTGCTCGACGCCATCAGCCAGGCGACCGGCGTGCCCGAAAAGTTCAACGGCTGGCCGGACGGCTATCGCGCAATTCAGATTTGGGACAACCGCATGCCGAGCTATTTCTTTCGTATCTTCGGCCGGCCCGTCCGCGCCACGGTGTGCGAATGCGAGCGATCGAATGAGCCGAGCATCGCCCAGGCGCTGCATCTGATGAACTCGGAAGAAATCATGGCGAAGGTTCGCTCGCGCCATGGCATGGCGCGCCGGCTGGCCCAATCGAAAATGACGCCTACAGAAATCGTAGACGTGCTCTACCTGAGCACCTTGTCGCGCTTCCCGAACGAAACTGAGCGTGCCCGTATGCTTCGCGTCTTCACCGACTCCGGCCCTGACCGCCCGGCAGCCGTCGAGGACATCATGTGGGCTCTGCTAAACACGCGGAGTTTTGTGTACAACCATTGAATGTTCAGTAGTGTCGCCGTTTCCTCCGTAGACTACATGCTCTGCGCAAGGTCTACGATCGCTGCCGCAAAGTGATCCACTTCCTCGCTGCACGTCCCCTGCAACGATAATCTCGGCCTCATTCATCGCCGCCACCGCCGCCGCCGAAGTCGAAACCGCCACCGCCGAAATCTCCGCCGAAATCGGCGCCACCGGCATCGTCGGCCGCGAGGTCGGCGTCTCCTCCGAAGTCATCGCCGCCCATGCCTTCGTCGCCGAGATCATCGGCCATATCGTCGCCGAGCGGGTCGGGGTCTTCCATGTCATCGAGCGATTCGTCCGTTGTCGAGTCATCGAGCTCATCCGTCGCTTCGTCGTCTGCCGACTCGTCCAAGTCGTCTGCGACATCGTCCTGAGCGTCGACGTCGTCCGCGTCTTCGCCGCTCTCGTCATCCTGAAGCTCCTCGTCGGCCGTTTCGTCCAGAAGTTCCTCGTCTTGATCGACTTCCACGGCGTCCATGACCTCTTCGTCCTTGAAATCACCTTTGAGCTTCTTGGCTTGAAGAATCTTTTGCCCACTTTTCCCGCGAGCAGGGTTGACGGCGCCGGGCTTTCGCGGCATCGGCGTCTGCGCGGGGGAGGCCGGACGAGGTTGCGCCATGGCGGGTTGAGCAACCGCGCCGTGGCCGAGCACGATATCGCGAATGACGACGAACTCGGCGGCCGTGAGAAGTCCCATCTTGTGAAGGGCCTGGGCTTCCTGCAGCAGATTCAGCAGCCGGGGGTGGCGCACGTTGCCCGGGTTGTTCATTCCGGCCAGCGCGGAGACGGCCGCGGCGCCGACCACGACGCCTGCGGCGACCACATCGGCAACTCCCGGTCCGGCACCGGGCTTCGGCGCCGGCGGACAGAGGCCGGGGAACTGATTGGCCGCCTGCCAGCGCGGCGCGCCCTCGTGGCGAACCATGTCGCTCGGCAAAAGCTGCCCGGCCTTTGCCATCATCGCGAGCTGCTGAAACGAGAACGGCCCAAGCCGACTCTTGCCGTCACGGGTGTAGTACCAAATATCGGCGGACATGATTTGCTCCTGAATGTTGCCGAGGTCTATCTCCATCAGCGTGCGCGATTCGGGTGAACCGTAGGCTTCACGCTCCGCGTGGCGGATTCCTCACGCGGAGCGTGAGGTGCACGGTTCATCGCCGTACCGCTACGCCTTGAATTTCTCCGCTGCCACGCGGATCTTGGCCTGACACTGCGGGCATTCGATCACGCCCGGCTCGTCGGCACGCAGCCTGGCCTGACAGCGCGGGCAACCGACGATCGCCGACGCTTTAACCGGCTTCGCCGTTGCCTTCGGAGGTGCAACGCCTTGGCCGAAGCGATCGCTGATCGTGGCGGACTGACTCGAGAACAGCGACGCCTGCTCATCGATGAATTCGGTCGTCGGGCCCGCGGCGTCGAAAACCATCTTGAACTTGCGGTCGTCGACAACGCAGATGACGCCCAACCGGTTGGTGGGCGCCGGTCCGAGCGTTGCTGCCGCGTACCGTTGGCGCGCCGACTGGGCGCTGATCTTCGCCGTCATGCGCAGCGCCGCGTTGCGACTGCGCATGCCTTGCTGTGCCAAGCGAAGGCTGCGAAGAGCACTTTCGCGTTCCGATTTGACGCGCTCGACCAACTCACGCGGATAGCGCCCTTGCCGGGGCGGCTGAATCGCGCGAATCGCCGAAAGCGGCAGCCGCATCGAAAGGCCTGTTTCTGGAACGAAAAACTCCAATCCCAGGCTGTCGAGCTGCAAAACACCAACGGCCTTGTCCGGAAAGCCCGGATGGCCACCCTGATACTCCACGGCGATCTGCGCGACGGCGCCGATGTGTTGCTTGAGCGACTCCGCCTCTTTACCCGCGATTCCGTCGCCCACAATCCGATCAAGCAACGACTCCGCGATAACACACTTCCCTTCTTCGACATACACCCGAACGCGGTCCAAAAGCAACCGAGGCAGTGTCCTTTTGAGTTGCGTCAGCCCGTCGCCATGCAAGAGGTTGAGCGGAATTTCCCCCTCGCCGGCGCTAAGGGTCAATACGTCAGCGGGCGGCGCCTTGGCTTGCGGCTGACTTTGAAAGAAGCTAAGGGCGCTGCTGATGACCCCGTCCTCCACCAATGCGAACGACCAGGTGAGTTGCTCGAACGTTCCGCGGTTTGCAAGCACCGGCTTCTCGTTTTCGCCGACGTGCAGCACTGCCCATTCCTTCGTGGTCAATGCCAGGTGAAGTACGGGCGGCTCCGTTTGTTTGGACGCGAATAGATTGAGCAACGACTCGCCGATGGAGGCCGCGAGGCGTGTTTGCGTGTTGCAGAAAAACACCAGTTCGTCAGCGGCGAGCCCGGTCTGCTCGAGCCCGTTCCAGATTGCCGTAAATTCGCTGCGGACCAACACGCCGGTATCGGTGACATGCGCGGCCTTGCGTTCCTTCAGATTCTTCAGACGGACGGGTGGCGCTGGCGGAGCAGCCGCCTTGCTCTTCGGCGGCCGAGCGGGCGCGTCTTCCTTGAGCTTTGGCGGCGGCGCTGGCGCGACGGGAGCCGCGTCGACCGGCACGACCGAAGGGAACAGCTTGGGAAACGCGCTGGCGGGCATCCATTTGTTAACGCCCGGCTTCATGATCATGTCCTCGCTTTGGATCACTCCGTCGGCCACAAGCTTCTGAAGGTCGGAAAACGAGACAGGCCCGATGCGCTTTTTGCCGTCCTTGGTGTAGTACCAATCCGCAGACGAAGTTGGCGGCTTGGCCGTCAACTCCGCCACCTTCTCAGCCGGCTGCCAGTTCGGCATGCCGGCCTTGGCGACGAAGCACGCCGGCTTGAGCTTGCCCGAGGTCAGCATTTCGCGCAGCTGGAGCAACGTCACGGGGCCTTCCCGCTTGTTTCCCTCGGCAAGGTAATACCATTCGGCAATTCCATCGCCCCCGGCGGTCGCGTTCGGCTGGCCCATCAACTCCTGCGTCTTCGCCTTGACCGTCTCGACTCCTTCGTGAACCGTATCGCCGATGACCTTGGCAGCCTTGCTGAGCGAATCCATGAAGCCCATTTGTAACCTCCCCGCACGACTAGCCTTTGCGATTTACTGCCCTATTTGATGGCGGACTCGGACGGGTGTCAAGAAAAAAACGGCTGTACATCCGATTGGCGTAATGACAGCTGTGCAAACAGCGCAACTTTCTTTGGGAGGGCGAGGCTCCTGCCGAGCCGTGAACTCGCAAGATTCCTGGCCCTTCCGGCTCGGCAGGAGCCTCGCCCTCCCAATTCGAGGTAGTGCTATCAGTGCAGGGCTGAGAAGGTCAGGCGTCCCACCATGACCACTCGCGAATTTCGTCAGGCTGGCAAGGTTGACCTTCAAGAAGAAAGCACGCATGTGATGGGTCGTGTCAGCCCCCGCGCCCGTTCACATCGATGCCCACTGGACACTTTGGCGGAGTTCGCGCCGTGTGAAGATATTCGGAACGCGAAGAGTTTGCTGATGCGCGAAAGTCTCCCGTTTGTGATCGACCCGAAGATGACAGAATTAGGTGGATTAGCGAAAATTAGTCCGTTGCGATTCCTGTGCATGCCGAGTTTAGGGTTAGTTGAGAAAACGCGCGCGCCTTGGTTGATTTTGGGCGTTGCATGCGACATAAAATAGAGTAGTTCTCATATTTCGCGCAACCACCGATTTGGCAACGTCGGACTTTCCCATTGGGCGCGAAAGAGAGGGGGAGGAGGCAAGGAAACAAATGATTCGATACAGTCTGTTGGCCGTCGCCTTGTTCGCGTTCACCACTCCGGTGCACGCACAAAGCAAGGCCGCCCAATCTCTTTTTGACGAATTGACCCGCGACTTCGGCTCGGTGCCGCGCGGGCAGATCGTCAGTCATCCGTTCCGCATTGTCAACAACACCAAGGAAACGGTGCACATCTCCGGCGTCCGCGCCTCGTGCGGCCGGTGTTCACATGCACAGTCGCTACAGACCTGGCTGAAGCCGGGCGAAGAAACCGCCGTCATCGCCAAGATGTTCACGAGCGAGTTTCTCGGCACCAAGGACATCAAGGTCTACGTCACGTTCGACCAGCCATGGCGTACTGAAGTAACGCTCTGGATCCAGGCGAATAGCCGCGACGATATCGTCTTCTCGCCGGACAACATCGCGTTCGGCAAGGTCAAACAAGGGGCCACGCCGGAGAGCAAGATCACGGTCTCCTTCAACGGCTCGCCGACACAAGTCATGGAAGTCAAAAGCGAGAGCAATTATGTTCAGCCGACGCTCAAGGCGGTCAAAGGCCCGCGCGGCGAGACAGCATACGAAATCTCCGCCAAGCTCCGAGCCGATACCCCGGCCGGCAAGTGGTACACCGACATCTGGCTGAAGACCAACAACTCGTCCATGCAGAAGCTACGCGTGCCGGTGACCGTCGAAGTCGAGGCCCCGCTGACCGTCAATCCGAGCACCGTATCGCTCGGTCAAGTGAAGGCCGGCACCGAAACCGATCGCAAGGTGATGATTCGCGGCAAGACACCGTTCCGCATCACCGGCATCTTCGGCGCCGACAAGCAGCTGCAAGTTCGCTCCACCACCAACGAAAGCCTAACGGTTCACGTCCTGACCGTGACGATCAACCCCAGCCAGACCGGCGATCTGAAGAAGACGATTCGCGTCCTCACGGATCTGCAAACCAACGGCGAAATCGAGTTTCACGCTCTCGCCGAGGTGGTTCCCTGACGAATAAGTTAGAGCCTGAAGCGTGAGCGAAGGAGGCCCGATCCTTCGCTCACGCTTCAGGCTCTGACTTATTCTCACGACAAGCGCTTGCGGAACTTCATCGCCGCCAGAAAAAACGCCACGATTCCCATCGTCCACAAAATCACCGCATGAAGCCAGAGTTCGGACCAGCCCGCGCCACGCAGGATGACGCCGCGCGCCGCGTCGATCAGCCACGTCGTGGGGAATATCTGCGCGACGTACCAAAAAAACCACGGCATCGAGTCGAGCGGGAAGACGTAACCCGACAGGAAGATCGATGGCATCATCGTTCCCATCGCCATCTGCCCCGCCGCCTCGCGCGTGTCCACCTGCGTCGAGATGTACAAGCCCATCCCCAAGAACGCAAAGGTAAACGGCAACGTGAAGAGCAACAGCGTTACGACGTAGCCGTGGATCGGCACCTGGAAAATCGACCACATGAAGAACAGGATGCTGCAGAACTCGATGATCGTCAGGACGAGGTACGGGATCAGCTTGCCGAAGACCAGTTCACCGGCTTTCACCGGCGTCATGAAAAGCTGTTCGAGCGTTCCCTTCTCCTTTTCGCGAACGATGGCGTTGGCGGAAAGCATGATGGCCATCATTTGGCACATGACGACCATCAGGCCAGGGATGAAGAAATTGGCCGAGCGCGTGTCGGGATTGAAGAGAATGCGTGGCCGCATGTCGATCGCCAATCCGCCGGCGGCCTCGCTGAGTTGCTGTTTGAGCGATTCCTGCAGGCCCAGGGCGTTGCTGACATTGAGCGCCTCGCCGGCCACGCTCGACTCCGAGCCGTCAACCAGCACGAGGACCTGCGCGGGGCGTTTGGCTTCCACGGCTCGCGAAAAATCCTCGGGAATCTTGATGCCGACCTTGGCTCGGCCCGATCGAATCATCCAATTGATCTCATCCTCCGTCGCAACGTGCTTGACGACGCGAAAGTCCTTTGAGTTCTCGAACATGCGGATGAGCCGACGGCTCTCCTCGGTCTGACACTGGTTGAGCACAACCGTCGAGATGAATCGCACGTTGGTGTTGATCGCATAGCCGAGCAGGAACAGTTCGAGCACGGGAATGAACAACGCAAAGAACAGCGTCGCCGGATCGCGAATGATATGCAAGAATTCCTTGCGTGCGACCGCGTAGGTGCGCTGCAACGAGAAACCGTTGTCCATCGTTTCCATCCTGCGTCAGCAAGTCGGCCGACTGACAGTATGGCTTATCCCGAACTTCCCGCGAAGGCCATAGGACCTGTTATTGCCATGGCAAGGGAGCGCTTTCATGTACTGCTGGTGTCCCTTCGTGAGTCGCAAAGCCGCCTTCACCTACCAACGTATGATCGGGTGCACGACATGGTTTGCAAACGGCACGGGTGGGCGAGGCTCCTGCCGAGCCGCGAGCCCGCGAAATACTTGATTTCGGACGAGTATCCTGTCGCTTCCGGCTCGGCAGCAGCCTCGCCCTCCCGAAGCAGGCCACGCAGACCATATAGTGCACCCCGTATGATCAAGTCCGTGGCGACCGCGAACAGGCCATGCCGATTGGCGTAGGGCCGCGACGCGTCGTTGAAGTCGTAGCGAATCTCGGAACGCATGGTGACGGCCCGCGTCGGCGTCCATGAAAGACCCGCGGTGATCGCGGTGTTTCTTCTTTATCGGCTTTTCCTTGAGCCCGCCTGATCGCAGGAGCGGCCAAGCTATCGTCCGTGCGCCAACACCGCGACGTAGATCGCCTTGGGTTTCTGGATGCGGAGAGCGCGAGCGGCCTCGCTTGCCGTGGCGCCGGTCGTCAATACGTCGTCGACGAGCACGAGGGTTTTGCCCAGCAATTCCGCGTCGGCCTGAGACTCGAACGCGTTCTTGACGTTCTCATGCCGCGCCGTGGCACTTGTTTGGCTCGTCTGTTGTGGCGTGCCGCGCGATCGCCAAACGACATGGGGCATGTACGGGATTCCGAGTTCGTACGCCAATGCCTGAGCCAGTACATCAGGCGAGTTGAACCCGCGCCGCCAACGCCGCATCCAATGCAGCGGCACCGGCACGACGACGTCCGGTTGGACTTCGCGCAAACGCGAGGCCATCTCTCTAGCCCAGAGGACGGCAACGACGTCGGCCAATTCCTCACCCTCCCAGTACTTCATGCGCAGGATAACCTCTCGCAGCAGGCCATCATAAGGGCCCATGCGAAAAGCTCCGTCGAAACCGAATGAGTGATCGCGACAATCCGGACAGCCATCTTTCAGCGAGAGATGGGGCCCAACCGTGCTGGAACAGCGCCGACACGTCGGGAACGGATCGACCGTGAGCTTGGACATGCATCGCACGCAGATTTGGTCCTGCTCACCGGCCATAAGCTCGCCGCAGACCCAGCAGGTGTTGGGATAGATGAGTTGCACGAAACCGCGTGCAAGGTCGCAGAATAACGTGGCAGGGTTGGACCAAGAACTCGACATGCCTGCTTCACCGTGCTAACCCGCAGCGCCAGCAAAGTCCGCCCTTGCTGGTGTTGCGGGCTAGTATCGCGGAATCATGCAGCAATCGGCAAGACCTGTACGCCGCTCTTGCGTTCGAGCAACGCGGCAGGCGACTCATCGGGCAGGGCGAGCGAGCGCGGCGACACGAAAAAGGAGTGCTCCAGGGCGTACTGCCCGCGCAACTCCGCGTGACTGACCGTGTCGGAAAAGAAGAGCCACGCCGTCTGCGGCTTGAATCGCCATAGCTTGCGCGAGGCTCGTTCCTGGAAATCGTCGTTCATCTTCAGGAAGTGATGAAACCGCAGCATGAAGTCGTCGTATTCCGATCGCTGCGGCGCATGCGGCTGAAACAGGCTCAGAATCCCCTGCCCGATGCGGCGCACCCACGTGTTTCGCTGCGGTCCTGGCAATCCAGCCTCTTCGCCGTACTTTTCCAGCACCTTGGCGAATGGCTCCGCCGTCGCCCAGACGCGGTCATCGGTCGGGTTGATATTCACGTAGAGCCGCAAGATACGCCAGCCACGCGTCGGCCGGGAAGGAAAGGCGTCAAAGTGGAGCAGATCGTTGCGCGCGGTGAGGCGAAGCCTGCGCGTCGCTTCTTCCTCGGGGCGAAAACTAGCGCGATCCAGCTGCCAGGCCGCCGCATAATGAGGAAGCAGTTCGCCGAGCCATCGACTCGCGCGCCTGGAGAAGTCGCACATCAATGCTCGCAAGCCGTCGGCTTGCTCGGGAGATTGCATTTCGAACCCGGACACCGTGGAGTCCGCCGGCTTGAAACTGATGTTCTTATGGGCCGACCCAGCGAGCTTTTGCTGAAAGAGAAACGTAAGCGCATCGGCCGTCGGCAGCGGAAAAGGGCACGGCGCAAACGTGACGAGTTCACCGCGTTCGAGCCGTTCTTCGAGAGAAGGGATGGCGACACTCATCTTGGATGCTCCGGGCGTCGCGTACGCCCGCATGTACGATGCGGGGCCAAACGTGCAAAACCTACGCGCTGCGGACGAGTTCATCGTCGAGGTGATAGCCGCCGGTCCCTGCCGGAATGATGGGTGTATCCGCGAGAGGGAGCGTCAGGACGAAGCGCGTAACTCCGCCGCTAGCGCCGTCGAATCGGACATCGCCACCCTGCTGGCGAGCCAGACGCCAAGCGATAGGCAATCCAAGGCCTCGTCCGCGCCCCGCGTTCCGTCCCGAATAGAACGGATCGAACAGATGCTCGCAGGCCATTGCGGACGGTCCGTGGCCATTGTCCTCGACGATGATTTCAAGCGATCGATTGGACTTAAGCTCGGCCCGAATACGCGCCCACCCATCCGCCGGCGCCGCCTCGATGGCGTTGCGCACGAGTCCGGTCAGTGCAACGAGGGCTTGCTTGGGATCTGCCCACAACAGTTCGTCCGTCTCTGGACCAACGACGATCATCTGGACTCGGCGCTGCTGTGCGAGCAACTCCTGGCTGTCCGCAGCGTCGCGGATCAGCTTGCGCGTTGACACCGATTGCAGATGAGGTGGATGCGGCCTCGCAAACTGCATCAGGTCTGTCAGCATCTGATGCACGCGCTGCGTCTGACCGATGATCTTTTGCAGGCTGGGCGTGATCTTGTCACGCAGGCTCTCGAGATACGCGCCGACGTCCTCAATCTCCTCGGCCGGGACGTCGAACCATTCCATCTGTTTGAGAACGTACTGAGCCTGCCCCGAAATGACGGCGAGCGGATTATTGATTTCGTGCCCCGCTCCGGCCGCGAACTCTGCTAAAGCGGACAGCTTGAGTGCATTGAGTCGCGTCGTCTCTTCGGAATTTTGATGTGTCAGTGCGTCCTGCAGAAGATCGACGTCATTCTGCAATCGATCGACCCAAGCGGAGTCATTGTGCCGACGATTCTCAAGAGCGAGCTGCAGAAGCTCTGGCAGCAGCGAGTGTTGGCCAATCGGCTCCCACGTGCGAAGCGGGTGCGGCACCGTAAACGCCGCATCGGCAAGAAGCCCAGCAGCGACGGCGCTGATCCCCAGTTCGTGAAGCAAATCCGACGACGGCGTCCCGACCGCCAAACCGAGACTACTTGTGCGCTCTTGGCACAAACGCACGGCAAGCTGAACCGCCGCGAATAGACGCCGATCCGCGCCCAAGCGTTCCGCCGTCCCGATCGGCATGCCGAGGAAGCTGATGATGGCCGACAGCCAAGCCGGCAGTCGCCAGGCCCGGCACAATCGCCCCACCAGACCGGAATGATCACGGCCCCATTGCTCGCGCTGCCAAGCCGATGGATCGCCGGCCTTTTTCGAGCAGATGAGATAATCGCCGATGCGTTCTGGGCTCACCGCGGCCACGCCCAACCAACCGAGCGGCGCCAGAAACCCAGCGATCCAAGCGCGGGCCCCGTCGCCACCAGCCTTGTCGGCGATTTGACTTGCCAAGACCGCCTGAGCGAAACAGGTACGCAGAACCACATCGTGCCCCGACTGGTTCCAGTCGACGAAACCGATCGAGAAGCAACTCTGATGCTGGAGCGTTGTTTCAAGAAGTGCGACATCGAGAGGCAACAATGAATCGAGAACGCGGGCCGAAAGGAGAACCATCCCCGGATCGCCGCGCAGCTGCGTCCAGAGCGACGGCATGTGCGATCGAACCAGCGCCGTCAGCGAGCCGAGGCTCGGCGCCAGCCAGGGCAATTCCATCGCCCTTTCGCCCGGTGTTTTCATGGGACATCCATGTCTTGTGAGGACCGACGGGCGAGAGCCGAGGGGCGAGTAATCATCTCGCCCCTCACCCCTCTCCCCTTGCCTCTCCTTACGCTACCGCTTCCACCTGCTCCATCTCGAGCAGCGTGCACATGCGCTCGATCAGCTGCTCCGCATCGAATGGCTTGTGCATGAAATCGTCGGCGCCGGCCAAACGCAGATCCTGAATCTTGTCGTCTTCGATCATGCCGCTGATGCACAGGATGCGCACTTCTTCCATCGTGTTGTCCGCACGCACCCGCTGGCACACTTCCTTGCCGTTGATGTCCGGCAACATGACGTCCAGAACGAGCAAGTCAGGTCGATACTCTTTCACCAGCATGCCGGCATCGAAGCCGGTGGTAGCGACCTTCACCTCAAAACGACCATCCTCTTCGAGGAACTTGGTCATGACTTCAACGAGTTCGACATCGTCGTCGACTAGAAGGACCTTGCGGCGGCCCGATTCGAGCGCGTCGGTCGGGATGCCGTTGTCCTTCATGAACTTGTACAGCATCTCGCGCGGGATGCGGCGAAAGCGCGACCCAGGGACTCGAAAGCCCTTGAGCTGCCCGTTGTCGAAACAACGGATGATGGTTTGTTGGCTGACCTTGCAAATCTTGGCAGCTTCGCCCGTCGTGAAAACAGTCTTCATGGGTACATCCATCCCTCGCCAGCCTTCGCTGGCCTTTGAGACAGGTCCGCGACACAGGTCGTGGTGAGTGGTGAATGGTGAATGGTCATGCAACCACGACTCACCACTCACCACTCACCACTCACCAAACTCCTTCTTCCGCAAGAAGGCGGCGGACCGAGATCTTCCTTGACTTGCCTCAACCGAGTTCCGACAGCAAGTCTCGCAACACCTCCGCAGAATACCGCGAACGCAATATTCGGATCAATCCCAAAATTCGTCCCTGTCGGCACTCTTGCGAGGTTTTGCCAGTCTTGCCGATGGTCCTGATTATAACCACCTTGCAGGCCATGTCAATGCAAGCCTGGCTCTGGGCGATTTGCGCAAGTCAAGAGACCTCAGCGGGTTGCAGGATTCACCAACCGACATTATCTCCTAAGGATGAATACTTAGCTCCACGACGATAATCCCCACGAATGCAATATTTCTCGCAATCGCGTTATTTCCATATCGTCCACTATCTTGCCTGACTTGATTGGATTGGTCAGATTCGCATTGCGAAGCCAGAGAAACTCTGCGGGCGCCGCATGCGGTCTCGCATTCATCACATCGCAGAGCCCACGAGCGCTTGGCGTTTTTCTTGAGACTTCTCGCCGATCCCCAAACGAAATTAACCACAGAGACACCGAGGACACAGAGAGATGCAAGGCGGTAGAATTGGCCGATCACGTCAAGAGTTTTGCTCAGATGAAATGGGAACCGACAGATCGTCTATTCTTCTCCACATCTGAATTTTCTATGCGTCACTAACGATCAACTTCAGCGCCAGGTGCGCAGCAATTCTGCGAGGAAGTCGATTCAAAATTCCATCACGAAAACACGAAAACACGAAAAAAGGGAGAAGTTGAATCTGAGCAAATTCAAATTTCCTTCCTAGGCTTTGGCTTCCATGGATTGATGGATGCAGGGTGCGTGAAACGCACCGGTCCGCTCATCGGTGCGTTGCACGCACCCTAAGTCTATCCATCAACGGATCGTAGACGGTGCACTAGTCTCCTTAGTTAAGAAATCACTGGGTACGATCGGAACCTCAATCCGTTCAAAGCGATCAGTGTCGCGCTAGCGAAGCACCGGCGCCATCGATTCTTGCGTAGAGTAAATGACATTGAATCGGCCACCCTGGAATGTCACGTAGAAGCTGCGAACGTTCGCCGTCAGCGGAGCGACCTTCGCGTTGAGGCCCTTGAGCATGTTCGCCAAACGATCGGTGGCGCGGCCACCTTGCTTGTTTATCTCCTGCTCCGCCATCATTCGGAAGTTGGGCCCGCCGACCCAGGCAACGACATCGTTGGCCATGCTCAGCACGTCGGCCGACAAGTTGCGCGAACTGAGCCGAGCATTGCGCACTGAAATCGACGCCGAAGAGAGCCGCGGCACCGCATGCAGCTGGGGTGCGATCGTGGCGCGCAGGACGATGTCGAAATCCACCGCGATGCGCGGATCAGCTCGGCGATCGAGACCGATGTCGATGCTGCCAAACACGGGAACCTTGGTCTTTACGATGGACGGAGTCGTGAACGTGGCTTCGATACGATTACCAGGGATGATGTACTCCAGGCAGATCTCCTGGCGCGAGGCGAGCCCGGTTGCGCGAATCGTGCCGGGCCGAATCACGACGTCATAAGGCTTGAAGCCGCGAAAGCTCGGGCCGGACTGGTTGATGCGCTTGGGGAAGTCAACGGTGAGGAAGCGGCGAGCGTTCTGCCAGCCTTGATTGATAGGGGTGTTGACATTGATCGTGAACCCCCGGCTCTTCACTTTGGGGGTCATCTTGCCGGTGGCGGTCAGGGCGAAGTGGTTGAACGTGTCATACCGGAACAACGACGGCGGATCGTCGGCCCGGCTCGTTGCCGCGTTCGCCAATATCGCCATCGCTACCGTGACTCCGACACCCATTCGTTTGATTGTGAACATTGCTCTGCTCCGGTTCTAGGCTTCAATTTGCTGGGTCAAACGAAACACAAACAATGCACCAAGCGTGCCGCAGATAGCTAACATTCGCATGATTTGACATAACGTGTTTTCAATAAAGTTGTTACGGATGAAACCTCCTTACGGCTTCGGGAATCGAGAAACGCGAGCTCGTATCTAACAAGCACTGAACGGTATCGATTTGATGTCACGTCTGCATTAGCGCATCCGCTGACCTGGGGGGAAGCGTGAGCGCTTTTCACAGCAATTGCACAGATACGTCAGCCGGCTGTTGCTTGACGCGGGCAGCCTTGGGTACGAAAATCGTCTTCGGCCAATCTCAATCTCTTTCAACTCAAAGGAGTGCCCCAAATGGTTACCGCGACTGCCAGCGCCCGCAAGAAAACAAACGGCAAACGGCCACGTGTCAAAGCTCAAGAGCCGATGCTGATCGGCGGCAAATGGGTCGATAGCGTCTCGGGCAGGACCTTCGTCACGCTCAACCCCTGCACTGGCGAGCCGATCTGCCAGGTCGCCGAAGGAGACAAGGCCGACGTCGACCTCGCTGTCAAGGCGGCGCGCAAGGCGTTCGAGGAAGGCCCCTGGTCCAAGATGACGGCGGCCGAGCGCGGCCGACTCATGCACAAGCTTGCAGACCTGATCGAAGAAAACGCCGACGATCTCGCCGCCCTCGAATCGCTCGACAACGGCAAGCCGTACAAGGACGCCCGCAACATCGACGTGCCGCTCACCGTCAAATGCTATCGTTACTACGCTGGCTGGACCGACAAGATCCACGGCAAGACGATCCCGATCGAAGGGCCGTTCTTCTGCTACACGCGTCACGAACCGGTGGGCGTGGTCGGGCAGATCATTCCGTGGAACTTTCCGCTCTTGATGCAAGCCTGGAAATGGGGACCCGCATTGGCAACCGGCTGCACGATGGTGCTCAAGCCGGCCGAGCAGACGCCGTTGACCGCGCTGCGTGTGGCGGCCCTGGCGCAAGAAGCGGGCATCCCCGACGGCGTCATCAACGTTGTGCCTGGTTTCGGGCCGACCGCCGGCGCTGCCATCAGTGGGCACATGGATGTAGACAAAGTCGCGTTCACCGGCGAGCACACGACCGGACAGATCATCATGAAAGCCGCGGCCGAGAGCAACCTGAAACGGGTGACGCTGGAGCTGGGCGGCAAGAGCCCGAACGTCGTCTTCGCCGACGCCGACCTCGACGCTGCCGTTGAAGGCGCCTACTTCGGCCTGTTCTTCAATCAGGGCCAATGCTGTTGTGCCGGCAGCCGACTCTTCGTCGAAGACAAGATCCACGACCAGTTCGTCGACAAGATGGTCAAGAAGGCCAAGGCACGAAAAGTCGGCGATCCGTTCGACCCCGCCACCGAGCAAGGGCCACAGGTTTCGCAAGAACAATTCGATCGCGTCATGGGCTACATCAAGGCAGGCAAGACCCACGGGGCCAAGATGCTCTGCGGCGGTAATCGCGTCGGCACCAAGGGCTACTTCATCGAGCCTACCATCTTCGACAACGTCACCGATCAAATGAAGATCGCCCGCGAGGAGATCTTCGGTCCGGTCATGAACATACTTCGGTTCAAGGACATCGACGAAGTGATCCAGCGCGGCAACAAGACGTTCTACGGCTTGGCCGCCGCCGTCTGGACGCGTGACATCGGCAAGGCCCATCGCCTGGCCAACAGCCTCCGCGCCGGCACGGTCTGGATCAATTGCTACGACGTCTTCGACGCCGCTGCCCCGTTCGGCGGGTTCAAAATGTCGGGCATCGGCCGCGAGCTCGGCGAATATGCGCTGCAGAACTACACGGAAGTGAAGACGGTGACCGTGAACCTGGGACAATGACGGTCAGTGCCTGACGCGTCAGCGAAGGAAACGCTGTCGTTCGCTAACGCGTCAGGCTTCGTGGCGGCGGCGGAGTGGCAAGACGAGTAATTCGCCAGTTTCCCGTTGCCGGGCTAAACCGCTCCGTTACACTACTGTTTACAATCACATACAATGTGGTTGGCTGTCAATATGCATACCCCCTCGCAAAGGAGCATCGTTATGTCGTTTCAGAAAATTGCCATCGCCCTCCTCCTCGGAGGATGCCTTGTCGTGGCTGGCGTCAGTGCCATGGACATCCTCAACCCCGGCATGGCGCCCGAAAAAGGGACGTTCGACAAGCCGCACGGAAAGCTCGGCACGGCCGGAAAGGGACCATGGAGCGGCACCACAATCGCTGCCGGCGTTGACGGCAAGCCACTGCCCGGTAAGGTCGTCAAGATCGTCGGCGAGATCATTGACATCTCGTGCTACACCCAACTCGGCAAGCACGGAACCAAGCATCGCGATTGTGGTCAAAAATGCCTCCGAGCCGGCCAACCAATCGGCTTGCTCACGAAAGAAGGCAAAGTATATCTGCTAATGGACGAAGAGCACGATCCGCGCCGCGATGGACTCACGAACTTCCGGCAGGCGGCGATCGAGCACATGGCCTACGTGATGGAAGTCACCGGCACGTTGACCGAAGTGCCCGGCGCCAACATTCAGGCGCTGTATGTTCGTGGCTACTTGAAGCAATAAACTGGTTTCGCGCTTGCGGCGAAGCGCGGCTGCTACGCCGCAAGCGGCATTTGGGGGTACCGTCATGGGCCAGCGCGGCGTCGCACTTCTGATCATTTGCCTTGCTTCCACGATCGGCTCAGCGAACTTCTTCAACTCGAAATCGACGGCGAACCCCCTGTTCCCGGGCGATGGGCCGAAGATTCCGCTCGGGCTCGTCGAAATCGTTTGGCCCGACGACAACGAATACACGCCGGACAAGGCGGAACTCGGCTGGCTCTTGTTCTTCGACAAACGGCTATCGTCCGACGGCTCCGTTTCCTGCGCCAGTTGCCACGCGCCCGACCATGCTTTCGGCGACGGTGCTCCGGTGTCGACCGGCATCGGCAGGCAGAACGGCGGACGCAGCGCCCCGACCGTGATCAATCGCGCCTACGGTTTGCTCCAATTCTGGGATGGACGTGCTTCGTCCCTGGAGGCTCAGGCCAAAGGCCCCATCGCCAACCCCATCGAGATGACCACAGAAAAAGACGCTGCCAAAGCGCACGCCACTTGCATCGAACGCCTGCGCGAGGTCAAAGAATATCGCAAACGTTTCAAGAGCGTCTTCGGCACTGAGGACTTCACAATCGACCACGTCGCCAAGGCCATCGCGACCTTCGAGCGCATGGTAATCTCAGGCAACTCGGCGTACGACAAGTACAAAGCCGGTGACAAATCCGCGATGAGCGAAAACCAGGTACGCGGCATGAAGGTGTTCTTCTCCAACAACGCCCGCTGCGACTCGTGCCACGACGGCGCCGCCTTCACGACGAATCAGTTCGCCAACATCGGCATCGGCATGGACAAGCCCAATCCCGACCTGGGCCGCTACAACGTGACCAAGGCAGAAGCCGACAAGGGCGCGTTCAAGACGCCCGGCCTTCGCGACATTGCTCGCGCGGCGCCATACATGCACGACGGCAGCCTGAAGACGCTCGAAGAAGTCGTCGAGCACTACGACAAGGGCGGCACCAAGAATCCCTGGCTGCACCAGGACATTCGGCCCCTCAAACTGACCAAGGGAGAAAAGGCCGATCTGGTTGCGTTCTTACACGCTCTCAACGGCGAAGGCTGGCAGCAGTTCAAGGCACCGACCTACACGCCGAAATGAATCACCTCATCAGAGCCTGAAGCGTAAGCGAAGAATGACGCATACCTTCGCTTACGCTTCAGGCTCTGAACATCCTTCCCTGACCCATGGCATCCCGCCGCACCACCTCCGAACTCCCCGCTTGCTACGCGATGGTCCACGACGGGCTCGAACAGATCACCGGCGAAGAAATAGCCGACACTCTCGGCGGCGCCGTGAAACGTTCCGGCAGCGGCATCGTGGTCTTCCGCGTTGCTGACCTTACGCGCGACCTTCTGCATCTGCGAACGACGGAAGATGTCTTTCTCTACGGCTGGGGCACCGATGAACTGAGCTATCGGGCCAAGGACCTTGATACCATCGAACGCTGGACCGCTCGGAGCGTCGATTGGGATTTACTTCTGAAGCTGCACCATGCCGTCACGCCGAAGCCCAGAGGAAAGCCAACATATCACTTCGTCACCCAGATGATCGGCCCGCACGGCTACCGCCGTGTCGACGCCAAGGACGCGATGGTGCGCGGCCTGAAAGGCAAGCTGCCGGCGAGCTGGAAGTACGCCGACGATAACGCCTCGGTCGAGATTTGGCTCACTATCCACGGCGCCATGGCGATTTGTGGGATGCGGCTCTCCGACAAAACCATGCGGCATCGGACATACAAACACGAACACTTGCCTGCGTCGATTCGGCCTACCGTCGCCGCCGCCATGGTGCGCCTGGCCGAGCTCAAGCCCAACCAGACTGTGCTCGATCCGATGTGCGGGGCCGGCACGCTCCTGGCCGAAGCGTTTCTCTATGCCAAAGGCCGACGCGCTTCCGACGGTTCGTTCTGGCAGATGCAGTTCGTCGGCGGCGATATCGATGCAAGCCACGTTCGTGCCGCGCAGGCCAATCTGCGCCAGTTTCACATCTCCGATGTGCGCGATTGGGACGCTCGCGAACTTCCGCTCGACGATGCGTCGGTCGATCGCATCGTGAGCAACCCGCCGTTCGGCAAGCAGCTTAGCACGCCGGAAGAGATCGTGCCGCTCTATCGCGAGAGCATCGCCGAGATGGGCCGTGTGTTGAAACCGGGTGGCAGGGTCGTGCTGATCGTTGCCGACATGCCGGCGCTGCGTGCGGCTGTTGAACATGTCGGCTGGAAGCAGGTTCGCCAGGCCAATCTGCGCATGCTCGGTCAACGCGCGACGATTGTCGTATATCAGAGCGTGAAGCGATAGCCAACTCGATTGCGAGCCCTGGAAGCAGCAAGGATCAGGCCATGTCCCCGCGACAAGTGTTGCTTGGGCTCGTCATTCTGTTTCAACTTGCGTTTCTGCTCTTGAGCAACACGCTGAGTATTGTGAAAACGGCACGCGATCACCTGGCCACCGATCCGATCTCACTGCCTTGGCTTGACCCCATCGCCACCGGTCTGAACCATTGGGCTCAGTTCACCGGGCAAGAGCAAGATTGGCGTCTCTTCGCCCCGACCGTGACAAGGACGCCAGCCTTTCCTGTTGTTATTCTCTTCTTCGAAGACGAAATGCCTGACTTTGTGAAACTGAAACATGACGCGAGGAATGGATTTCACGTCGATCCAAACCGGATCAGCGTTCGCAGGTTCATTCTCCATTCGGACAATGAGCCTGCGGACATTCAGACCTTCTTTCGCGTCGGCAAGAGCCGCCTGCGCCGCGTCGAGAATCTGCTATGCGTGCTTCCGTTGGGCAAGACCGACGAGACCCGCGAGCAAGCCGCGGCTCG
>Ga0194132_10001412_pt1 | contig 48660 bp, 43 predicted proteins | sample TA2KigOf80mmetaG_FD_148612 | JGI IMG/M metagenome (GOLD analysis project Ga0194132, IMG submission 148612) | Freshwater microbial communities from Lake Tanganyika, Tanzania - TA2015054 Kigoma Offshore 80m | ecosystem: Environmental > Aquatic > Freshwater > Lake | place: Tanzania: Lake...
CCGCGCCCACAGCCGCTTGGAAATCTCGCCAAGAACGCGAGATTCCCACAAGCGTCCACAGCCCATTCTTTCTGTTGGTTCCTTCAAGAGAGATCAAGACCGAAGAGCCGTCGGGCCAGATTTCCGCGGTTTCAGATGACCGCTGACACCTACAGCGATCGACGCGACGGGTGCGACGGTCGACGTGAGCTTCAGCGGCGCGCCGTGCGTGACCGCCCCACCGACGGTCGTCTTCTCGCCCTCGTCCACCGTGTGGGCGCGCCCGGGCACCACGACCAGCTACGCGGTGACCGTGACGAACAACGACTCCGCAGGCTGTGACGCGAGCCCGTTCACGGTTGCGGCGTCGCTGCCATCCGGATGGACCGCGTCGGTCAACCCGAACAGCCTTTCGGTGGCTCCAGGTGTGAGTCAGAGCGCTACGTTCTCGCTACCGACGCCCGCGACTGCGGTAGGTCGCTACGACTTCTCGGTGGCTGTGAGTCGGACGGCGGGCGCGGGCGGATCGGCCGCGGGGGCGATCATCGTCGCGTCTGCGCTCGACGTCACCCTCACGACCGCGAGCGGGCGGACCGCACAGCTGACGTCGACAGTCAAGGTGGGATCGATGCCGGTAACCGGCGTCACGGTGATGTTCACGGTCACGAATCCGAGCGGCGCCAAGAGCACGCTGACCGGGGTGACCGACTCTACCGGCACGGCCAAGGCGACCGTCCGCCTGCGCTCGCGCGATCCGCGTGGCACGTACCAGGTGTCGGCCACGGCGTCGACCAACGGCGTCAGCGGACTAGCGACCGGCAGCTTCGTCTACTAGGACCCCGCGTTGCGTCCGTCCCTGGGCTGGGTCCGGACCCTCATCAGACTGGGACTTCGGCTATCTGGCCACCGATGCGGCCGAGGTGGACGAGCTCCTCGCGCGGCTCGTCGACGTCACGGGTAGCGATCGGGTAAGACGACGACGGCGGGGCCCACGCGTCACACGCCGAGGTGACCGCCTGCGAATACGCATCGAGTAATACGATTGAGGCCGATGCCGTGTCTGCTGCGGATGCGAGTTGCGCTGAGAGGGTGGAGAGGATGTCGGTCATGCCTCTGCCGTAGCCGGCTGGGAGGTGCCGCGCATCCGCCGATCGGCTAGTGCGCGTTGGATTCGTGTCGGAAGCCCTGTCGAAGCTTCTGGGCGGATGGGTGACGGCGCCCGACGGCGAGATGGTGCTCACCGTCGGCAGTGATCCGGCTGTCCTCGAGAACTCGAGGACGTTCATGCGCGAGTATTTGCAGGCCTACGAGAGCTTCGACGCTCAGGGGGCGGCATTGGCTCAGCAGAATTAGCCGCCGCTACTCCTTCCCGCCCGCGTCGAACTCCGTCGACGCCAGCCAATTGAACTTTTGTCCGCCGTTGTAGCTCCAATAGTACAGGTCGGCGTGGCAGCTCGCGGGACCGGGGTAGTCGTTCAGCCACGGCGAGCTACCGCTCCCAAGCAAGAATGGTTGCGTCGCCCAGTCAGCCTCGGCGTACACGAGTTGTCCGTTCTGGTAACAGAGAATCTGGATGCGAGCTCCGTACTTGTCGACCGTCTTCGGATAGCTGATCTTGAAGGTGACCCAATCACCGAGGGCCGGCCACACCCCGGCATCCGCTGCCGCCGTCATGTCGGTAGGCGTGTTGAGCTCGATCGTGCTCGCCTGCAACGTCGCGGTGTTTCGGGGCGCCGTCCATCCAGTACCGAGGCTGAGAGCCGTAGCGATGGCCGTTCCAAGGACGATCTTCTTCATGCGGTTCTCCTGGTGGACCGAGGCGCCTCTTCGCGTGTCCCGTCTCTGACATCCGCCCGCGTTCGCGCTCGGTGTGTTCGAGAATCGCAGGGGCAATGCGTGTTCCAGGAGGCTACGCGTGGGCAGGGCGTGCAATTCGGGGCGGGGACCGGTCATCCGTCCAGAGGCGGCTCGCTGAGGCTCTGGACGGAGACACGCAGATCGTGGGTCGACTGACGCGCCTGCAATCGGGCCCAGCCGGCGGGCAGTCTCGTTCTTGAACAGAGCCGGCGCTACGGAGCTTTCGCCGCGGCGGCTTCCTGCTCCTTCAATAACCCGTCGATCTGGGCCTTGAAGTTGGCGAAAGGCTGTGCGCCACTGATGAATCGAACGGTCTTGACCCTGGCGCTCGTGGGATCGGTGGGCGCCAGGTAGAACGCGGGCGTTCCGGTGATGCCCGCAGTACGACCCTGTGCGAGGTCCCTTCGAATCGCCTCGGCGTGCTTGCCGCTGCCCATACACGCGTCGAACTTTGGAGCGTCGAGACCGAGCTTCTGGGCGTGCGCACTCCAGTTGCTGAAGTCTGCGGGCGTCTTCTGCGTGGCGAACAGCTGATCGTGCATCTCCCAGAACTTCGACTGCTCGCCCGCGCACCGCGCCGCTTCGGACGCCTTGAATGCTTGCGGATGAATCTGCTCGAGCGGGAAGTCCATGAAGACGACCTTCACCTTGCCGGTGTCGACATACTCCTTGATCAGCTCCGGATCGGTCTGCGCGACGTGTCGGGCGCAGAACGGGCACTGGAAGTCGGAGAACTCGACGAGCGTCAGCGGCGCGTTGACCTTGCCCCTGAACGGCCGGTTGCCCAACTCGAGCGTCACGTTCTGCTGTGGTCCGGCGGGGGCCGCACGCTGCTGCTGTAGCAGCGTCTTCAGCTCCTGCATGTTCTGCTGCAGCGCCTTGACCGCCTCGGTCAAAGCCTGAATGTCCTTCTTCAGCTCAGCATTCGTCGGCTCTTGCGCCCGGACTGGGCTCGCCGAAACGGCGCCGACGATCACCAGGCACACCCAGACCCGCAACGCACACCCGACCATCGTGATTCTCCTCATCGGTCTCCACGCCCCACGGCCCGAGGACCATCAAGGCCTCCTCCACTCCCACCCCTTGTACCTCAAACCGTCCTTGCCGTAGCCCACCTGCCGGTACCGGATGACGCCCTTCTCGTCGACCAGCACCGTTACCGGCGTGGCGTTCACACCGTGCGAGACAAACGACCGCCGCGACCCGTCGAGCGCGATGTGATCGAAGAACGGCTGCGTGTGCAGCCCGAGGAACTTCGACACCGTCGCCCGGTCCTCATCTGTAATCGCCAGGACCGCTAACCCTTTGGATTCGGCGAACGCCATCACCTCGGGCACGGCTGCTTTGCAGATGCCGCACCAGGTGGCCCAGAAGAACAACAGGTGCGAGCGTCCGCGCAGATCCGGCAGCTCGCCATCGCGCCCAGACTTGAGAGCCGTCGGCAGAATCGGCGCCGCCGAGCCGAGGCGCGGAGCAGTGCCGCCGCCGATGCGCTCACCTGGGTAGGGCCGCAGGTGGACCACCGTGTCGAGCTCGCGCCCTGGCTGGCCATCGACGCCCGGCCGGTACAACCGGAATGCCACCGCCCGGTCACGCGGTGTCGTCGTCGTCCAGTTTCGGATGTCGCGGGCCGACCTGAACGGCCGATCCGGCGGACCGAGCAGCACGTCACCGATCTGGAATCCCGCGTCGGCGGCCGCCGAGCCCTCCTCGACGTATTGCACCTGCGTGCCGCTCGGCAACTTGGGATTCGCCTGTGCCAGCGCTGACGCGACCGTGCCGTAGCGCACCCCGAGAAACGACGGCGTAATCCCATCGAGCAGCGCCGTTTCGTCTTTCAGTGAAGGAAACGGCTTGCGGCTCGCTGTCATCGCCGGAGGCGCGGAGCCGGGCACACTGCCGAGGGCCATCGCCTCACAGCGCAACAGCGCATCGAGGGCCTGCCGCTCGGCCGCGCGCGTGTCGCCTTCCGCCGACGACGCCCGGGGAGTCGCACCGGCGTTGGCAAGCAGCCCGCGTCCTGCCATGGTCATCAGAATCGTGCGCATCCGTCCGAGCGCCGCCTTGCGGACCTCGAACCGGTAGCTCGCCGCCGCGCCCTGCGATGCCGCCCGTTGGAACGTGTCGAGGTCGGGCCAGGCGGCTGACTGTCGAGCGAAGGCGACCAACTCGTCAAGCAGCTGGGTCAGGAGTGCGGTGCGTTCGTGTGGCGGCAACGCTTCGAGGCGCTTCGTCTCGAGCACAGGCGCCCAGTCCGGCTCGGCCGCCAGGAATGCCGCGATCACAGACTCCCCCACCGGGCCGAGGGCCACCTTCCACCGATCGGCGTAAGCCTTGAGCTGCTCCCCTTGGATCCCGATCTCGTCCTCGTGGGCCCGCAGCGCGACGATGGTGCGCGGGCTCTGGATGCCGAACGAGCTGGCCAACGCGTCGAGCTGGGTGATCTCGGCGGCCCAGGCTGCGGGCTGACGCCAGGCGCGGTCGAGCCACTCGTCGGCCAGCTCGTCGACGTCCATGCGCCGTGCAGACGCCTCGCTCGCGACCAGCTTCGCCAGGTAGACATCGCTCGTCTTGCGCGGCATGTCGGGCGTGCTATCAGACTGGACCGCCTGCGCGTGTGCGTGGCTCACCGTCGAATGGCGGGCGAGCGCATCGATCATCTCGAAGGCGTAGCCGACGCGGTCGTCTTCGCGGCTCTCCGGATAGCAGCCATACGCCTTGTTCCGTGCGCTCGTGGAGAAGAAGCCGCAGGTCGATCCAGACGGCTCGCTACCCGTGCGCTCGTACATGAGGTCGGCGAACGCTCCCGAGTAGCACTGGCTCATCACCGTGACGACCTGGACGCGCGGCTGGAGCCGATCGAGGAGGCCCCGAAAGTCGGTCACCGTCAGGTCTTCGCGCCAGAGCGAGATCGTGCCGCTACCCGCCCCTTTACGCGCCTGGCCGCCGTGGTCGGTCACGAAGATGAGCAGGCGGTCGCCGGCGGGAATCTCGAGACCCGCGCGCTCGAACCAGGCGCGCAGGCTCTCGAGCCTGGCCGGCTGGAGCCTCGCGCCGCGCCAGGCCGTGTCGACGAGCTCGACCGATGGCTTCAGTGTCCTACCGAGGCTCGTCTCTTCGATCAGCCAAAAGTCTTTCGGCGCCGACGATCTGGTGGCCAGGTCTGCGCCCGGATCTTCGCCGTCGGCCGAGAACACGTGGATGCGCTCTGCCGGGACGCCCCGACGTCGGAGCACATCCACCATGCGCTGCAGGTGTTGCAGGTGACTGAGGTAATTGGAGCTCGGGTCCCGTCCCCCATTGATCAACAGCGCGTGAAGGCGACCCTGCTCACCGGGGGTGGGAACCTGCCCTGCCGCCGACGAGACCAGTCCGAACACCGCCAGCGCGGCGCCAACAACGAGACCACACCCGCTCCGACGATGCTCGAACATGACCGGTGTCTTGCGACTGGCGACTACGTCGTAGGTTTCGCCGGAATCGGCAGATTCAGTTTTCTCAGCTCCTCGTCGATCACTTTGGCGAACTCGTCGAACGGCTTGGCGCCGCTCAGGAAGCGCCCATTGACGAAGAACCCCGGCGTGCCCGTGACGCCGTTCGTCTTGGCCTCCGCCACGTCGTCTTCGATGCGCTTCTGGAGGTCCTTGTCGACGAGGTCTTTCTCGAACTTCTCGACGTTGAGGCCGATCTCCTGCGCGTACTTCTTCAGGTCGTCGGGCTCCATCTTGCTCTGGTTGGCGAAAAGCTTGTCGTGGAACTCCCAGAACTTGCCCTGCTTCCTTGCCGCCTCCGACGCCACCGCTGCCGGCATGGCGAACTTGTGGATCGAGGTCAGCGGCATGTGCTTCCACACGATGCGGACCTTGTCCTTGTAGGTGTCTTCGATCTGCTTGAGAGTCGGACCGACCCTCGCACAGAACGGTCACTGGAAGTCGGAGAACTCCGCGATCGTGATCGGCGCGTTGGCCGGCCCTTTCCGCGGCATGTCGTTGCTGACACGGATCGTGTACACGCGGTTCGGATCCGCGGCCGGTGCGGCTGCCGGCGCCGCCCCTGGCCTGCTGCCGATCTGGGACACCTGGGTTTCGAGTTTGCCGATGCGGTCACCCATGTTGCGATCGAAGCGGTCGATGTCGCGCATGTTGGAGAACGAGATGACCAGGGTCGCCACAGCGACGGCGAGTGTCGCCAGGCCCATCGCGTCGAACTGCTGCTTCATGAAAGATGGCCTCCGTCTGGATATCAGGGCGCCTGAGGGTCAGGAACAGACACCAGCACTCCATTTGTAAGTCCGAAGTTCGACAGAGATTTTAGCTCAGCAGGCCGGGATTCTCGCTGGCCGAAGGACAAGGAGAGTTGACTCAGGCAGGTGACCAAGAGACCAATGTGGCTGGCCGAAGAGCCTAGGCCGGCGGGGATTGCTCCCCGCCGGCCACGAGGGTCACTACTTCTTGACGGAGGTCTGGACGACCCACACCCGTGTGTACGGGTCGTAGCTCACCTCAGCCCAACCGTTGGCCTGGATGACAACCGACTGCGTCAGCGTTCCGACCCGAGCACTCCGCCCCGCATTCGGAACTCTCGAGCACCGGCGACTGGTCCAGCGGGGGCAGCTTGATTCTCAAAAGCATCGGGCACATTGGCATCCATCGGAACCAAGGTGGCCGTTTCCGCATGACTAACGCATCCCGTGATGTCTTGGCAGCGGTCAGCCTCGCTAACCCAGGATTCCGACCAGTTCCACTGCGTCAAGAAGTCGTACGCATGTCGACCTTGTTTCGTGGTCCCGTACTGAAGAACAATCGTGTGCGTGCTGCCAGGCATGAAGTCAGTCAGCCACAGACGCTGAACCGTGGCGTCGCCTTCCGTATACACGGAGTTGTTGGGCTGCAAGTTGCCGTTAATCCATTTGCACCCAAGATCACTGCCGCTCGCAAAGCCGTCGCCGTCGTCGTTCGAACACTGATCGTACGTTCCGATGTTCAAATCCGTGAACGTCGTCTGCGCGCTACGGCCTGACGGAGAGCCAACAGCGGTAAAAATGAACGTGGCTCCTAGGGAGTCGTCGGGATTCACCCACCACTCGGCGCTAAACGTGCCCTGCGAGTCGGCATTGACGTTCCAAGGTTGGTGGTCAAAGCCATCCGCGTCGGAACCGTCGGCATGCACGATCTGCAACGTCACGAGGTCATTTGGGCCAAACCCACTGCAAGCGTGCTGCGTTCGGACCAGTGTTCAGCGGTCAGCTCTCGGCTCGTCCGGCTTCTGAATCCGGACGCCACGAGGGCCTAAGAAGAACGGGTGGGCGCCGGCCGCAGGCGGGCGAGCGCGCGGGCCCAGGCGGTCACACGACCAGGGCACGGCGGCAGTGGATCGCAGGCGAGCACGTACAGCAGGACCGTCGTGAGAACGATGAGGGAATACGTCAGCAGCGCAATCCCAGCGCGGAGCGTGGTGTACGCCCAGAGCAGGGGGACGGCCAGCATGATCGAGAGCGACAGAAACGCGAGGCGCAGCTGACTGTCGCGCAGGCGGCGTGGGTTACGAAGCCCCTTGGCCACCCGGCGATAGGCTTCCTGCTCGGCGCTCTCAACCGACTCCCGAAAGATGGTCCGCGACAGAACGAGCACGACCCCACCGAGGAAGAGCGCCAGGAAGATCCGCAGCGCGAGATCGCCACTCGCGAGATACACGCTCACGGCCCACACGAAGTAGACGACGACGCTGAAGTTGGTGAGCTGGGCGGCGAGCCACACATTCGCCCGGCCGGTCAGCAGTTGAAACCACCGGCACGCACGTTCGACGAGGTTCAGCACCGCCGTGTCGACAAGCTCCATGACCCGAGTCAGCGATCAGCCATCAGCGTTCAGCCATCAACATGCAACGGCGCTCACCACTGGAAGATCTCCTCGACCGGCAGCGTGAATCCAGGGAGGAGCGCTCCCCCATCCAGGGTCTCGCCTTCGGTCAGCACGTGGACTGGTCCACCTGCTTGGTGCACCGAGACGGAATGACGCTTCATGTTCACCACCCAGACCATCGCGCAGCCGGCGTCGATCCAGGCGGCGATCTTCTCCTCGACGTCGAACACGGTATCGCGCGGCGACAGGACCTCGACGGCCAGGTCGGGCGCCCCTTCGAAGAAGCCCTCGGGTAGCGGCTCGCGACCGCGCCGGGCGTGTCGAATGAAGGCAATGTCTGGCGCCCGCACCGTATCGGGGTCGCGAGCGATGCGGAAACCAGTCTCGGCACCGCAGATTTGCCCGAGGTGATGCGCTCGAACGTGCTGGCCCAGGGAACCGGTCAGGTTGCCGACGACCACGCCATGCGCGTACCCGGAGGGCGTCATCTGCCGCAGCTCCCCTCTCACCAACTCATACCGATGACCATCGTCTGGCAGTCGAAGGAGGTCCTCGGCGGTCGTCATCGTGGCGCTTCGTTCGGCGCTCATAGATGCGTGCCCCCCTCACGCCGAAACCGCTCTCGGAACCAGGCAATCGGGAAGCTCGCCCGCACACCCTGCCAACCGACTAGGTCCTCGAGGAGGCGCTCGTACTCCTCCCAGCTGGCGTGCGGGATCACGAGCCTGGCCCCAGGCGGCAGGTGCTCGATTGCCTCCAAGTAGTCCGCGGTGCGCGAGCTCACGGTGAAATTATAGGACCAGGCGGGGCGCCTCCACGCGGCACGTACGCGATTCCGTTCTGCGTCCATCTCGCGTTGCAGAACAGGTGGCGCACGGTGAAGCGTCGTCGGCTGCGATGCAAGCGGTGGTGAGGCGGTCGAGCTTTCTGTGACGGGGCTCCGCCCTGAGCCGACTCGCTCGTTCATGGGGGCCCCTCCAGGCCAGGCTGATAGACTGACGCGACGGGGCGCGCGTCAGAGCCGCCTCATCGGCTCCATGCGCTCATGACCCAACCAGCCGACATCCTTCCGGCACCGTGCGATCGCACGAACCGTCTCGCGGACGAGGCATGGGCCACCACGCTTGCCGTCGCGCGGATGACGGCCTCGCTCGTCACGGCCGGGCAGCCGGCGGCTTTTGCCCTCAGCGATGCTGGGGAGCTTGTCGCGGTGCCTTGGGGCACGTCGGGCGCCGTGCTCATGTGGCGGCCGGTCCCCGGCTGGGAGATCGCGCTCGCCGAGGCGGACCCTCGACGGGCGCTCCTCGATCTCTACCTGCCGATCTGCAGTGCGACCTCGGCCTCGCCGATCACGGTCGGCCACCTTGGACAGAGCCTCGACGGGTTCATCGCGACGCACGCAGGCGACTCGCACTACGTCACCGGCCCCGAGAACCTGCGTCACATGCACCGCATGCGCGCCCTCTCAGACGCCATCGTTGTCGGGGCCGGCACGGTCGCGGCCGACGATCCGCAGCTGACGACGCGCCACGTGTCAGGCCCGAGCCCGCTGCGCGTGATCTTCGATCCGGCGCGGCGGCTGGGCGATCACTACCGCGTCTTTCGTGACGACGCAGCGGACACGATCTATGTCTGTGCGCGTTCGCAGGCACGGCCTGGCGAGAGCCGGTTCGGGCGGGCGGCGCTCGTGCCGGTTGACGATGTCGAAGGGAACGTCGACGCGGCGCGGCTGTTGCAGTTGCTCCGCAACCGGGGCTGCTTCCGCGTCTTCGTAGAAGGTGGCGGGGTCACGGTCTCGATGTTTCTCGAGGCGAACCTCCTCGACCGTCTGCAGGTCGCCGTGGCGCCGCTCATCATCGGCGACGGCCGTCCCGCGATTCGGCTCACGCCCACCGCAACTTTGCGTGACTGCCTACGGCCCACCTGCCGTGTGTTTCGGATGGGGGGCGACGTCCTGTTCGACTGCGATTTGCGCGCGGCGGAACCCGAGGCGACGTCTGATACGGGGGGGCCGGCGCTCGCGCGGGTCTTGTGAGTACTTGCGACGAGAGGTGGGGGCAGTCCGAAGACATCGCGCCCCTCATCGAGGAAGGGAATCAAATGGCCCGCATGACGCGCAGCTTCATGCAGCGGCTCGAAACCAACACCTGACCCGACCGACAACTGTCGACTGACAACTGATAACTGACAAGTATCCCCCCGACCCCTCACCACGGCCATGCGGCCAGATCGATGTGGCCCACCACGACGCTGCAGTCGCCGGCGGCGACGTGGGCGAGCCGCCGAGTCCTCCACGCCTCGATGGCCGCCGCGCGCGCTGGTTCGATGCACGCTGCGGCTTCGGCCCATCCCTCAACGAGCGCACGCTGCAGGGCCTCGCGCCGCGCATCGAGGACCCAGTCACTCGGCGCAGTATGGACCTCGTAGCCCACCTTCTCGAACGCCCGCACGGCGTGCGCCACGGCATCGGGACCAAGCGCTTTCCCGAACCCCTTCACGGTGTGCTGGTGACGATTGACCAACGCGTGCACGGCGAGGTCTTGATCGTCGGCGGGCGCGCACGACCAACGGCCGTCGTAGCTCAGCGTCAGCAGAACTGCGGCAGAGGCCGCCTGGCACCGCGCGGCGAGCGCGTCGATCCATCGGGCGGACACGAGATCGAGGAGCGCCGACCCGGTCACAAGCGCACACCCCTCAAAGATCGCCTCGTCATGCGTGCCATTGCTCGGCGCGCGCCCAAGCCGCGCGAGATCGACGCGGCGCAGCTCCACGTGACAAACGACCGCCGGCAGTTGAATACGCAAGCCGGATGGGCCGCCGCTCAGCACGGCGCCGCGGCTCGTCGCCCACGCGGCCACGCGCGGCAGGACCGCCGCGAGCAGGTGCGGATCGCGGTCGACCAGGCGCCAGTGCTGCGGCGAAGGCAGCCGCTCGACCAGATAGCGAACGTTGGCGCCGGTCCCCGTCGCCAAGTCGACGATTCGATGCTCGCCCGCTCTGGCGGCGAGCCGTTCGGCGATTGCGGTGGTCAGGCTGGTCGACCGGACCTCGGCATCGACCGGCTCACGAAGCGCCAACCACTCTGCGCTGAACTCACCCACGCGGCGCGTCCCCTCCACCGGTGCGAGCGGATCCCGCCGATCCGACCCGCGTCAGCAGATCGATCCACCTGGTCGCAGCGTCGTCCCAGGTCGGTAGGGTGTCACGTCGTCTACGTGCGCCGTCAGCGAATCGACGACGCGCTCTGGGATCGAGCATGCGCGCAAGGGCGGCGGTCCATCCACCCACATCTCCCGCCTCGACGAGCAGGCCGGCATCTCGGCCGACGAGATCGGCAATCGCGCCCGTCGGTGTGCTGATGATCGGCAGACCGCGTGCGAGCGCCTCGGCGACGACCATACCGTACCCCTCGTACAAGGTGGGTAGCACGAAGACATCCGCGCGGTCGTAGTGCGCGGCGACCTGCGTCACATCGGCCTCCCCATGCAGCTCGACGCGTGAGGCGCCGGGGCTGTCGTTCGACAGTGGGCTGCCAGCCGGGATGGACTCGAGCCGGAGCTCGTCGACCAGCGTCTGGACGCGCGCGATCGTCTCCATGCCTCGGTCGACTCCGCCGACGCAGGCCAACGTCCACGGTCGGTCCGCCAACGGGGCGAGGGCGCGCAGCAGCACCTCGTGTCCTTTGCGCGGCGAGTACGAGGCGACACAGAGCAAACGGGGCGTCGCCGTGCCGGACCCGCGCGCCACAGGCGCACGCGGCGTCCCGGGCTCGACGACCGTGATGCGCTCTGGCGAAACGCGGTAGTGTGCCTGCAACCGCGTCGCTGTCCGTGCGGAGGTCACGACGACGGCCTGGGCAAAGGCGAGCGCCCGTCGCTCGCTCTCGAGCAGCGCGGCAGCCGTGGCCTCGTCGAGACCGGTTTCGTCAGCGAGCGGATGGTGAACGAGTGCAACGAGCCGAAGCCGGCGGTGTTCGCGCGCGGCCGCTTCGGGGATGGCGCCAAACGCCAAGCCGTCGATGACCACGGTCGTTCCGTCCGGGAGGGCCGCGAGGACACGATCGGCCTCGGCGCGTGCCTCCCATGTCGGTCGCGGGAAGCTGTCGTCGAGTCGACCGAGGGCGATGGTCCACCCGCCGGCGCCGAGGGCCGCGACCACCTGTCGGTCGTATTCATATCCCCCAGTCCGGGTCTCGAGCCGTCCGGGGACGAGGAACCAAACCGCCGCCATGGTCAACGGACGATCGGGGCGTCGTAGGCGGCTGACGCGACGTGCGATTCGTGCAGGGTCACGCGGAGGCTCGAAAGGCCGGACGCGCCTGGACCCAGGTCGCCGCGCCCAGCGGCCGCCACCAGTCGCTCGTGAACCGTGCGCGCGAGGAACTCAGTGGTCGTATTGCGCCCCTTGAAGGCCGGATCGTCGTCGAGATTCCGGTAGCTCAGCTGGCCAAGCACGCTCTCGAGCGCTCGGGCCGCCAGACCGATGTCGACGACCAGTCCATCCGCGTCGAGATCTGGACGCCGAAACTCGGCGTCCACGACATAGGTCGCCCCGTGGAGCCGCTGCGCCGGTCCGAAGATGGCGCCGATGAAGCTATGGGCAATCATCATGTGGTCTCGAACGGTGACGCTGAACATGTTTCGCCTCTCGCATGGACCTCGGAGTGGACGTCTTTATACCAATCCAATGCGGGTGGCGCCACCAGCGTCAACGTCGCCCAGCCGAATCGAGTTGCACGACGACCGGCACCCGGACCAAGATCCGGATCACATGCGTGTCGGCGACTTCACGAGCTTCATCTTGCTGGCCTCTCTGGTCGGTGCCGCGGCGTGCTCCGCCGGTGGCCAGTCGGACGGTCCTGCCGGTGGGGGACGAGGCGGTGCCGCGCGTGCGGCCGCGCCGGTGCCGGTGGCGGTGGCAACGGTGGTCCAGAAACCGATGCCGCTGGATCTCCGCGTCATCGGGCGCGTGGACGCGACCAACGTCGCCGTACGCTCGCAGATCACGGGCGAGCTGATCTCGGTCGGCTTCAAGGAGGGCGACGACGTCGTCAAGGGACAGGTGCTCTTCGAAATCGACCGACGTCCGCTCGAGGCCGCGCTCCGCCAAGCTGAAGCCAACCTGCAACGCGACCTCGCCCAGATGGCACATGCGGAAGCCCAGACGAGGCGCTTCGAAGACCTGGCGGCCCGCGGCATTGCGACCAAGGAGCAGGTCGACACGGCCAACACGAGCGCGAAGGCGCTGCAGGCCACCGTGGGCGCGGATAGCGCAGCGGTCGAGAACGCTAAGCTGCAGCTGCAGTACGCCACGATCCTGGCCCCGACCTCGGGGCGTACCGGTGAGCTCGTCGTCTATCCTGGCAATATCATCCGCGCGCTGGCGGAAACGCCGCTCGTCGTCATCAACAAGGTGACGCCGATCGACGTCGCGTTCGGGATTCCCGAAGCCCAGCTGCCGATCCTCAAAGAGTTCATGGCAAAGGGCTCGCTGGCCGTCGAGGCGGCGACGTCCGACGGCGACAAGAGGCCGCCCGTGGGGCGCGTGACCTTCGTCGACAACGCCGTCGATGTGACGACGGGCACAATCAAGATCAAGGGCACCTTTCCCAACGAGGACCGCCGGTTGTGGCCCGGGCAGTACGTCAACGTCGCGGTGAAGCTCTCGACCGAGCGCGATGCGCTCGTCGTTCCATCGGTCGCGGTGCAAACCGGGCAGTCGGGGCAATACGTCTTCGTCGTGAAAGAGGACAAGACGGTCGACATACGGCCCGTGGTCGTGGTGCGCTCGGTCGACAGTGAATCGATTCTGGCGAGCGGCGGGGCGCAGGTCGGCGAGACTGTCGTCACCGACGGACATCTGCGCCTCGTGCCAGGGAGCACAGTCAGTATCCGAGCCGATACTGGACTCGGCACCAAGAGAGAGACGCCCGCGTCATGAACCTCTCCGAGATCTTCATTCGTCGCCCCGTCACGACGACGCTGCTGATGTTGGCCATCACGGTGTTCGGCGTCATGTCGTACACCCGGCTCCCAGTCAGCGATCTGCCGACGGTCGACTTCCCCACCATCCAAGTCAACGCGTCGCTGCCCGGGGCGAGCGCCGAGACGGTGGCCTCGGCCGTCGCGCTGCCCCTCGAGAAGCAGTTCTCGACCATTGCCGGCGTCACCTCGATCAGCTCGACGAGCAACCAGGGGAACACCAACATCACGCTGCAGTTCGACCTGAACCGCGACATCGACGCTGCCGCGCAGGACGTGCAGGCCATGATCGCGCGTGCCTCCCGACAACTGCCGCCACAGATGCCGGCGCCGCCATCGTTCATGAAAGTGAACCCCGGCGATCAGCCGGTCATGTTCCTGCTGCTCCACTCGACGACGCTGCCGCTGTCGACGCTCGACGAGTACGCGCAGACGACGATCGCGCAGCGCATCTCGACCGTTCCCGGCGTCGCGCAGGTCAACGTGATGGGCTCGCAGAAGTACGCCGTGCGGATCGACGTCGATCCGCGGCAGCTGGCCTCGCGGGGCATCGGCATCGACGAGGTCGCGACGGCGGTACAAAACGCCAACGTGAGCCTCCCGACGGGGACGGTCGAAGGCTCCAAGCAGAGCTTCGTGGTCGAGTCGAACGGGCAACTGCTGCGCGCCAGCGCCTACCGATCGACCATCGTCACCTATCGGCGGGGAAATCCCGTGCGGCTCGACGAAGTGGCGCATGTTTTCGACGGCGTGGAGAACGACAAGGCCCAGAGCTGGTACCACGGCCGGCCCATCATCAACTTGAGTGTGCAGAAGCAGCCCGGCGCCAACGTGGTGGCCCTGGTCGACGAGATTCGCAAGCTGCTGCCCACGCTGAGGGAGCAGCTGCCGCCGTCGGTCACGCTGGAAGTCCGTATGGACCGGTCGCAGACGATTCGCGAGTCGGTCGCCGACGTGAAGCTGACGCTCATGGCGACCATCGGCCTGGTCATCCTGGTCATCTTCCTCTTCCTGCGCAATCCGCTCGCGACCATCATTCCGAGCCTGGCCTTGCCGGCGTCCATCCTGGCGACTTTTCCGGTGATGTACCTGCTCGGCTTCAGCCTCGACAACTTGTCGCTCATGGCGCTCACGCTCTCGGTCGGCTTCGTCGTCGACGACGCCATCGTGATGCTGGAGAACATCGTCCGGCACATGGACATGGGCAAGACGCCGTTTCAGGCGGCGCTCGAGGGGTCGAAGGAGATCGCCTTCACGATCGCCTCGATGACGTTGTCGCTCGCCGCGGTGTTCATTCCGGTGCTGTTCATGGGCGGCATCGTCGGACGGCTGCTCCACGAATTCGCGATCACGATCGGCGTCGCGATCCTCGTGTCAGGCTTCGTCTCGATCAGTCTCACGCCGATGCTCTGCAGCCGCTTCCTCAGGCCGCACGCGGCCGAGCGACACGGCTGGCTCTACAACGCCATCGAGGCGATGTTCAACTCGTGGCTCTGGGTGTACGACCGCACGCTGGCGCTCACGCTGCGCTACCGATTCGCGACCTTGGTGGCATCGCTCCTCCTGCTGGCCGCAACGGTCGACCTGTTCATCCGCATCCCGAAGGGCTTCCTGCCGAGTGAAGATCAGGGGCGCTTCATGATCAGCACCGAGGGCGCCCAGGGCGTGGGCTTCGAGGAGATGGTCCGCCATCAGATGGAGGTCGCCAGGATCGTCGAGCAAGACCCGAATATCCTGAACGTCGCAAACAACATCGGCGCCATGTTCGGTGGCCCCGGCGGCGGAGGTGGCGCCAACACGGGGCGGATGTTCGTCATGCTCAAGCCGCGCGAGGAGCGCACGCTCTCGGTCGACGAGGTGATCGGGCAGCTCCGGCCCAAGCTCGCACAGGTGACGGGCATCCAGGCTTTCATGCTGAACAACCCGCCCATTCAGATTGGTGGTCGTCAGGCACGCAGTCTGTATCAGTTCACGCTGCAGGACACCGACACGGCGGAGCTCTATCACTGGGCGCCGATCTTCGAGAAGAAGATGCGCGAGCTGCCGGGAATCCTCGACGTCAACAGCGACCTGAAGATGAACAACCCGCAGTTGAACGTCAATCTCGACCGCGACAAGCTGTCGACGCTGGGATTGACGGTCAACCAGGTCGAGACGGCGCTCTACAATGCGTACAGCTCGCGGCAGGTCTCGCAGATCTACGCGCCGAGCAACCAATATCAGGTCATCCTGCAGGTCTCGCCGAAGTTCCAGCAAGACCCCTCCGCTTTGCAGCTCCTGCACGTCCGGTCGAACACGGGGCGGCTGATTCCGTTGAACACGGTCGCGTCGGTGGCGCCCAACGCCGGCCCACTCAGCGTGAGCCACACCGGGCAGCTGCCATCGGTCACCATCGCCTTCAACTTGGATCGGGCCTACGCGCTGGGTGACGCGGTCACCGCGATCAACAGCCTGGCGGCCGAAACCTTGCCGTCGACCGTCACCACCAGCTTCCAGGGCACCGCGCAGGCCTTCCAGGATTCCCTCCGGGGCCTCGGGCTCATCCTGGCGGTCTCGATCGTCGTCATCTACATCGTGCTGGGGATCCTCTACGAGAGCTTCACCCATCCGCTGACCATTCTGTCGGGCCTGCCCTCGGCGGGATTCGGCGCGCTGGCGACGCTGCTTCTCTTCAAGACCGAGCTCAGCCTCTATGCCTTCGTCGGCGTCATCATGCTGGTGGGCCTGGTCAAGAAGAACGGCATCATGATGGTCGACTTCGCGGTCGAGTCGCAGCGCCAAGGGCAGACCGATCCGGTCGCGGCGATCCACGAAGCCTGTCTCGTCCGCTTCCGTCCGATCATGATGACGACGATGGCGGCACTCGTCGGCACCTTACCGATCGCCCTGGGCTGGGGGGCCGGCGCCGAGTCGCGCCAGCCGCTCGGGCTGGCGGTGGTCGGCGGCCTTCTGGTCTCGCAGCTGCTCACGCTCTACATCACGCCGGTCTACTACGTGTACATCGAGCAAGCGCGTGACTGGTTGTCCGGGAGATCACGCGCCGCCGCCACGCGACACCCGAGCCCCGCGCTCCAGACCGAGTAGGGGCATTCGAAGGCTTCAGCCTTCAGGCAGGAGTGGACCGCGGCCCAGGAACGGACCAACCCGAAGGACCACGACCAAAGGACGACGGCCTCCAGGGAAGTCGAAAACGCGCTAAAGATCCCGCCCCGCCAAGCCGATAATGCCTCGACATGTCATAGCACCAGCCGAGCTGCTCCCCCGAGGAACACTCATGACAACTCGACTGACTCGTTCGATTCGCACGGTGGGGTGTCTCTTCGTCACCTGCACCTTCGTTCTGGCCCCTGCCCAGACGTCGGCCCAGCCGAGGTTCTCACCCAGGCCCGTCGCCCAACCGTGGACCAACGGCGTGGCCTTCAAGGTCTCGACGCTTGGCTTCGGCGTGGATCTGGCGCGCAAGGTCAGCCCGAAGACGAACATTCGTGGCAGCTTCAACTTCTTCCAGCTCAGCCACACCTTCGACGAGGATGACGCGATCGTCGACGCGGAACTGAAGCTCCGCTCGGTGCACGCGAACGTCGATTGGTTTCCGTTCGAGGGCGGCTTCCACGTGAGCCCGGGCTTGCTGGTTTACAGCGGCAACCGCGTCGATCTGCAGGCAGCCATCCGTCCGGGCCAGACCTTCGACCTCGGCGACGACACGTTCCTCAGCAATCCGACGAGGCCCGTGACCGGCGATGCGAGCGTCCGCTTCACCAAGGTGGCTCCAACCTTGATGCTCGGCTGGGGCAACATCATCCCGGGTGGCCAGCGCAGCTGGAGCATCCCGTTCGAGATCGGGGCCGTCTTCGGTCGCGCGCCTGGGACGAGCTTGGCGTTCCAAGGGAGCGCGTGCGATGTCAACGGACGCAACTGCCGCGACATCGCGACCGATCCGATGATTCAGTCCTCGGTGGCCGAAGAGCGAGACGAGCTCGCCGGCGACCTGCGAATCCTGCGCTTCTATCCCATCGTCTCACTCGGGTTCAGCAAGCGCTTCTAGCCCAGTCGGCGGTCAGCTTTCACCCTTCAGCTATCAGCTCCGCGCGGTCGGCAGTCATCGCGCCCGGCTTCAGCTGAACCGCTCTTGGTGGGCCCCTGCCGCACACCCGGGTCGCTGGCGGGACCTTGCTGGCCCGCATGCATCCTCTCGGCCTCGTGGTCCCTCCGCCGGTCGCGGGCGCGCTGATGCAGGCCGTCGATCTACGCTCCTCCTGGCGGCCGGTATCAACTGGATCACGAGCTCGGGGCTCAATAACGAATCCGGTGGCAGAGCGGGCCTGGCGACGAGAGCTCCAACATCACTCGAGGCAGGTCCTCGAACGCGCCCTCGCCGGTCACCAGCACGTCGAGGGCGCTGTCGGCGAGCAGGTCAAGGGCGAGACCCATCCGACGGCGGGTCGGCCAACGGGCGCGCTGCGACACCGCGACGTGGCCAACCTGGGACGACTTGAGCGTCAATCGGCGCGAGTGGAACGCCCCGCCGAGCGGTGCCGGCACGATCGCTTCACCGTACCAGCTCAATTCAACGATCGTCGCCTCGAAGCCGGCCAGGCTCAACGCAACCGTCAGACCGTCGGCCGAGCCGCTCGCGTGCACCACCCCATCGACGTCGCGCGGCGCATCGGAAGGCGTCGCAAACTGCACACCGAGCGTGGCGGCGACCGCCGCCCGCCTCGGATTGATGTCGACGAGCGTCACCACACAGCCTGGCATTCGTCCGATGAGCCACGCCGCCAGACAGCCGATGGTTCCTGCGCCGACGACGGCAACTCGGTCGCCAAGGTGCGGCCGAGCGTCCCACACGCCGTTCAGCGCTGTCTCGAGGTTGGCCGCGAGCACGGCTCTCGCGGGTGGCACGTCGGTCGGTATCGGATGGACTGCATCCTCGGGAACGATGTAGCGGCTCTGATGAGGATGGAGCACGAACACGTGCCGGCCCACGAGGGCCGGCGCCCCTTCTTCGACCACACCGACGCTCGCGTAGCCGTACTTCACCGGAAACGAAAACTCGCCCGACTGGAACGGCGCACGCATCCGCGAACGCTCGCTCTCGGGCACGCGGCCGGCAAAGACGAGCGACTCGGTGCCGCGGCTCACGCCCGAATAGACGGCGCGCACGACGATGTCCGATGGCCCGGGGTTGCCGAGCACCTCGTCGCGGATCTCGCCACGTCCAGGAGCCGTCACCCAGAACGCCCGTGCAAGCCTTGATTTCGCCACCATCACCAGCAACTCCATTCTCTGCGCGGGTGAGCGCGCGATACAATCTCTGATGGAGCCATCAGCTACAGTCTCGAGCGTGCTCAATCTTCAGTTCTCCGTTCTCGGCCTCACACCTGTCGGGCTCGAGTCGGACGCTGCGAATAGGGCGCTGACGCAGGGCCTGGGCCTTGCGCCAGACAGACATGCCGAAGCGCCCGGCGCGGGGCCTCGGCACTGAAGGCCTGAGGGTGTCGCATGGCCTCAGACTCGAAGCCTGACCCTGGCGCAGGGCTTCCGCCCTGCATGGCGTGGCTCCCCGGGCGGGCACCGGCTGCGCTCATGTCCTGGCGCGCACCGCTTCGAGTGTTGTTCGCCCTGTGCTGTAACGGGACGGGTCATGGCGATTGAACGATCACCCTCAGCGGGGAACGGCACAGGCGTCGGGTCCACGCTCGCCCAAGGCCTGGTGCTGACGGCGGCTCTCGGCGCCACGATGCGCGCGTCGATCGGCACGCCTGCTTCGAGCATTGTTCGCGCGTGCGCGCTGTACAGCGTCATCATGACTCTGGTTGTCCGCTCGCTGCCCGCCTACCACCCGTTCTCGCGATTCGGCGCAGCCAACCAGGTGACCACGATACGGGCCGCGATCGTGTCGCTGCTGGCGGGCTTCATCGGCGAGCCACCGACTTCGGCACTGGCTTGGGTCGTGGTCGTCCTCGCGGCGCTCGCGACGATGCTCGATGGTGTCGACGGCTGGCTTGCACGCCGTTCGGGACTCGTGAGCCCGCTCGGCGCCCGATTTGATCTGGAAGTGGACGCGCTCCTGATTCTCGTGCTCGCGCTCCTGGCCTGGCGTTTCGGAAAGGCAGGCCCCTGGATCGTCCTGGCGGGCCTGCTGCGCTACGCGTTCGTCGCCGGCGGATGGGCCGTCGCCTGGATGCGGCGCCCGCTGCCAGCGAGCAGGCGCCGACAGACGGCGTGCATCGCTCAGATTGTCGCGCTCATCTGCGCGCTCCTTCCCCACGTCCCTCCGACCGTCTCGGTATGGATCTCCGCCCTCGCGTTGTGCGCGCTCGTCGCCTCGTTCGCGATCGATGCGGCGTGGTTGTGGCAGCGGAGCGCGAGGCCGAACCTTCAGGTCTCCTCGTGATGAGTCGCCCAGACCTCGAGGACACGACACGTGGGCTTCGCCGCCGGCGGTGGACCATCGCGGCCGCGCTCGTCCTGCTGAACGCCTCGGTCTCCTTTCGGAACATCTGGCCAACGCCGGGCATCTGGTGGACGGGCGATCTCTCCGGCGAGCTCGTGGCGCTCATCGCGCTCTTGCTCATCGGCTGGCGCGCCACCCGCCCCCCATCCCGCACCCTCAAGTGGCTCACTGCGGTCTGGTTACTGCTCATCGTCGGCCGCTACCTCGAGGTGACGGCTCCCGCTCTGCTCGGTCGCGAGATCGATCTCTTTTGGGACGTGCGGTTCGTCCGCGACGTCGCGGCCATGTTCGCCGTGGCGGCTTCAGCCCCCGTGCTGGCGCTCGGCGGCGCGGTCGGCGTGGCGCTCATCCTGATGGTCTCGATCGCGGTTCGGTGGGCCCTCGGTCGAGTGATCGCGGCCGCCAGCGATCCCACCGAGCGCTGGGTGCTCGGCTGGAGCACGGTCGGAGCTGCCGTGCTGCTGCTTCCGCAACTCGGTGACAGTCGGCCGACGTGGCTCCCGCGATTTGCCAAGCCGGTGGTCGCCACGTACGCGCGCCAGGCGCAACTCGTCGCCGAGGCGCTCACGGCACCCGTGGCCACACCCGAATCACACGACGCGCTGCGGTCCGACCTTTCGCTTGTCGACCAGTCAGACGTGTTGCTGGTCTTTCTGGAGTCATACGGGGTCGTCACCTGGGAGCGTGCCGATCTCGTCGCCCGCCTGACCGAGAGCCGCGCGCAGCTGACCGCCGCCGTCCATCGCGCGGGTCATGACCTCGTCTCGGCCTCCGTGGCGTCGCCGACCTTCGGCGGGTCGTCGTGGTTTGCGCACATCAGCCTGCTCTCCGGCATCGAGGTTCGCGATCCGAAGGCGAACAGGCGGCTCATGGCCGAACGGCGCGAGACGCTCGTCACGACGTTCGCACGACGTGGGTACAGGACCGTGGCCATCATGCCGGGACTCTGGCAGGCGTGGCCCGAAGGCGGGTTCTACGGCTTTCAGGACATCTACGGCGGCGAGCGCCTCGCCTACAAGGGCCCGCAGTTCGGCTGGTGGGCGATCCCCGATCAGTTTGCGCTGGCGCAGCTCGGCGCGCTCGAGCTCGACCGGCTCAGTCGCCCGCCCCTCTTCGTCTTCTTCCCAACCATCAGCACGCACACGCCGTTTGCACCGACGCCGCTCTATCAACCGGACTGGCAGCGGATCCTGACGGCCACGCCGTTCGAGGAAGCCGATGTGATCCGACGATTCGACGATCAGCCCGACTGGACGAACCTGAGTCCCAGCTACGCCGACGCGCTGGCGTACACGCACACCGTGCTGTCAGGTTTCTTCGGCCAGCCGCGCACCCGCGACCTCGTGACGGTCGTCGTCGGCGATCACCAGCCGCCCGCTCTCGTCACCGGCGAAGGGGCGTCGTGGAACGTGCCGGTGCACGTCATCACCAGCCGAGCGGCCGTCCTGGATCGGCTGCGCGCGCAGGGATTCGTGTCGGGCCTCGAGCCGCGTGGCGAACCACTTGGGCGGATGCACGAGCTCCTTCCAATCCTTTTGGGAAGCTTCGGCAACCCATTGCCGCCAGACTCGGTGAGCGCCCGGCGCTGATCGGCACCTCACCGTCGACGGCGAGCGCCGGGACGCACACGTCTTGTCGTCGGGGTCCGAGGCGACCGTGACGCCCGAGCCAACTGAACCGACTTCGCCGAACGAGCCGTCACGCGCCCGTTTCGCGCTCGACTCGCTCCCCCGTTTCGCCCGTGAACGAGGTCGAGCACCGCCGAGAGGCGCGTCACCTCTACGAACCGACGGCGCTCGACGACCGTGGCTACGGCGTGCTCGTGCGACCAGCTGAGATCCGAGGGGACGTAGACCGCCCATCCGCCGGCGGCGACGACCGGGAGCACGTCCGAACGCATGGCGTTCCCCACCATCAGGAAACGCGACGGCTCGATCCGGTGGCGATGCCAGATCGTCCGGTACACGGCCGGCGTCTTGTGGCTCACGACCTCGACGTACGTGAAGTAGCGCTCGAGGCCTGACCGCTCGAGCTTGGACCGTTGGTGCAGCAGATCACCTTTTGTGATGAGCATCAGCGGATGCGTCTGCGACAACTGCGCGAGCACTGCGGGCACCTCGTCGAAGACCTCCACGTGCTCGCTGACCATGTCTCGTGCCAAATCGATGAGGCAGGCCAGGTCACGCCCCGCGATACGCCCGCGCGACAGCTCGATGGCCGTCTGAATGAGCGACAGCACGAAGCTCGAGACACCGTACCCGTAGTAGGCGATGTTGTCGACCTCGGTTCGAGTGACGCGCCGCTCGATCGCGTCGCCGCTCAGCCTGACGCCCGCACGAGCGAGCATTTGGCGGAACCGCTCACGGCCGGCGTGATAGCTCCGTTCGTTGTGCCACAACGTGTCGTCGCCATCGAAGGCGATGACGTCGAACCTGGCGTTGGCACCGTGTCGGTGCAGGGCGTTGTTCGAGGCTGTCCGCTTGTCGCTCACGATGTCGTGCTCGTATCCGACCGGAACCACCATTCTCTTAGGCTTTTCAACCCGTGGCGGATGGCGTCCGCCGGTCTGGGCGGTGAACACGTCCACTGCGCCCGGGGGTGTGACCGTCGTGCGGCTCGCAACGGGCCGACTCGGGCTCGCTGGCCCCATGACGGCGGTGCCGACGGCGCGCCCGCCAGCCATCTGAGCGGAGTATCGGGGTTCTGCGCGCAACTAACCGAGCCGTGATTCGGGGCAGAGCCCCTCTCGTTACTGACCACCCAGACGAACACCCATCGTGAAGCTGCGCCCGCGCGCGGGCGCGAATTGGAAGTGCTCCCGGTAGTACCGATTCGTCAGGTTCTCGATGGCGAAGGTGACGGCCGCACGGCTGACAGCCGGCCCGACGCGCACGCCCCAGCCCAGGCGCTGGATGGTGAAGGGCGCAAGCGACAGCAGATCCTGCGCGATGAGAAAGGGCGAATCGAGCACCGTCACCGCCACACGGCCGACTTCCCCTTGACGCCGCGCACCGTACTCGACCCACCACCGTCCATGTCCTTCCGTGTAGCGGACCTGGGCCACGATCTTGCTGGGCGTGATGTTGTCGGCCGGGGTATCGGCGAGGGATCCGCCGTCTAGCGGATTTTCGCCGCGCGTCACCGTTCCCCGCGTGAGCGCAGCCGATCCGCCCAGGGTGAGGACGCCCGAACGCAGCACGATCGGAGCCTCCGCCTGCAGCTCCACCCCGTGGATGCGCACGTCAGCGAAGTTGGTCGCGCGAGCGAGCGGCCCGGCGGCGGTGCGCGCGATCACCAGCTCGGCGGCGATGAAGTCGCTGTAATGGTTGACGAACGCGAAGGCTCCACCCGTCACCAGGCCCACCTTGAACTTGGCGCCCGCATCGAAGTTGTCGCCCTTCTCCGGCCGCACCTGCACGTTCGGGATGACGCTGCCGGTCGTGGCAGGGCCGGCGAAGAGCAGTTCCTCCAGATTGGGATGGCGGAAACTACGCCCGAAGCGGACAAATGGACTCAGCCGCCCATCAGGGCTCGCGATGACGCCGACGTCGCCCGTGAGCGAACGTCGCGAGTAGGTCGCGCCCCGCGGATCTGGCAGCGTGGCAGGATCGATGGCCGGGGTCGCCCCCGCGATGATCGGCTGGACGTCGTAGCCCACGGTGGGATCGGTCTTCACCGTGTAGAAGTCGCCGCGGAGCCCGGCGACGATCGACACCTTCGGCCAGACGCGCCACTCGTCCTGCGCGAAGAGGCCGATATCGCTGAAGGAGGCATTCGGCACGCGCACCGGATTGGCGATGGCCGGTGGCCCGAGCACGATCGGCTGGGGGAACACCACCGCTGCAGGGCCAGCGGGGCCCACGGTGACCTGTCCGATTTGGGTGGTCGTCGTCTCGGTCAGGCGGCGGTCGCGGCTGCGATCGCGGTAGATGGTGAACCCGGTCGTGAGCAGATGCCGCTTCGCCGGCACCACCACGGCTTGGACGTCGACACCAGGCGTGGAGACGTGCTGCTCGGTCTCGGACCGCACGTTCAACCGGAACACGCTGACCGGGAAGAAGCGCGCCGGCGTGGGCGCAGGAAACTGGACGGGGAAGCGGTTCTCGAGCAGCCGCTCCTGGACCTGGTAGTACCCGGTCACCGAGAGGTTCGCGAGCCAGGGAGTGATGGCTTGCGCCTCGTATCGGGCCGAGACCTTGTCGAAATCGCTCCGCGGAAGGCGGACGACGTTGAAGAAGTAGGGGCTCGTGAAGTCCGGGAAGCCCGTGTCGCGCACGCGACGCCGCTGGTAGCGCACGCGCACGGCGCGCGACTCGCCGAGCTTGAAGAGTCCCGACGCCGACAGGAAGTTCCCCCTCGAGGCCGAGTTCGGCACGTCGGCGTTGGTCCGGACATACGGGGCGTTGAACGGATCGGGAAACGCCCGAAGCCCGAAACCGAACGCATCGTCGATCGTGTCGCCGCGGCGAAGCTGGCCGCTTGCGAAGTACGGACGCGTGTCCTCGACATCGAGCGAGCCGGCACGATAGTCGTCGTATCGCTCGGCGCCGCCCTGGATCCGCATTGCGTAGCGCGGCGCAGTCGCGCCCAGGCTGAGCGACCCCCGCCATCCCTGTTCGTTCGTGCTGTAGAACCCCGACGCGCCCCAGGTCCAGCGGGCAGTCGGCGTGAACGTCGGCTCGTTGGTGATGAGATTGATGGTGCCGGCGAGCGCATCGGTGCCGTACATCAGCGAGCCGGCGCCGCTCACGACCTCGACGCGCTCGATCCCGTCGGTGGCCACGAGGCCCACTTCGGTCCCGGCCCGATCCGTCGCGGTGCGGGCCGTGTTCAGGCGCTCGCCATCGACCAGGATGAGGAGCCGCGTCGAATCGAGCCCCCGGAGCCTGGGCCGCACGCCAAACGGACCGTTGCCCACGGGTGTGACGCCGACCACGTTGGCGATGGCGTCACCCGTGGACAGCGGATTCGCGTCGAGCAGCCCGTCCCGAGGGAGCGTCTGCACGTGCAGCGGCACCTGGCGGTGGTCGCGCTCGGCGCGCGCCGACGTGACGGTCACTTGCATCGAGACGGGGCCGAGCTCGAGCGCCACGGGCACCTCGAGCCTCGAGGTCGACGCGTCGATCTCGAGCCGCCGGCTGAACACCGAGAAGCCCTCACGGCTCACGACCAGCAGGAACGAGCCCTCCCCGGCCGCGTCGACGTCGAACCGACCATCGGCGTCGGTCTCGGTGACCGTCTCGACGCCGGACGCGAGTGCGTGAACCACCACTCGGGCGCTCACGACGACCCCGCCCGACGGATCGGTGACAATGCCGGCGACACGCGCCGCCTCGACGCGGCTCGCGGTCAGTATCAGAACAATCAACAACGCATTCAGAAGCTTCATGTCGATGACGAAGGGGACAGTGGTGCTCGGCTCAAATCGAAACGTGTGGCCACCCTCAACCGAAGGACTGGGGCAGCAAGGACAGGCACTCCGATGCTTCGAGCGTGCTCTGACGAGCCGGCCACGCGCCGGCGCGCATACTATACCTGCGCCGGCGTCCTCACGCGTTCACCAGGTAAAGAACGACCAGGGCGAGCAGGACGAGCAGCGCGATCTTCACGGCGCTCCACGGTCGTGTGCCAGCCAGTTGGCCGGTCGACCCATTGACAATCACGTGGTATGAGCGCGCGCCGTAGGTGTAGGTCAGCAGCCATACGGGCGCCAGGATGTGCTTGAACGTCTGCCCCCCGTAGGTGGCCTCGACCTGCAAGTTTCGATGGGTGTCGCCCGGCACCTGCCGCGCACACATCGCCCGCAGCTTGCCGTCCATGGCCGCACGGGAGCGCTCGGCAGCGGAGACGAGATCGATCTGATAGCGTTCCACCGTCCATCCGGCGAGATACTGCGGATCGTAGGGAATCAACGTCGTGGTCGGGAACGGCTCGATCTGGTGCAGGAGCCCCGTATGCGCCCCTCGCGACGCACACACCAGCTCATCGTCGAACGCGTGTTCGATCTCACCCGACACGGGCGTCCATCGGACCTGCCGCACCTGCTTGTCACCGCGCCGCTCGTAGTAGTACGTGCCCGAGTCGGCCGTCCACCGCGCGTGCACGGCCGCATCGAAGGTCCAGTACGGCAGGTAGACGCCACGCACGGTGTCGGTGAGCGCCTGCCGACTGAACGCGTTCGGCGCCAGCCATTGGCGACCATACCAGGCACGGATGCGATCGCGCGCCTGCGACTCGGAGATCGTGAGCGGCAGCAGCGACTCGGGACGGAATGCCTCCTTGATCTCCGCGTACGAGACGAGCGCCGAGGAACCGCAGAAGTCGCAGCGACGACCCACCTTGTCGGCGTCGAACACCGAGATGGCCTGGCAGCTCTGGCAGCGAACCGAGATCTTCGAGGCCGGCCAGCCGCGCGCCGAGTCGGGCACCTCCCGCAGCGCCCGTGCGAGATCGTGCTCGACAATCCGCGCGCCGTGGGGCGAGGACACCAGGGTGGCCGGCGCCGTGGTGCCACAGTACGGACAGACCAGAGCCTGCTTCGAGGGATTCCAGTGCGCTTCCGCGCCGCAGGCCGGACAGTGGTACTCGCCGAGGGCGGTGGTGACCGGCGCGTCAGGCGAGGGCGGCTGCCGCGAGTCCACGACGGCTTTCTACCAGCGCCAAAGGCAACACGTTACTGAAGGAACGCCTGCAGCGCGCCCTTCGTGATCCGCCACTGGCTGCCGATCTTCTTCCCCTTGAGATCCCCCGCTTCGAGGCTGGCGATCACGTCGGCTTCGGAGACGCCCAGCAGTTTGGCGGCATCAGCCGGTCCCAGCGTCTCGGGCACGCCGGATGCGGCAGCGACCGCGGCGGGTGGCGGTGCGGCGGGGGGTGTGGTCTGCCCGAGAATGCCGCCGGCCTGATTCGCCAGTTGCTGGGCCATGGCCAAGCCGACGGCCATCTCCGCACCGATCCCCCCTGCGCCGCCGCCTTTCTCGAACCCCTGAGCCATCTGAAACTTCACGTAGTCGTTCAAATTGCCGACCGCCGCCATGCTCGATCGCTTGTCGATCGCGGCCTCGACCTCCGGCGGCACCGACACGTTCTCGAGAATGAAGCTCGGCATCTCGAGCCCGTACTTCTCGACGAGGAGCGGGTTGATGATCGGCAGGAGCGCCTCCCCGAGCTCGCTGTAGCGGGTCGCCACATCGAGCACCGGCACGTGGCTCGAGGCGAGCGCGTCGCTGAAGAGGCTGACGATCCTCGACCGCATCGTGTCGGCGAACTCGTCGAGACGGAAGTGATGATCGGTACCGGCCACTTCCTTGAGGAACTTCGGCACGTCGACGATGCGGAAGTCGTAGGTGCCGAAGGCACGCAGCCGCACGATCCCGAAGTCCTGATCGCGGATCATCACCGGATTCGACGTGCCCCACTTGTTCCCCGTGAACAACCGGGTGATCACGAAGTAGACGTCGGCTTTGAACGGCGACTCGAAGCCGTACTTCCACCCCTGCAGCCGAGACAGAATGGGAATGTTGTCGGTTGTCAGCGTGTGCTTGCCGGGGCCGAACGCGTCACCGAACTGCCCCAGGTAGACGAACTGGACGCGCTGCGATTCCCGCACGATGAGCTGCGCGCCGCGCTTGATTTCCTTATCCTGATCAGGGAAACGGAACGAGAGCGTGTCGCGCGAATCGTCGGTCCATTCGATGATTTCGATGAACTGGCTGCGGATGAAGTCGGTCAGACCCATGAGCCCCTCGTGCGGCCGCCACACGGCCGGAACGCAGACTGGAGAAGCGCCCCCACGTGACGAACGGGGGTCGGCTTCCCCTCGGAGGCTCCACTATACCCCGGCCGGAGGCGTCGTTCCCCGCCCCCGCAGCGCCCGGCCCGCCCGTTGGAGGGCTGCGCACGGTAGCTCAGACCGGGTCGGTCGATCGCTGTGGTGAGTCTTCCTACGCCCCGGCTTTACTGAGCTCTCGGGCCCAAACGAGCGCGTCGGAGTACGCCGCCGGCAGGAGCCACGGATCGAGGAAGGCCTGGTTGGCGGCATCGTTGGCGAGCTCCCACTCCCCTCGCTCGTACGCGACGACTGCGTCGAGCACGAGCCGTGCGAGGTTGGGCTCGCCGAGCAGCGCATTCTTCACCGTGTCGGAGACCGGCACCTCGGCGAGCGCCTCGGCCATCGGTCGCCGCAGCATCGAGTCGAGCAGCGAGCAGAGGCCGAGCAGGAAGTATTCGGCGCCGCCCTCTTCGCCCGCGACCTTGGCGCCCAGCAGCTCGCAGCAACGCGCGCGGATGATCGCCATCGAGACGGTCTCCGAGGTGCCGCCGGCGTTCAACCCTGCCATCGACCACACCGAGGCCCATTTCTGGATCTGCCCGAGACCGAGGAGCACGAGCGCCTGCCGGATCGAGGTGACCTCGCGACGCAGGCCGAATGCGGCCGAATTGATGCAGCGCAGGACGCGATAGCTCAACGTGAGGTCGTGCTTGACGAGGTTCTCGACCTCCGACAGGCTGACGTCGGGCTTGTTCAGCGCCGCGAGGAGATTCAAGTACGCCAACCGCCGGCCCGGTAACGCACCGGTGCCGACCGTATCGGGCCGACAGAAGTAGTAACCCTGGAAGAGGTCGTAGCCCAGGCCTTGCAGCTCGCGGGCCACGGCAAAGGTCTCGACGCGCTCGGCGACGACCTTGATGCCGCGCGCGCGGCACATCTTCGGCAGGGCTTCACGTGTCCCGGCGGGAAGCTCGGACGGATCGATCTTCACGAAGGTGACGAACGGCAACAGTCGCTCGACGTCGGGGGGTGAGGCCACGCTACAGAGCGCCAGTTGGTAGCCGAGCGAGAACAGGCGCCGGCAGGCGCCGGCGACCTCATCGTCGGCGACCAACTCTTTCGGCAGCGCGAGGATGACCGATGCGGGCGGCAGGAGTGTGCCTGCTTCCTTGACGAGGAGCTCCCTGGAGAGGCTCATCAATGCGGGGAGCCCATCGGTCAAGGTGTCGAGCCCCAAGCTGAGTACCGCGTCGGTGAGGACCCGGGCCCTGGCCAAGTCGGTGGAGCCAGTGTCGGCTTCAGGCAAGTCATCTTCCCGATAGAGGAGCTCGTAGCCGAACACGCGTCCCGACTCATCAAGGATTGGCTGGCGAACGACGCAGACGGTATCGCGGGTGTCGAGGGTGGGGTGCATGGTTTCTCGGTTTGGCACACGGGACGTAACGCCCGAGCTCGAGTTCAGCCGCGAAATCGGCTGCCTGGAGGCCGGCTTGAGCGGCCCCGCCTGTTTCGGAAAATTTTCTTGGCACACCCGCGCGGGGCTCCACACTACAATGGGTCGGCTGGCCCAGCTCCCGGCCAGGTCGACCTGGTGTCCGCGCGTCGACACGCGCCGTGCCGATCGTTGTGGTGCGTAACGCCATCAACCCGGAACACGATGCCCAGTCATCGCCCGGAGGTCTCCTGAGGTGAAAGCAACCGATCCGTTTGGCGTGTCCCGCGGGTACGAACAGTACTTCGGGCTCGTCGAGTCACCGTTCAGCCTCACGCCGAACCCGCGGTTCCTGTTCGAGAGCGAATCCCACTCGGCAGCGATCGAGCAGGTCACGCTGGCGCTCCGACGTCGGGAGGCGCTCGTCGTGATCACGGGCGAGGTCGGCACGGGCAAGACGATGTTGTGCCGAACGCTGCTGCAGGCGCTCGAGCCTCGCACGTTCATCTCGGTCATCACCAACCCGCTGCTGACGGCCGAGGATCTGCTGCGCCAGGTGCTCGAGGATTTCGGGATGCTGTCGCGCGAGAGCGCCCGCACCACCGAGGCGAGCCAGCACGAGTTGGTGAAGGCGCTTCAGCAGTTCCTCGCCTCGCTCGTGCCGCTGCGCGCGCACGCTGTGATTTTGATCGACGAGGCGCAGCACCTCCAGCCCGAAGTGCTCGAGCAGGTGCGCCTCCTGTCGAACTTCGAGACCGAGAGCCAGAAGCTGCTGCAGATCGTGCTCGTCGGCCAGTCGGATCTCGACGCCGTTCTCGAACGACCGGAGCTGCGGCAGCTGGCCCAGCGGGTCTCGCGGCGGCATCAGCTGCAGCCGCTCAAGCGCTACGAAGTGGCCCAGTACGTCGAGCGACGGCTCTGGGTCGCGCACGGCGGCTTGGCGCTGGCCAAGGGTGGGACCGCGGCGCTCGCGGGCACTGACGGCTTCTGGCGCGTCCGCTTCACGCCGTCGGCCATGCACGCGCTCGCCGAAATCACGCACGGGCTCCCGCGGTCGATCAACGTCATCTGCGATCGCGCGCTCGAGATGGCCTTTGCAGAGCGCAAGAAGGTCATCGAAGCATCGAGCATTCTGGGTGCGGCGCGCCACCTGAAGCTGGCCATCCCGGTCTCGCTGAAGCTCCGGTCGACCCTCCGCTGGGGGGCCGCCGCGGCGGCGGTGCTCGTTGCGGGCGCGGTGTGGCTGGCGTTACAGTCGCGGCAACCGACGACGCCGCTCCCGACGGCGGTGCCCTCGCGCGTGGTCGCCCCCGTCCCCACGCCGGTGAGCGAGGCAGCGCCCACGCCCACAGTTGGGACGGCGACCGCAGACACGGCTCAATTGCCCGCCGACCCGGTCTCGCCGGTGCCACTGCCTGAGGCCGAAGGCTTTCTGGTGGTGGCCGCCTCGTTTCAGTCGACCGAAAGCGCCAAGACGTTCGTCGCACGACTCCACGACCGCGAGTTGCCTGCCTTCGTTCGCCAGACCACCGGCGGCCTGCAGGCGGTGATGGTCGGGCCGTTCGCCTCCAGGCAGGAGGCAGCGGAAGCGCAGCACCAGATGGCCGCCGTGGCCCAAGACTCCTACATCGTCTCGAGCGCACCGACCGGGGGGGCCGCCACGCACACGCTGCGAGCAGTGGCCACTGCCGGGAACAAAGGACAGCCATGAGTTCAATCAACACGTCGGCCACGGAGGTGTCGTTTCGGGTCAGGCCGCTCGGCTTCGACCGGAACGAGGTGCAAGCCTTCATCGGCAATCTGCTGAACGACTACGCGCAGGTCACCCACGAGCTCGAGCGCATGCGGGCCGAAGTCAACACGCTCCGCGAGCTCCAGGCCAGGCGTGAGGCGCAACCGGCACCCCCGCCTGGGGCGCCGCCGCCCCAGGAGCGCAAGCTGCTCCCCGAGACGACCGCGCGCGAAGTGGAACGGATCCTCGAGGGCGCCGAGCGGATTGCCGAGGAGATTCGCGGCCGAGCGCACACCGATGTGCAGACGTCGCTGCGCGAGGCCGAGACCAAGTGCGCGGGGCTCCTCAAGGACGCCGAAGGCCGAGCCACGGAGATCGTGGACGAGGCGATGCGGCAGGTGGTGCACCTCGATCGTCAAGCGGCCGCCGTCCGCGCCCAGTGTGCGCAGATGCGGACGTTCCTCCGGTCGGCTGGCGACGCCGCCGCCGCCGCGCTGCGAGAGATCAACGCGATTGAAGAGGAGCGGGAGACGGCGAGCGCCCAGTCCGGGCGGCCGTAATGATGGCGCGTTGTGATGTGACCGCGTTCAGCCGATGACGGATGAGATGAGAGTGGACAGGAGGCCAGCCGCAGGCGGTGCCCAGACGAAGCGGGTGGGGCGATGGATCGCGCGCGCGTTGGCGCTGAGCCTCGTCACGCTCGGGCGCACGGGGCCGCTCGACGCGGCAGATGACCAGGCGGCGCGCGTCGTGCTCTTGCCCTCGAGCGACCGCGCATCGGTTGTCGTGGAGCTCGACGAAGACGTCCAGCACACCGCCATCCATACCTCCGACGACCGCACGCTGACGGTCGAGATCGGGCCGGTCAAGAGCCGCGTCGTCAATCAACTGTTGCAGGCGGCCGCGAGCTCCCCGCTCGTGAGCCAGGTGCGCGTCCGCGGCATCACACGCGGCAGCGAAGGCACGCTCATCGCCCTGCAGATCGTGGGAAAGGAATCGATCTCCGGGTCGGTCCGCACCGTGTCGCGACGGATCTACGTCGACCTGCAGCCGCTGGCGCTCGCAGCGCCCGAGCGGCCCGCGGCGGAGTCGCGTGCACGGCGGACGGCGGCCGTGGAACCGGCCCGGACGACGCCATCCAAGACCGCGCGTCCAGCTCCCGAACCAACCAAGCCCGCGCGCACGCCCGCCCCGTCCGATCTCGATAGTCCTCGGCCCGCGCGGGGCACAGCACCGGCGCCGCAGGTTGCCCGGAGTGTGCCGCGCGAATCCCCGGCGCCTGTAGCGGCTGAGGCGTCTTCCCAAACGCCACCTCCGGTCGCCCCGGCCCAGCCCCCAGCGAACACCCTCATCACTCGGGCCGAGGCCCTGGCCCAGCTCCCCGACGTCAAAGGGCTCGAGCGGCTGAAGACCGAGGTGCTTGCGAACCGAACGGTGGACACCGACGACCGCTCACGCGCGGCAACAGAGGCGCTCATGACGCGTCTCGACGGACTGCTCGCTGACGCCCGTAAGGCGCAGCTGCTCGCCGACGCCAAGCTCTTTCGAGGGACATCCACCGCCGGTTCCCCCAACCCGCGTGCCGATCCAGCACCACCGGTTGCGGCGCCCCCGGCTCCCGCCGCTCCGCCTCCGGCACAAGCGGCAAACACCACGAGGCCCACGGCCGCAACCCCGCAGCCCGAAGCGGGTGGCGCGCCGGCCGCGGCGGGCGGTGCGGCCGGCGGCTTCCACGTAGCGATGCGACTGCTGCGACCGGACCTCGAGCGCGTGAACGGCACGATCTCGGGGCTGACGCCAGGCGCAGTGCTGTCCGGCGACGTACCCGCGCAGATTGAATCGGTGTTGTCCCGGCTCCGAGCCCTCCAGCCGCCGGGCGAGCTTGGCTCGAGCCACGAGCGCGCGTGCGGCGCCTTGTCGACGCTGCTGACAGGCTGGGTCCGGGCGCCGAACGGTCAGTGGGTCATTGCCGTCGGCAGCGACCCGACCGCGCTCGAGAACACGCGGGCGGCGATGTTCGACTACCTGCGCGCCGTCGACCGCTTCGATCGCCAGGGATGAACGGCTGCCGGCACGGCGTACCCTGTACAGGGGCTCGTCGGGCCTTGGGCTTGACCCTCGGTCTGGTTCCGTCTTTGGCCCTTCAGCCCTGGACCCCACCTCGGCTGGCTACCGCGCGATCTGCCATGTCTGCCCGCCGTCACTCGTCAGATACGCGCGCCCGTCCTCCGAGGTGACTGTGGCGTGCTGCGCGTCCACGGCGCGCACGGTGACCAGCGCCATCGATCCGGCGAAGGGTACCCGCTCGAATCGATTTCCATCGACCGACCGCAGCACCTCACCCCCGCGGCCAACCAGCCAGCACACGCGCTCGGACGGCGCCGCGCCGGCAACTACTCGAACCGACGGATCGACGATGGCGGACTGCCACGCGGCGCGACCAGCCAGCTGGCGCTCGACCGTGCCGCTCGACGTCACGCGCCACGCCACTCGACCGTCCGGACTTTTCCAGTCGAGGTCACGGCTGTCAGCCAGCGATTTCTGTTGACGCTCGGCACGGTCTCGAGCGGGCGACGTGCCACCGATCACCCGATCCTCTCGGGCAAGCTTGGCATCTGCCGATTCCTCTGCGGCTCGGATGCCTGACGCTGGCGCTGGAGCTGCTTCCGCCAGCGCTTCCACTCGCGCGGGGGACGCCGGAGCGATCGCCGATGGACTCGCGGCCGGGCGATCGGGCGTGGCTGTAGCCGGGGCCACCGCCGAAACGGCCCCGTCGCGCGGCCATTCGGGGGCGGCAACCGCAGGTGTCGACTCGGTCCGTTGCCGGCGTGCCTCACCTGCTCCTGGAGTCGACTCGTTCTGGCGTGCCTTCGCCACACGCGACGAGGTCGGCTCAGCTGCGGGAACCTGCGCCGACCCGAACGCTGGCGACGAACCAGCGGGAGCCGGCATCTCGGCGGGAGGCGGGGCCCCGGTGGGAGTTGGCGCGACCGCCCGCGTTGCCGATTCCTCGAATCTGGCCATCTCGTCGACTGCCCTGCGGCTGGGTGCGATCATCCAGACGGTCACAGCCGCCGCCGCGGCCGCGAGCGGCGCGAGCCACCGCACCACCGAACGCTTCTTGAACGGAAGCGGGCTCACCGACACACCCGGCGTGGCGGGTGCCGCCTCGACAAGCTCCGCGTCACGACTGCGTGCGAGCGCCGCCAGCACGGCCTGACACCTGGGACAGACCGAGAGGTGTGCCTCGACCTCGGCAGTCGTGGCCGGCCCCAATCGGTGCTCCTCCCAGGCGGCGAGCGTCTCGGCGTCGACACACGGCGACGTCGCCTCCGCCGGCGACGGACGAGCGCGGCGCAACAGTCGCTCGACAGCCCGATCTCGACCTTCGTCACTCTGCACGGCTCGCGTGTCCTTCCTCCGTTGATCGCGAGACCACGGATTTCTTGCGGTCGGGCGATGCGGCCAGCACGTCGACCAGGTCGAGCGCGCCCACATCGTCCACGACCGACTCGAAGCACTGGGCCACCGCCGCGGCAGACAACCCGTGCCGGCCGGCAAGGTCTTGCTCGACGAGACGGCGAAGGCCCCCGCGCGTCCTCGCGAGGTGCCGTGACACGGTGGCTTCGTGTTCGCCGAGCGAGCGCCCGATCTGAGCCAGCGTGAGCTCCTCCACGTAGTAGCACACGAGCCTCAACCGATCGCGGTCCGGAAGCTGTTCCACGGCTCGCCGAAGCGCATCGGTCAGAAGCGCCTGCCAGCGCGTGCGCTCGGGGTCCGCGGTCGCTGGATCCGCCGGCGCCACGTGATCGTCCTCGAGCGGCTCGAGGCGTCGACTGACCCGGAGCCGATCGACGTACCGTTGCGCCAGCACGGCGCGCAGCCACGTCGCAAGACTGCTGCGGCCGTGGAAGTAGACGAGCAAGGAGTGCCGTTCGGCGCCCCGGCCAGGTAGCCCGAAGAGCTCCGCGTAGATCGAGTCGGCCAGGTCGCGCGCGGAATCGGCACCGCTGATGGCCGCGGCGGCTCGATAGAGCACCGGCCGATACGTGGTCACGAAGTGCTCCCAGGCGCGCTCGTGCCCGTCGGCACAAGCGCACGCCAGGGCGAGATCGGTGAGGTGAATCGACTTCAAGTACCGCTCGATCTCGATCTCGGTTGCGCCGTCCCGAAGACCGCTCTTGGTCAGGCTGGCCCGTAGCGCTCCGACGAACTGCTGGGCCGACACCTCCCAGCGCGCCGCACCCGCCTCGTCGTACAGCTGTGCGACCAAGGGGTCACGAACGCTCAGCTCAGCGGTCCTCACTCATCTCAGTATGCCAGGAGGCTGGACACTCGGGCCAACTTCACGGTCGGATTCGTGGAGGCCACGGCCACGGCAGGAATCAGCTGACGAGGTCCTCGGGCTACAATCCGAGACGTGACAGGACGGCTCCTTGCGTATGTGGGCGTGGCGATCGCCTGTACGTGCGCCACATCCACCTACGGCGAGGGCCTGCACATTGCCGTCACGGCTCGTTCCCTTCAGCCGGGTGAACTGGTCGTGCTGACCATCACGGCACCCGAAGCCACCACGACCGCTCCGACGGTCACCGCCTTCGGCCGCGCCATTCATACGATTCCCAACGGTCCACGGTTCTGGCGGGCGCTCGTCGGCATCGATCTCACGGTCAAGCCGGGCACCTACGGTGTGTCAGCCACACTGGTCTCCGGCGCGCGTCGGCTGACTGCCAGGCAGCCGCTCGTCATCGTGCCGAAGCGCTTCGAGACGCGAACCCTCCGGGTCGATCCGTCGTTTGTCGAGCCACCGGCCTCGGAGGCGGCGCGCATCAAGCGTGACGCGGCCAAGCTGCGCGAGCTTTGGAACACGAGCGCGTCGCGGGCGCTCTGGTCCGGGCCCTTTCTGCGTCCGGTGCCGGATCAGGCCAACAGTCGCTTCGGCAGTCGAAGCATCTTCAACGGCAAGCCGCGCAGCCGTCACACCGGCGCCGATTTCTCGAGCCCGGCGGGTCGACCCATCAACGCGCCGAACGCTGGCCGTGTGTTGCTCGCCGAGCCTCTGTACTTCAGCGGCAACACCGTCGTCATCGATCACGGGCTCGAGCTCTTCTCGCTCTTCGCGCATCTCGCCGAGATCGGGGTCCGCGAAGGCGTCACGGTGCAAGCGGGCGAAACGGTCGGACTCGTCGGCGCGACGGGACGCGTCACGGGACCGCACCTGCACTGGGCAGTCAGAGCGAACGGGGCACGGATTGATCCGCTGTCGCTGCTCGTCCTGCTCGGCGAGTCGTGACGGTTCAGATCGCGGTTCCCAGGCTTCAGTTTTCAGTCTTCGGCACGGACGCCTCGCCCGGCGAATACCGCGGGACAACCTGCACCGGCTGCTAGGCTCCGAGGGCGCTTCGCACGGCGCGCTCGACCTCGTCCGCGGACCCCGACGCATCGATCGTGATCCAGTCGATGGGTCCGGGGTCGTGCCGGAGCTGCGCGTCCAGGACGGACGCGGTCGCGTCCGAGGCGTCACCGGTCCGAGTGGAAATGCGGGTACCGAGCACCGACGCCGGCGCGTCCAGCCAGATCCCTGTGAACGGCACCGCGGCACGCGTGGCGATCTCGGCGACCGCGCGACGGTTCGCTTCTCGATCGAACACGGCGTCGACGACCACGCTGTGACCAGCCCGGAGAGCCCTCGCCGCGCGACCAGCGAGCGCGTCGTAGACCTGACGGGAGATCTGGGGCGCATAGCCTTCCGGCCCCAAGCGCGAGGTCGCTCTCAGTCCGAAGATCGCCTTGCGGATCACGTCGCTGCGCAGGACGACCGCACCGGGCGCAGCGCCGATCGCCCCGGCGATCCCCTGCGCCTGGGTCGACTTGCCGGAGCCGGACCGGCCACCGATGGCGATCAACCGTGGTGGCGCCGGACGCAGAAACGCTTCGGCGCGCTCCAGATACTCGCCTGCGGCCCGGACCAGCGGGTCGGCATGCGACGCGTCGAGCTGGAGCGACGCCGCCGTCGCGCTCGTCTTCGCGCGCACGGTCGATCGGCACGCCAGGAAGAGCGGCAGCAGTTCGAGCGCGTCGAGATCGCCGTCGGTCGCCAGATAGGCGTTGAAGAGCTCGTTGGCATGGCGCACCAGACCGAGGCGCCACAGGTCCATCAACACGAACGCCAGATCGTAGAGGACGTCGATACAGGCGATGCGGTCGTTGAACTCGATGGCATCGAAGAGGACCGGTCGACCGTCGATGACCACGATGTTCCCCAGGTGCAGATCGCCATGGCACGTCCGCACCCATCCCTGGGTGCGGCGCAGCTCGAGCTGATCGGCGTTTCGGGCCAGACACTCACGCGTGCGCGCGATCAGTCCGGCACACGCGTCGTGGTCCAGCAACCGGCCTCCCTCGTCCTCGAGCAGGCTGCGGGCGTTCCCCTCGACGACCCAGCGCATGCCCGCGAATCCGCCGTGATCGACGCGCCGCTCGGCGCGCGCGTGGAGCTCGGCGATCTCTTCGGCAAGCGGCGCCATGAGCGCCAGATCGAGCTGGCCGTGCGCAGCGAGGTGGTCCATCAGGCCGCGGCCGTCGAAGCGGCGCATGTGGATCACCCAATCGAGGGCCGGTCCTTCCCCTCCAAGCCGCAACCCGCGGAGGCCCCGCGTAATCGGGAGGGCGCCGAGGTAGAGATCCGGCGCCGTCCGTCGATTGAGGGCTACCTCGGCTTCGCAGGCCCGCCGGCGACGATCGACCGTCGAGAAATCGAGGTAGTCGTAGCGCACCGCGCGCTTCAGCTTGTAGGCGTCGGAGCCGACGAGGAAGACGATCGCGCTGTGCGTGTCGATCCGCTCGAGCTCCTGGTGGGCCGCCCCGTAGGACTGCGGCTGCGAGAGCCAGCCAATGACCTCGTGCTGATCGTCGACGACCACACCGGCTCCGAGCTCGGATCGGATGGCGCTACGCCGCGGCGGCAGCCCGTCGCCAGACGCGCCGCAGGCCTCGCACGACGATCGACGCGAACACAGCAATGAGGATTAGCAGCACGACGCAAACGGCGAACGCGATGTACGGGTACTGGAGCGCGAAGTAGGCGAGCCCGGCGACGAAGAGGTCTTCGATGAGGCTCAAGATCCAGTTCGAGACCGGTTCAGGTGTGGTGTTCACGACCGCCCGCGTACCCGCCTTGGTCAAGTGGGTCGTCAACGCCACCGAGCCCCCGAGTATGGCCACGAGCGCCTCGATGGAGGGTGACGCCTGTCCGAGCGCGGTGACGGCAACGAGCGCCCCTCCGAGCGGGCGGATTACCGTGTGCACGGCGTCCCAGAGCGAGTCGATCCAGGGGATCTTGTCGGCGAAGAACTCCACGGCGAAGAGTGCCAGCGCGATGCCAATCGCCATCGGGTGCGCGAACGCCTGGTACTGCTCGGGCAGATTGACCAGCTTGTAACGCGCGCACACGCCCATGACGGCCACCGTCGCGTACAGGTTGATGCCTGACGCGAACGCAAACGGAATGGTGCGTCCGAGCGCCGTGATGAGGTCCATAGCCGCATTGTGCCTCAGTCTTGTAGACTGGAATAGGGTCTATGCAGCTTCGAGATGCTCGGCTCTGCCTCGATTGCGAGGAAATCCACGACGAGCCGCATTGCCCGCTGTGTGCGTCCGAGGCCTTCACCTACGTGTCGCGCTGGGTGCCCACGGCGGAACGGCGGCCGGCTCGGCCCCGGGTGCCAACCGCACCGGTCGAGCACGAGGCGGCTGCACCACGGCGGGTCTCTCGTCTGGTCACGGGTGGCGCCGTGGGTCTCGCGATGCTGGCGACGGCTCGGTGGCTGCTCAGGACACCCGCACCCGCCGACGGCAGCGCGGCAACGCCTGCCAACAACCAAGGTCCGACCGCGTCGTAGCCCACCTCGCCCGGAGTGCCTGTGTCGCTCCTCGAACTGACCAACGCCACACTCGTCCGAGACGGTGTGCGCGTGCTCGATGACCTGTCACTCTCCATTGCAGCAGGCGAGCACACCGCCATCATGGGTCCGAACGGCGCCGGCAAGTCGGCCTTGATGCGGCTCCTCGCCCTGGAGGAGCGACCACTCGCGCGCCCCGACGATCCGCCGCCAGTGCGCGTCTTCGGCCAGGACCGGTGGCACGTCTTCGAGTTGCGACCGCGCCTCGGGATCGTCTCCGCAGACCTTCATCACCGGCTCGTCGTCGGCGGAAGCGCCGGACGACTGCGAGTGCGAGACGTCGTCCTGTCTGGGTACTTCGGCATGCACGGCATCGCGCCGGCCGATCAGGTCACCCCCGCCATGCGCAGGGACGTCCTCCTCGCGCTCGATCGGATGGAGGCGCGCCACCTGGCAGAACGTCTCATGGACGAGCTCTCGACGGGCGAAGCACGCCGGGTCGTGATTGCGCGGGCCCTCGTCACGACGCCCCGTGCCCTCGTCCTGGACGAGCCGGCAGCCGGCCTGGATCTCGTCGCGCGCCGCCATCTCACTATGCTCATGAATCGGGTCGCGGAGACAGGGACGACGCTCGTCCTTGTCACGCATCAGGTGGAGGAGATCCTGCCGGTCATCTCGAGGATCATCTTCCTCAAGCAAGGACGCGTGCTGGCCCACGGGTCCCGGGAGTCGATGTTGACCAGTGTATGGTTGAGCCGGCTCTTCGACGCACCCGTGGAGCTCGGATGCCGCGACGGGCAGCTGACCGCCCACCTCCGGCCGTCCAGCCTGCTAAGGGATGCCACACCTCCGGCTGACCTGACGGACTCGAAGGCTGAAGGCTGATGGCTGTCCGCTGAGAGCTGAACGCTGAAAGATAGGCACCACAAAGGCCGGAGGAGTGCCAGGGGATCCTCGGCGACGGGCACGCGACCAACAAGCAATGCGCTCTGGCCGTGGACCCGTCGACGAGTGGCGCCAAGCCAGCCTTCGTGGCTACCAGACGCTGTGCAAGTCGCTCGCCCTTTCTTGGTGCGGCGAAAGGCGCAGCCGACCCTCGAAAAGGCCGAGCCGGCGGCGACAAAAGACAAAGGAACCGCTTATTCTGGCTCAGTCGCTCGATCCGAGTCCTGCTCCTGATGAGCTGAATGAGGCTCAGAACGACCGCGGCGGTGACCACCCACGTTGCGTTCGGGACGGCTATGCGCCTTCGTCGGGTGTCAGCAAGAGCAGACTTGTATCGTTGACGAGATAGACGGCCCCAGTCTCGGCAACCCCAAGCGCTCGAATCGGACCGGCGTCTCCGTTCAGCACCGGCTCAGCAAGCACGACCTTGCCTGCCTCCTTCGGGTCGAGCCTCAACCTGAGGAGCTCACCGTCGCCTGACATCGCCACGAGGAGATCGCCTCGCCAGCCCGGCATCCGCTCATGGCGATAGAGCACGACGCTCGAGGGGCTCGCATGATTGGGCAACGCATACCGCGTCATGGCCACCCGCGTGCGGGCAGGTCGAAGGTCGAGGGGCGTCGGGCTCCATGAGTGCGCGCTCTTGAGGTAACGTGGATCATACGTCCTCGTGCGCCGCCCGACCACAGGCGCATGCCGAGGATCCTCCGAAACGGTGGCGGCCTTCGCCGCTACTCGAGAGTGCGGTCTTGGGAGGTCGTGTCATGTCACATCGTGCACACATCGCCTGGCCGTGGGCGGTGGCCACGGCGCTCGCGGTGCTCATCCGGGGCGCGGGAGTACACGCACAGGTCGGCGTCTCGCCGTACAAGGTGAACTACAGCTGGGTCAAGCTCGAAGGGCGGACCATCGGCGTCGCGAGCGGCATCAAGATGGATCCCGACGGGAAGCACCTCTGGATCCTCGACCGCTGCGGCGCCAACGGCTGCGCCGACTCGAATCTCGACCCGGTCATCCAAGTCGACATGGACGGCAAGTTCGTGCGGAGCTTTGGCAAGGGCCTCATGAACTTCCCGCACGGCTTCTTCATCGATCATGAGGGTTTCATCTGGGTCACCGACGGCGCCCCACATGGCGACCCGCGAGGAGCGGCGGGTTTCAAGAAGGGCCTGGGGCACCAGGTCTACAAGTTCAGTAGAGACGGCAAGCTGGTGATGACCCTCGGCGAAGCCGGCGTGCACGGGGCGGACGAGAGGCATTTCAACGGTCCGACCGGCGTCGTGGTGGCCCAGACCGGCGATATCTGGATCACCGACGGTCACGGCGGCCCGCAAGTAGGCCCGTACAAGAACAACATGTACGGCTCCCGCGGCGGCAACAACCGTCTCGTCCGCTTCACGAAGGATGGAACGTTCATAAAGGCGTGGGGCGGCGGCATCGGCTCCGAGGGCAGCCTGCCGCTGCAGTTCAACGATCCGCACGCCATCGACATCGATGCCGAGGGCCGGCTGTACATCGCGGACCGTGGCAACCAGCGCGTGCAGGTGCTCGACAAGGAAGGCAACTTCATCACGCGCTGGACGCAGTTCGGCAAGCCGAGCGCGATCGCCATCGACGGCAAGGGCAACATCTACGTCGCCGACGGCATGTCGGGCGATTACTGGAATCCTGGTTGGGAGCGCGGGATCCGCATTGGGGACATCAAGACCGGATGGCTCAAAGCCTTCATTCCCGATGAAGAGGCCTCGACGGGCGCCGGCACGGAGTTCGTGGGCGTCGACATCAAGGGCCGCATCTTCTCAGGCGCCAGCGGACGCCCGGGCGTCGTCGTCCACGAGCTGTTCAGACCGCTCTGGTAGGAACGGCCGTCGAAGATCCGTTCACCTCCGGGAAGTCTCGCTGACGACGCGGAGCGTCATTTGAGGAAGCCCTTGAGCAGCCAGCCGCGCACCTCGCCGTCCGGTGCGCTCTCGGTGACGATCTCGATGTAATAGAGGCCCCTCTCGAGGTCTTCGATGGCGGCCGCGTCGAGCGTGATGTCGCCCTTGACCACGCCGCGCGTCGCTCTCGACACGGTCATGTCCATCACCTTCGGACCCCGCTTTCCGTCAGCCCCCTTGTGCAGGTGGGCCGCCACGGCCGGCGAGGACAGCCCCTCGAACGTCCCGTTGATGCCGATCTTCCCCTTGTAGTCGAGCACGGCATAGATGCCGCCGAAGTTCTTCTCGAACGGCGTGTCGCGAGACGCGATGGCGGCGAAGTTCCCGGCGAAGGGCCGCCCGTACGCCCGCGTCTTGCCGGTCGCGACGGGCGCGCCGGCCGCACTTTGCGCGGCTGCGGAATCCGCAAACGACACGGAGGTCGCGAGCGCGACCGCCGCGAGCGCGAACCGGAACGACATGTCGATCCTCCTTGGAACGCTGGTCAGGACTACGGCTTCGATTCCGCAATGCAGTACAGATACTTGTTGCCGCGCAGATAGATCTCGTTGTCGACCAGTGCCGGTGATGCCGTGAATCCATCGTCCAGCGTGTTGGTGGCGAGCACCTCGAAGGTCGGACCATGCTTGATCACGAGCGTGGCTCCATCGGCGCCGACGATATAGACACGACCGTCCGCAGCCACGGGAGACGCGTAGATGGTCGGAAGCGCTTCGAGTCGCTGCACACGGTAGTGCGGCTTCCCCGTCTTCGCGTCATACACCGAGAGCAGGCCGCTCGTGTGTTTGGTGAAGTACAAGAGGCCCTCGAAGAGCAGCGGCGAGCCCACATACGGCGTATCACGATCGAGCGTCCAGGCGACAGCTTTGGTATCGGTGATGTCCCCCTTCGCGTCGGCCAGGCGAATCGCCTTGAGCCGGCTGCCGTTGTTGCCACCGCTCATCGCGACGACGATGCCGTCGTCGGCGACGGGCGAAGGGACCGGCAGGGGTGTCAGTCCACTGGTGTGCCAAATCACCTTGCCGGTCTCGAGATCGTAGGCCTGAATCGAGCCCCAGCCGCTCGTGATGACCTGCGCCCGGCCCTCGTGCTCGACGATGATCGGCGTCGGCCACGTGTCGGCCTCGTCACGCGGCACGCGCCAGACGTCCCTCCCGGTCCGCTTGTCGACCACCGCGATGAAGGAGCCGCCCTGCGACTGATCCCAGACGAGTACGACATAGTTACCGTGGAGCGCAGGCGTGGTACCTTCCCCGCTCTCGCTAAGAACCGCTTTTTCCCCGAAGCGACGCTGCCAGAGCATCTTACCGTTCAAGTCGTACGCGTACATGCCGCGCGACTCGAAGTGCGCGATGAGGATCTCGCCGTCGGTGACAGCCGAGCTGGACGCCCAGGTGCCGTTGATCGGGTGCGTGCTCTCGTGCGGCTTCTCCTCGGTCGCGACGTGCTCCCAGACCACGCGACCGTCCCGCCGATCGAGGGCCATCGTCATGAACCGATACAGGTGGCGAGGCTCGATCCCGCCGCGCGCCGCGTGCCCTTCTTCTTTCGGGAGCCCGACCGGCACCGCCGACAGCAGATACACTCGGTCGCCCCAGATAACGGGTGAGGCCGCACCCCGTCCCGGAATCTCGACCTTCCACTTGATGTTCTTGGTCTCGCTCCACTCGATCGGCGGCTTGGCCGTTCGCGACCCGCCGTTGGCGAACGGGCCACGCCAGTTCGCCCAGTAGCGTTCCCCGGCTGCGTCGCGCGCCGCGCGCCCCGGCACGATCGACGTGCCCACCACCGCCAGTGCGACTACCACCATCCCGAGACGCGTGTGCCTCATTCGATTCCGGAGGGCCTTCATCCGCCCCGAGGGTGGACTTGCGCCCCGCCGCCTCAACGAGAAGCCAAGAATCCGCCGCGGTCGACTGCCGATTCTAGACCGATTGCGGTCAGACCGTGATGCGGCTTTGTGGCGACGCTCCGTTTATTGCGTTCTTCCGGCCGCACGACCGTTGGCGCGCACCGCGCGCCCGCGAACCGGAGCGGACCCCGGATCGAGCACGCGCGGAGTGGGGCGCAGGGGCCCGCGAGCGACTGAGCCGGGGTCGGGGCGAAGCCCCGTTTCAGGGGAGGACGGGTGAGAGGCGTCAGGCCGCTATGTGGCTTGTGGCGACGATTCGTGCGTAGCGTCGCGATGATCGCGGAGCGGCGGCGGGCACGACGCGCATTTAGCGGGTCACCCTGGCGCAGATGACCTCGGCCGTGACGGCGCCGGTCTGCGATCGGCCCGAGATGTTCTGGAACGTCACGGACCAGGTGGAGTCGCTGACCATCTGGCTCGCCACCAGCACGAAGTAGACGTTGCTGGCGGCGCCGCCACCTCCCAACACCACCTTCCCGTCCGGACACTGGGCGACGCCCACGAGCCGCGCGTTCGAGGACAACCGTGTCGGCGCGGTCGTCGCAGCGACGCGGTCGCGCTGCGAGAGACCGGACGGCCCTTGCGGTCCCGGAGGACCGAGTGGACCCGCGGCGCCGGGCGCACCTTCGGGTCCCGGCACACCCTGCGGACCGGCGGGCCCTGTGGGTCCGACCTCACCCGCACGGGCGAGCAGTGACCAGGCGGGGCCCGGTGGCCGACTCTCAGCGTTGAGCTCCAGCGCCACGTAGGTGGATCCGTCGAGCTCGACCGCGTCACCAGGGGCATAGACGAGCGTCTCGCTCCACGTGCCAGCCCACGCAAGCCCCGGTGGCCCCATCGCACCTGGCGGTCCATCCGGTCCGGACGGTCCCATCGCACCTGTCAGTCCACGCTCGCCGGTCGGTCCTGACGGCCCGCTGGGCCCCGACTCACCCGCTGGTCCGGCCGGGCCTCGGGCTCCGCGAGGGCCGACGCCACTTGCCTGCGTGACCAGACTCCACAGTGTCGCAGCCGTCGGCACCGAGAGCCCGCGGACCTTTTGCGAAGAGGCGCGGAAGTTGGCGATCGTGAACATCGTTTCGTCAAGGGGCGCGCCGACGATCACCGGCAGCGTACCAAGCACATCGTCCTGACTGAAGGTCGGGAGCGCCGGAAAAGACGACGCGAAGAATCCGCGAGGGAGGATCGCGACGATCAGGCCACCCGCCTCTGCAGCCGGCGCGTCGATTCCGGGGAGTCGGAACGAGGAGTTCAACCAGAGCTGCGCGACGTCATTCGAATCGGCATGGAGGACGAGGCTCTCGGACCGCGCCGGATACGTGCCATTCAGCGCCTCGTTGATCGCGCCACTCAGCGTCAGAAATGATCGCCCTTGGTCGTAGACAGCGCGCTCGCCGCTCGTCACCGGTATTGAGCGATCGTCGATGATCGTCATCAACGCGAACCGTGCACCGGAGAGGCCGCTGGGGTCCGGACCGCTCACGTGTTGGAGCTCACCCGAGTACAGGAAGACTACTGGGTCGGCAGACGCCGGCATGCGCACGAAGACCGTGAAGAGGGAAGCCACGACGATGGAAGCCACACGCGCACGCACCATGAAACGATCCTCGTCGGTTGGCGAGGGTCCAGCCCTTTGCAGGCCTCTCGCAGATCACTCAATCGTCAAGATCCGGGACGAGTCCATGTCTTTTTTTGGGACAGGTCATACGGGGAGTACGGGGAAGGGGCACACGGCGGAGCAGTGCCGATGAAGGCGCGCGGAGTCCTTGGTCATGCCGGTCACCTTGTTCCTGGCAGCGGTGATGTGGTCTGGCTCACGTGTTCCGCCGCGTGTCCCGGATCCTCCGGCCAGCCGTCATCGCCGTTCCGCTGAGCACCCTCAGAAGACGCGCGGCCACACGCCCGGCGTGGCCACCTCGAGCAGGTGGCCGTCGGGATCCCGAAAGTAGAGGCTCCGCCCGCCGCGGTTCCACTGACGCTTCTCGACGATCGCAATGTGGTGTGACCCGAGCCAGGCCTCCCACGCTTCGAGGGCCTCGGTGGGAACAGCGAACGCGAGGTGCAGCTGTCCGTCTCCATCGTGCGGAGAGAGCGGCAGGCTCGTCGACGCCCCTTTCTTGAAGAGCAGCAGCAGCTGGCGTCCCGCAACATCGAGGGCGACGAGGCGGTCGTTCGTATCGACGATGTCGAAGCCGAACAGCGTGCGATAGAACTGGGCCGATCGCTCGAGATCGTCGACGTAGAGCGACGTCTCAATCACACCGTACAGTGCAGGCATGGCATGTGGCTCCGTTCCGCCGCTCGCGGCGACCATCGCGTCCGCTCCCTGCGTCAACGCGGTGCGTCAGCGCTCGACAGCCTTACGAGATGACCCAGACCGGCCGGCGCGCCGGTTTCAAGTGACCCGATTGTCGCTCACATTGCGCAGGTCGAGAGAGCATCCGGAGCGCTTCCTCGACGCGGCATGTCGGGATTGGCGTCCTATGTTGACACCGGGCGGAACTCGCACGTGGGCGCCAACGGCCTCTTGTTGGATGGCGGCTCGACCGAACCGGAGCCAGAATGTCGGATCGGAGGTAATTTCGAAGTCCGCCGAACGAAGGCGGCCCATGACCTCACACGAGAGGTACCTCCGGAACGCGACCGAAGGCGTTGGGATTTCGTCATGCGCCGCCGATAGTTCGCGCCTCACGACCACGGGACCCTCTGGCGTCGCCACGCGGGGCTGGTTCCTCTGCACGCACGATGGCTCCTCACGGCACGTGATATGCACCGTGCCGAGGCGGTTCACGCCAGCTTAGGGGGTGTCTCATGACTTGGCCCTCTCGGCACCTCCGGCCGTCCGCTCACGCGGCTCGTGATGGAGTGGCGCCGCCGACGTTCTACCGTCGATGGATCGCGGCGTGCACGACCGGTGAGCTGATCGGCATTGGCACCGCCACCGGCACAGCGCTCGCCGCGAACGCCTGGATCGGGGAGCCGGCCTCCACCCTCGCTCGCCTCGCCATGCTCGCCACATTCGCGATGGTGGGCGTCATCGAAGGCGGCGCGCTCGCCGCGCTGCAGTGGCAGGTGCTCCGCTCGCGGCTGCCGCGGTTGCGAGCGGGCGAGTGGATCGCGCCGACAGTTGCCATCGCGATCGCCGGTTGGGTGGTCGGCATGACACCGTCGCTCTTCCTCATCGGCCCACCGGCGCCATCCTCGCCCGTGGCTCCTGTGGCTCCCGTGGAACCGTCGCTCATCGTCGTGTTGTTGCTGGCAGCCGGGGCGGGGGCGGTCGTGGGTCTGTGCTTCGGCGGCGCGCAGTGGTTCGTCCTCCGACGCCACGCGGAGCGGGCGCATCAGTGGATCTGGATTCATGTCCCCGCGTGGGCGCTCGCGATGGCCGCCATCTTCCTGGGCGCGGCGCTGCCGGCCGCCGAGTGGCCCGTGTGGGCGATCGGCGGGTCCGGTGTCGGGGGTGGCGTCCTCGGCGGGCTGCTGCTCGGCGTCGTCACCGGACTCGTGGCACGGCGGCTCACGCCGTGGGTCGACGAGCGCGGGTGGTCGCTCGGCGGCAAGGTGTGCGCCGTCACCGGTGCCAACGCCGGAATCGGACGTGAGGTGGCGACCGGCCTGGTGCGACTTGGCGCGTCCGTCCTCCTGTTGTGTCGAAGGCCATTGGAAGGTGAACGCGTTCGGCAGATGATCTTGACCGACTGGCCTGCCGCGGACCTCACCGTTGTGCCTTGCGACATGAGCGACTGCGGATCGATCCGTCTGGCTGCCGCTCGGATCCTCGCCGATCGGACACGCCTCGACGTCCTCGTCCACAACGCGGGCGCCACGTTTCCGCAGCGGACGATGACCGCGGACGGCGTGGAAGCGACGTTGGCCGTCGACGTCGTCGGCCCGTTCTTGTTGACTCACTTGCTTAGTGAACGACTGATGGCCGTACGCGGCCGCGTGATTACGCTGACGGGCATGTCTCAGCGCAAAGGGCACGTCGACGTGAACGACTTGCACTTCGCTCATCGCCCGTACGACTGGCTTGCCGCGAACAACCAGGCGCAGGCCTGTCGCTGGTTGTTCACGTCCGAGCTCGCACGACGTGCCCCCGAGCTCCTGGTCGCCTCCGTGCACCCCGGAGCCGTCTTGACAGGCGCACAAGCACGCCTGCCGCGCGTCGCACGGGCGCTCATTCACAGCCTGGCACGCCCGGGTTTCGTGCGCGTCGAGGTGGGTGCGATTCCGGTGCTGCGCCTGGCGGCGCACCCCGATCTCGCACATCTCAGCGGCCGCTTCTTTGATCGCTGCACGGTCGCTCCGGACAGGGCTGAGCCCGCCTCTGCGCGGGCATTGTGGAGCGCGTGCGAGGCTCTCACGTGCGAGAGTTGGCCCTCGACGTCGCCCGCGTCGGACCGTGCCAGGCGCGTCGTCGTCAGACGCTATGGCGGTCCTGAAGTGTTGGAGATTGTCGAAGGGGACCCGCTGACACCGGGGCCCGGGGAGGCGCGCAATCGGTGAACGGTAAGATCGTGCTGTTGAGCGAGCCGACGGCGCAGGTACGTGCCGCTTAGGGCGATTTCGGCTTCGATGAAGTCCGTCGTCCTTCGGTCTTAGGCCTTCGGTGTTGGTCCGTTCCTGGGCGTTGGTCCGGCTTGAGGCGTTGGTCCTTCGTCCCCAGCGTTCAGCGCCCCAAAGGCCGAAGGACCGTGGACGGACAACGACCCAAGGACCACCGCACCAAAGCCTGACCGCGCGCTACACGAAGGCCGACAATGCCCTAGCTACTTTCCGGTGAAGAAATGACCGCGCAGAGGGCGTACCGGTTTCACGGAGGCGACCGGCTTACGGTCCGATCGATTCATTTCGTCGTTTCCTCTATGTGGCGGCCCGCGCCCTTGCGAAGG
>Ga0194132_10001413_pt1 | contig 48646 bp, 29 predicted proteins | sample TA2KigOf80mmetaG_FD_148612 | JGI IMG/M metagenome (GOLD analysis project Ga0194132, IMG submission 148612) | Freshwater microbial communities from Lake Tanganyika, Tanzania - TA2015054 Kigoma Offshore 80m | ecosystem: Environmental > Aquatic > Freshwater > Lake | place: Tanzania: Lake...
GGCAGCCTGGCAACGAAAAATCGTGCTACGCAACAACCACACTTCGACCGGCGGCGATGAGCGTTCGCCCGTCAATTCTCGGACAGGCTCCTAGTGCGCATACCCGGATGAGCCCGGCTACTCGGCCGGCTTTACTTCAACTGTTCCGTGACCGTGAGCGGCGCGGTGAGCCGGAAGCTCACGCGTGTTTCGACAGACAGCTCCGCGGCCTTCCCGCGGCCGAGCAGGACACCTCCCGCTCCGGCGCCAGCGCCAGCTCCCGCTCCGATTCCAGCTCCGCGTCCGCCACCGGCGATTGCACCGATCGCGGCCCCGATTGCCGCTCCGGCTCCAACCTTGGCCGCGTCCTCCTTCGTGGAGGACTGCGCCCTCCGCTCGAACGGCTCAGTCCGCAGTTCCAGTTTTTGCCCATCGGCGGTTGTGAGCCGGGTGAGCTCGATTGTTAGGAACGCCGTACCCTTGACGCGCCCGCCCTTGTCCGACTGGATGACGCGGCCCTCGGCCCGCGCGCTCCGGTCTGCGATCACGAGTCCGTCGACCACCAGGGGCTCGGACAGCGTCGCCGCGAACGTGTCACCCGACGCGTGAGTGTTGCTGCTGATCCGCTCCATCACCCGTACGTTGAGCAGAGTGCCTGCCGGGATCGTCACGGTGTTCGGCTTGCGAACTGGGGGTGCCGGAGGCTCGGTCTTGGTCCCCGGCGGCGGGACAAGGACAGGGGCCGGTGTAGGCGCGGGCAGGGGCGTCACGGGCGGTTCCTGGACCACCGGCGCCGGTGCCGGACTTGGCGCTGGCACACTGGCAGGAGGATCGGCCCGGGAAATTTGGACCGGAGGATCCGGCTTCCGGACCGGGGCTGGAGACGAGGCGCGAGGCTTCGGTTCCGCGCGGGGAGTGGGCGCTGGGTCTGCCACTGGCACGAGTGCCGGTGCTGGTGTTGCAGCAGGCTCAATTGGCGGCGCCGCGGCCACTGTTGACGGGGCAACCGGCACGGGCGGGGCGGCAGGTCCGCTCCTCATTACCAGCGCCACACCGGCGGCGACCACCGCGCCCGCCGCGAATCCGGCCAACGTCTGTTTCATGGCTATCTCCTGGTCAGATAAACGCGGCTCAATGTCCGCGAGTTTCACTCATTTGCCCTTGGCACGTTCGACATGGACACGGGCCACGTCCCACATGTAGTGTCCCACCGGGTATTTTTCCGCCGCCAGCCCGATGTGCTTGAGCGCGCCGGACTTGTCGCCTTGCGCTTCGAGATAAAGACCGATATAGAGATGGGAATAGAACAGCCGCACATGCAGCTCGCGCTCGGCCGGGTTCCCACGGCGCGCCGTTTCGAGCACCTTTTCGGGTGTCGACTCTCCACGAAACATCGCATAAACTTCCATCATCGGGATCCGCGTGTCGGACTGGATCGGGATCAAGCCTTTGCGCGCTTCGCCAGGATTCTTCAGACGCGCGACGCACAGGTAGTGCCAGACGGCGTTCTCAACGTCTTCCGGATTCACCGTCTTGTGAATCTCGAACTGCTTCCGGCAGTCGTCGAACCGCGCCACGTAGTACAGCGAGATTCCACGCTGCCAGTGCTCGGGCGCGTAACGCGGCTCAAGTTTGATGGCCATGTCGAAGTCGCGGATCGAATCCTCGATCCGGCCCTCCTTGAAGGCCCGCGATCCGCGCTCGTTGTAAAACTGGGGAGACTCCTGCGCCGTGAGCCCCAACAATGGAACCGCCGCGAGCCAGAGCCTCATGGGCTTGCCTCCTTCTAGAAGGTGAATGAGAGGGCGATATCGACTTGGTCGGCACGGGTCCGCGCGGTGAGCAGGTCGAACGAGCGGCCAAACCAACGCGTGTAGCGGACCTCGGGCACAAGCTTGATGCCGAATTCGTCGGTGAACTGGGCGCCGACGCCCGCCGACATTCCCTTCGCGAGCTTGTTCGCGACAGGATGTGGAGCCGTGTCACAGCAGGTCTTGTTCCCACCGAGCGTGGTCTCGGTCGATGACTTGATGTTGCGGACCTTGCGGAACGAGGGGCCGATCTCGGCAAACCAGCGATTGCCTTCCTCATGGCGGTCCTTGCCATAGCGCCGGAGCATGAATGTGAAGTCCCAGAACTTCGCACGGGTGTCATTGACCTTGGTGGTGATGCGGCGTTCATCCTGGATCGTGTTCGGCCGGTCGAAGCCCTCGAAGGTCGTCGTGGTGGCGACGAACTTCACCGGGCGGAGCCTCCCGGAAACGACGGCGGCGAACTTCTCAGTCACGGCGGCCTGGACGAACGCGCCGAAATACATGTACCGCTTGGTAATGTCGGTCTTGTTGTCGATGTCAAGAGCCGTGAACGACTGCTTGGTCTCGCCGTCCTTCATCAATTGCATGGGTGAGGCGAGAACGGTGACTCCCGCGGAGATTCGCCGGACATAAGCCGGACCTTTGTCGGCAGCAGGCCTGTCGCCCTCGGCCGGCTTGGGATCGGCCACGGGTTTTGAGTCAGCTACAGGCTTCGGGTCGGCGGCGGGAGGGGCCTGCGGAGGATTCTGAGCGAAAAGAACGCTGGCGGCTAGGAGCGCCACCAGGCGGGACGAGACGTACATCCTTCCACTGTACTAAAAGCGCTCGATGCTCACGCCGCCGTTGGTGGTTCGAGCATGGATCACGGGCCCCCCCGACCCCAGCTCAGCGTCGAGACTGCGCCGGCGCCGGTCCAGCTTGTGCCCGACCGGAAACTCGGTGGAGATGTGGCCGTTCGAGGTGTTGGCTCTCAGCCGCGCGTTGATGTTCGACGGCAGGCGCAGCTTGACGCGTCCATTCGTGGTTGAAACTTCGACGTCGCCGGTCTTCCCACCGTTCAACTCCAGGTTCACGGACCCGTTGGTGGAGCGCAGGCGGTGAACCTGTCCGGCTTCGAGATCTTGCGCGCTGATCTCGATCGGGCCGTTGGTTGTCGAAGCCGTCAGCCTCCCGGTGATCCCAGTCGCGTGGATGCCGCCGTTCGTCGTGCTGATGGCCGCGGATCCGCGGAAATCGGCCAGTTCCACCCGTCCGTTGGTGGTGTTGAGTTCGGCTTCTCCACGGACACCGGCGACTTTGATCGTCCCGTTGGTGCTCCGCAGGCGCACCGGCGACTCGATCGACTGCGCGGTGACAGCGCCGTTGGTGTTCTGGATCCGGTCGAGCCGTGTCTTGCGCGGGACCCGGATCCGGTAGCGGACACCGCCACGGGCGCGGCGGTTCCAACTCTCCGGACGGATGGTCCGCACTTCGACGACATCGGCGCTCTTGTGAACGTCGATCTTGAGATCATCGAGGTCGGCCTTGGTCTTGGCGAACTTGGTCGCCTGGATGTCGACGCGATTCTGGTCCCATCCAATCACCTCGATCGACCCATTTGCGTTCTCCAGTGTGAGCCGTCCGCCGGGATCCAGGTCGAGCTCCTTGCGGAACTCTTCGGTCACTGCGTCGCGCGCGAGGGCTTCCTCGGCGAAGTCGAAATCAAAGTCGCAGCCCGCCATCAGAACGATGGCAAAACTGGCCCCCAACACTTTGGGAGTCATGGTTGAGCACTATGACGAACGAACCGGCCCTGTTGTTCCGAAATTTCTTGCATTGGTAGACTGATTCGTGAATGCGGAATAGCCTGATCGCCCTCGCCGCCGTGGCGGTATCCTGCACCGCACCGCAGGCGATGCGGCGGGACGCCAAGATCATCCGGGGGGTGACATTGATCGACGGGACCGATGCCGTGCCCGTCGCCAACGCCGCCGTCGTCGTGGAAGGCAACAAGATCACTGCAGCCGGTCCGGCATCTACGGTTGCCGCTCCGGAGGGTGCGGAGAAAATCGACGCCACTGGCAAATTCTTGATCCCCGGACTGATGGACCTCCACGTGCACCTTGGATCCACCGGTGGACCTGGGTTCCGGCCCGATGACTACACGCGCGACCGGGTGTTGCAGAACCTGAACTCATACCTGTATTTCGGGATCACCACTGTGCGCAGCGTCGGCACCGAGCGTGGGGCCGGCATGCTGCTGCGCGGGGAGGAGCGGCGCAAGCCCACCACTGCCCGAATGTTCACAGCGGGACGGGGATTCACGGCGCCGGGCGGACATCCTTCGCAGGAGATCGGGGCGATTGCGCGTCAACCGAAGGATGAGGGCGATGCCCGCGCGCAGGTCCGTGAGCTGGCCGGGCAAGGCGTAGACCTGATCAAGATCTGGATCGACGGGCGCCGGGGCCAGTCGCCGAAGATCGAAGCCAAGGTGATCGAAACGATCCTGGACGAGGCATCGAAGCACAAAATCCCAGTGCATGCCCACATCCATTCGCTGGCGGACACGCGGCACTTTCTCGAACATGGCGGCGCGGGCTTGCTGCACATGGTGCGGGATACCGAGGACCTCCCCAAGGAGATGGTTGATCACCTCAAAACCCGCCGCATCGCATTTGTTCCCACGCTGATCCGGCAGGAGCTTGCTTGGTACTACCGGGACAAGCCGGAGCGGCTGGACTCGCCGGATGTCACCGGACTGGTGACCCCCGATACTTTGAGGGCGATGAAAGAGGCCGCGGCAAGCGCTCCAGCGCCAACGGATCTCGCGAAGAAGGACTTCGACATTGCGCTGCGCAACTCGAAGAAGCTGGCCGCGCTGGGAGTGCCGATCGCGATCGGTTCGGACGGCGGATCGCAGATGGACCTGCCGGGGCTGATGACCCACCGGGAATGCGAGCTGTTCGTCCAGGCCGGATTCACCCCGATCGAGGTGATCAGAGCGGCAACTTCGAACGCGGCTCTCGCTCTCGGCCGCCAGGATGAACTCGGGTCCATCGCCGCGGGCAAGCTCGCCGACCTGGTACTGCTGGACGCGGATCCAACCGCGGACGTCACGAACTTGAAGCGGATCCACCGGGTGATGCTGGATGGCAACTGGGTGGATCGCGGATCGCTGCGGCTCAAGTAACGCCGGCGGGCAACAGGATCGTCAGGGCTGAGGGCACGATACGGATCTCCGCCGGCAGCATCCCGGCGGGCTCGCCGTCGACTTGCACGTGCGGGCGGCCGGACACCGGTTCGCACCGCAGGGTGCGGGCACGGGTCACGGACACTCCGGGCACCAGCGCCGCCTTACCGAACACCGCGCCACCAAGGTAGGCGATGAAGGGCAGAGGATTCGATCCTCGGAAAGTGACCAGCTCAAAGTCGTCCGACAGGAGACTGGCTCCGGCCGCGATTACGAGGTCCCCGCCGTAGTTGCGGACGCGGCTGGCGAGGGCGAACGCGGTGACGTGGTCCGCGCCGCTGACGGAGGCCCGCAGCAGCGGGAGACGCCTGGTGAGCATCGAGAATCCAGCGGCCCAGTAGGCCAGTTTGCCGATCTTGCGCTTCCAGCCCTCGTTGAGATAGTGGAGGACTTCGGCGTCGAGTCCGCAACCGGCCATGAGCAGGAAATAGCGGGGCTTCGGCCCGGTGGCTTCCAGGAGTCCCACCGAGATCCGGCGGGGGACCAGGTCCGGGAAGAGCCGTGCGGCGCGGTCCGGGTTGGTTCCGATGCCAGTCTCGCAGGCGAACACATTGGCCGTGCCGCAGGGGAGCACGGCCAGAGGCACGTTGCTGCCCACCATCCCGTTCAGCACCTCGTTAACCGTTCCGTCTCCCCCAGCAGCAATGATCATCCCGGCGCCGGAATCGACGGCGCGGCGCGCCAATTCGGTTGCGTGGCCCGCGGCCTGGGTGGGATTGAGATGAAGCTCAAAGCCTTGCTGCCGCAACCGGCCGAGAGCAGAATCGAAGAGGTGCTTCTTCCGGATAATGGTGCCCGCATTCGGGTTGTAGATAAGCTGGGCGGATCGCGGACTCAGAATCACCACAATAACAAGGGATAATGGGGGAATGGAAATTCAAGACCTGGAGCGGTTGCCAGCGGACCGCCTGGTCGAGTGGGCGGTCCGTACTCATAAGCAGCGATTCGCCGTGGTGACCAGCTTTCAGGCCGAGGGGATGGTGATCCTGGACATGGCGGTGAAGGCCGATCCCAACGTCCGGATCATTACGGTCGACACGGGGCGCTTGCCCGAGGAGACCTACGCGGTGATCGACCAGGTGCGGGAGCGCTACCAGATCGCGGTCGAGATCGTTTTTCCGGACACGGCCGAGACTGAGCGGATGACGGCGCTGCACGGGGTGAACCTGTTCCGGCGCGAACCCGTGTTCAGGCGTTTGTGTTGCCAGATCCGGAAGGTGCGGCCCCTCGACCGGGCGCTGCAAACAGTGGATTCGTGGGCGACCGGACTGCGCCGCGAGCAGTCGCCGGACCGGGCGGGGACGCGCCCCGCGGAGCAGTCGCATGGGAGGCTGAAGCTAAATCCACTGGCTGACTGGACGAGCGAACAGGTGGAACGCTACACGGCTGAGCACGGTCTGCCGCGGCATCCGTTGGCCGCCCAGGGTTACGCAAGTATCGGATGCGCGCCCTGCACGCGTGCGATCCAACTCGGAGATCCCGAGCGCTCCGGCCGGTGGTGGTGGGAAGAGGGGATGTCGAAGGAGTGCGGGATCCACGTGACGCCTGACGGCAAGATGAAGCGGGCTCTTGACGTGCTGTTGGGCGATATACTGTCCAATTGATCGACCTTCACACGCATACCACGGCGTCGGACGGAACGTACTCGCCTGGAGAGTTGGTGGACGCTGCGGCCGCGATCGGGCTGGAGGCGTTGTCCATCACCGATCACGACACCTTCGACGGATTCGATGAAGCCGCTCCGCTCGCAGCGGAACGGGGACTGCGGCTGCTGTGCGGGATCGAAGTGAGCACACGGTTGCCGCGTCCGGGTGGCGGGCGGGCACGTTCCGTGCACTTGCTCGGATACTTTCCGGCAGGACCAGGTGACAGCTTCCGCGCGTGGATCCGCGTCCAGCAGCAAATTCGTTACGAGCGGAACCTGGCGCTGGTGGACCGGCTCCAGGAACTAGGGATCGACATCCAGTACGGCGAGGTCCGCGCGATTGGACGCAACATGGTGGCGCGGCCTCACTTCGCGCGGGTCATGGTGCGAAAGGGATATGTGAAGGATCTGCAGTCGGCGTTCGACGAGTACCTGGACGAAAGCGCGATCGCGTACGTGGAAAAGCATGACCCGGGCCTGGAGGAAGCGATCACCGAGATCCGGCGCGGCGGGGGAATCCCGTCGGTGGCGCATGCGGTGCGGATCGGACTCAGCGACGCGGCCGAAGTCGAGCTGCTTCAGCGCTTGATTCCGGCCGGCTTACTGGCGATCGAGACTTGGCATTCGGATCATTCCGTGGAGCGGCGGCGGAAGTATCAGGATCTGGCAGTGTCTCTCGGGCTGCTCGAAACCGGTGGATCCGATTTCCACGGAGCCAACAAGGGGGATGTCGAACTGGGAACCGGACGCGCGGGAAATTGCCGTGCTCCGGTGGAAATCCTGGAACCCCTGCTATCAGCCCTGGGAGTGTGATAGGCTGTGGTCAAAGTTCAGCAGATTCAATGGAGGGTCTCGATGGCTCGTTTGTTCGCGGTTGTCCTTCTCGCCTGCCTGCCGTTGCTGGCACAACTCGGCACGCAAGGCGCAATTTTGGGGGTCGTCACCGATCCAGCAGGAGCGGTCATTCCAGGAGCTGAGGTCATGGTCAGCAACACGGAAACCGGACTCAAGCTCACCACCAAAACGAACGATGACGGCCTCTTCGAGGTGCTTGCGCTGCCAATCGGGCAGTATTCGGTCACGGTCAGCCTGCGCGGCTTCCGCACGTGGACCCTCGATCAGACGCGGTTGACTGTCGGCGAGCGCAAGCGTTTGTCACCACAGCTTGCGGTTGGTGAAGTGAGTGAGCGCGTGCAAGTGGAGAGCACGGTCGAGCTGGTCCAGACCGAGCGCGGTGCGGTGGACTCCGTGGTGGAGCAGCGCCAGATCCGCGATCTGCCGCTCAACGGCCGGAATCCGGTGGAGCTGGTGAACCTGGTTCCCGGCGTGAGATTCGTGGGACGCGGCGCGGCGGATCGCGATTCGACTGTTCAAGGCAATGGGCACCGCTCTGATGGCACCGAGTTCCAGATCGATGGACTGGTGGCGAACACCGGACTCGATGAGCGCGGAGCCGGGATTCCAAACGTCGATACGATAGCCGAGTTCAAGGTGGAGACCTCGAACTTCGGAGCGGAGAATGGACGCCATGCACTGCAGGTGCTGATGGTGACCAAGTCCGGCACGAACGAGTTGCACGGGACGGCGTGGGAGTTCCTGCGCAACGAGAAGCTGGACGCGTTCAATACGTTCGCCAAGACACCGGGGGCGCGGAAGCCGAAGCTGAGCCAGAATCAGTTCGGATTCTCGGTAGGCGGGCCGGTTATCCGGAACCGCACGCACTTCTTCGGCGCGTATGAGGGAACCCGGGTGCGGCGCGCAAGGATTTACAATTCGTTGGTCCCGTCGCTGGCGCAGCGCAATGGCGACTTCTCGGCGCTGCCCCGTGATCTCCGGGATCCAGCCTCGGGACAGCCGTTCCCGAACAAGCAGGTTCCGGCGAGCCGGATTTCGCCCGCCGCCCGGTTTTTTTTCCAGTACCTGCTGACGCCGAATTCCGGTCCGGACCGCTTCCGCACCACCGCGCCGACGACCAACGATGTCAATGAGTACACGATCCGGGTGGACCATCAGATTACGTCGAAGCAGCGCGCCTACTTCCGCGGTGTGTTCATCCGCGATAACGGCAACACGCCAAACTACAGCCCGGAGGTGGTCAATCTCCGCGAAACGCCACAGCACAACCTGGGCGCGAGCTACAACTACACGATCAGCCCGACGACTTTGCTGACGGTGGATGTGGGCACGATGCAGTCCGTGATCAACCAGAACTGTGTGTGCGTGGGTGGAGAGAACCTCACGCAGCGCGCCGGGATCCGCGGCTTTCCGACGGAAGGGCGGGGAGCCTCGGTGGGGCTGCCGAACAGTGTCGCGATTGCTGGTTATGAGGGTTTGGGAACTCCGTTCGGAGTCCCGTACCGGCTGTGGTGGACCACGGCGGGCGGGAAGGCGAGCTTGAACATGATCCGTGGGTCGCACACGATCAACGCGGGATACCAGTTTCACCACCTGACGACGATCGGACGGCATTCCTCAGGCTTCGCGCGAGGGGCGTTCACCTTCAACGGGCAATACACGACCGACGGGTTCGGCGACTACATGCTTGGGCTGGTGCAGACTTCCTCGCGTAACTATCCTCTGCAGACGTTCGGCACCAAGGACGCGCCATATTCCGCACCGTACGTGCAGGACTACTGGAAGGTGTCGCGCAAGCTGACTCTCAACTTCGGTGCGCGGCTGGACTATTGGCACGAAAAGGACCTCGTACGGGGCAACGCGGCGAGCTTCAGTCTCAAGCTCGGCAAGATCATTGCGGGAGTCGACAAGAACGGAAAAGTGGACCTGGGAGCGCAGCCGGTGGCTCCGTTCCTGGCGGCGGCGACCGCGGGATTGTGGGTTCCGGCAAACGAAGTGGGTGCGCCGCACGGACTTTTCGATGGCAACGGATTCGTGTCGCCAAGGCTGGGATTCGCCTACCGCGTGAAGGATTCAAACGACCTGGTGATCCGCGGCGGGTACGGAATCTTTGCGTCGAGCTTCCCGGCCAACCGCTCGGCATCGGCGATCATTGGTCCCCCGTACTGGACATGGGAGACGCAGGTGTTTGCAGCCGCCACGCTGCAGCCGTGGGAGACCGCATGGCCGGACGATCCGCGTGCGTTCGTCGCCACTTCCGTGATCGCGCCGGACATCTATCTGAAGGCGCAGAAGAACCACGAGTGGAACCTGTCGATTCAGAAGTCGCTGCCGTTCTCCTCGGCCATCACGGTGTCTTATGTAGGCAACCGGGCGCTGGATACGATCACGCGTGATCCGTTCAACGAAGTGGCGCCCGGCTCGTACGCGAACCTGCAGAATGCGCGCCCCTATCCCCGGCTCGGCTCGAGCGAACTGTACGTGAATCGCGGCCGCACCTGGTACAACGCGTTCCAGACGAAGGTGGAGCGGCGGTTCGTGCGCGGCCTTTCGACAACGCTTGCCTATTCGTTCTCGAAGCTCCTGCTCGCAGACACCGCAACGGAGCACACCGGAATCCTGGAGCCGTTCGCTCCGCAAGGTTACAATCGCGGCCGGTCGGACCTGGACCGCACCCACCTGCTGGCGTGGAACGCGGTGTGGGAGATTCCATTCGGGCGGGGCCGCAAGATGGGCGCGAGCATGCACCCTGTGCTGAACGCCGTGCTCGGTGGATGGCAGGTGAACTTCATTTACCTGTTCCAGTCCGGCGCGCCGCTCACGTTCAATGTCCCCGGCGCGACCTTGGGCAACGGCCGCAATACGAGGGCGGACGCGCTGCGGAGTCCCAAGGTGTCCAATCCGACGCCCGACCGGTTCTTCGATACCGCGGCGCTGGCCGCGCCCGCGGCCCGTACATTCGGCAACTCAGGGTTGGGGCTGATCGACGGACCCGCACGGCACACGCTCGACACTGGGTTGACGAAGAACTTCTACGTCACCGAGAAGCGGTTCCTGCAGTTCCGTTGGGAAATGTTCAACGCCCCGAATCACGTAAACTTCGGGAATCCGAACACGAATCTGAACCAGCCCACAACAGCCCGTATCCTTTCGGCGTCTGGCGCCCGTGAAATGCAAATGGGATTGAAGTTTATCTTTTGAAGCGCGCTGTCTCCATTCCGGTTTTCCTGATTACGGGGGCGGGACTGTGCTCCGGCCAGTCCCTCTACCAGGACCACATCCGGCCGGTGCTCGAAAAGCAATGCCATGCGTGCCACAACGCGACAACCAAACAGAGTGGTTTGGACCTGACCGCGCGTGAAAAGATGTTGCGTGGCGGGGACCGGGGTCCGGCGGTGGTCCCAGGGAGCGTGGAAGAGAGCCTGCTGTACGCCTACATCACGCACCGGAAACAGCCGGGAATGCCGGTGGGAGGCAAGAAGCTCGACGACGCGGTGATCGGGCGGTTCGCAGAGTGGATCAAGGCGGGTGCGCGGTTCGATGACGGACGCACGGGTCCGGCGGCGCCCACGCACTGGTCGTTCCGCAAACCGGAGCAGGCGCCCGTTCCGAAGGTGCGGGACGCGGCTTGGTCGCGGAATCCGGTGGACGCGTTTCTCGCCGCCGAGCATGCGCGGAGGGGGGTGTCGCCGTTGGGCGAGGCGGACCGCCACACGCTGCTGCGGAGAGTTTCGCTCGACTTGACCGGACTGCCGCCGGCTCCGGCACAGGTCCGGGCGTTTCTTGCCGACACGCAGCCCGGCGCCTACGAACGCGCAGTGGACACGCTGCTCTCGAGTGCAGCATACGGCGAGCGCTGGGGCCGGCACTGGATGGACATCTGGCGTTACAGCGACTGGTACGGCAGCGGGACAGCCGAGGTCCGCAGCAGCCAGCGGCACATCTGGCAGTGGCGCGACTGGATCATCGAGTCCCTGAACGAGGACAAGAGCTATAGCCGGATGGTGGAGGAGATGCTTGCCGGAGATGAGATCGCGCCCACTGATCCAAAGACGCTGCGTGCGACCGGATTTCTGGCGCGCAACTGGTACCGGTTCAATCGCAACGTATGGCTGGTGGACACGATCGAATCGACGACGGCGGCATTCCTCGGGGTGACGCTCAAGTGCGCGCGCTGCCACGATCACAAGTACGATCCGTTTCCACAGACCGACTACTACCGGTTCCGCGCGTTCTTCGAGCCGCACGATGTCCGCATCGACAAGCTGCCGGGGCAGCCGGACCGCAAGAAGGGCGGAATGCCGCGGGCCTACGACTCTGAGCCGAAGGACGCCAGTCCGGACCTCGACGGCGGGTCGAATTTGATGCCGCAGATTTTTGGCAAAACGTACCTGTTCGTGCGGGGCGACGAGAACAATCCGGACAAGGAGCAGGAGATGCTGCCGGGTACGCCCGCGGTGCTGGGTGGTCCCCCGGTACGGATTGAGCCGGTGGAGCTGCCAGTAGAGGCGTTCTATCCGGATGTCCGGCCGTTCGTTGCCGGTGATTTGCTCGCGGGTGCGCGGACCCAGATCAGCGACACGGAGAAGCGGCTGGCGCGGATCCGGCAGGAGATCGAAGAAGCACGGGCGGAGCTGGCTTCGCCGCGGAAGGAACCCGAGGGTCCAGCGGTGGACTTCGCCAAGGAGATCAAACCGGTCCTCGAAGAGCGCTGTTCCTCCTGCCACCTGGGCCGCAACAGCAGGGGAGGGCTCAGCCTGGGCTCGGAGCAGACGATCAAGACGGGCGGCAAGGGCGGGTCCGCGGTGGTGGCGGGAAAGAGCGGCGAGAGCCTGCTGATCCAGTTCTTGAAGGGCGAAAAGCAGCCGCGGATGCCGCTGAACGGCGCCGCGCTCAGTGGCGATCAAATCGCGCTGATCGCACGATGGATTGACCGGATGCCGCGCAAGAAGCCCGAGGATGTTGTCAAGGATGGTCCGTTCAACATCGCCGTGACCGAAAAGGAGCTGGCGAGTGCAAAGGCATCGCTGGTGGCGCTTGAAGCACGGATCCGCGCCGAGCACGCCAAGTACGCCAAGCCGCCCGCGGCCAATCTCGAAGAGCTGGTAGCGGCGGCACGGACCGCCGAGCGGGAAGCGAATCTGCTCAAGGCCGACGAAAACGTTTTCCGCGCGCAGCACCGCATGGCCGAGTCTCGCGAGAAGAACGCGGCGTCGGCCAAGCGCGACTTGCAGACCGCGCTCGATGCGCTGAACAAGCCCGCCGATGCGTATTCGCCCCTGGGGCCGGTGCATCCCAAGGTGAGCAGCGGCCGGCGGCTGGCGCTGGCGCGGTGGATTACGAGTCCGGAGAATCCTCTGTCGGCGCGCGTGGCGGTGAATCACATCTGGCTGCGGCACTTCGGAGCTCCGCTCGTGTCCAACGTGATCGACTTCGGGAAGAACGGAAAGCCGCCGGTGAACCAGGCGCTGCTCGACTGGCTGGCGGTGGAGTTCGTGAAGAGCGGCTGGAGCATGAAGAAGCTTCACCGGATGCTGGTGACGAGCAAAGCATACCGAATGGAGTCCGGACTGCCGGCGGCGGATCACGCGAATCTGAAACTCGATCCGAACAACGTGTCGCTGTGGCGGATGAACAGCCGGCGGCTGGAGGCGGAGGTGATCCGCGACAGCCTGCTTGCGGTGAGCGGGTCGCTGGATCCCAAGATGGGCGGGCCCGAATTGCACGAGGAGACCGATCAGGACACTCCGCGCAGGAGCCTCTATTTCCACATCACGCCGAGCGCGCAGTTGCAGTTCCTGAAGGTGTTTGATGGGGCGGATCCGCTGGCCTGCTACGCGCGGACGCAATCGATCGTGCCGCAGCAGGCGCTGGCGCTGGCCAACAGCAAGTTGAGCTTTGAGCAGGCCGGGATACTGGCGGCGAAGCTTGGTGGCGTGGAGGCTGCGGCGGAACAGTTTGTGCGGGACGCGTTCCTGGCGGTGCTGGCCCGGCCGGTGTCGGAGGCCGAGCGGTCGAAATCGATGGCGTACCTGGAGCGGCAGTCGGCGGCGTCCGGGGCGCGGAAGGCGCGTGAAAGTCTCGTCCACGCGTTGTTTAATAGAGATGAGTTCGTCAATATCCGGTGAGTATGATGAAACCGTTTGCAGCTTGCACATGCGGCCGCGTGGGGCGGCGCCAACTCCTCACCCAGACCGGGATGGGATTCACGGGCCTCGTGTTGGGGTCGATGTTGCACCGCGAGGCGCTGGCGTCGGAAGAAAAGCCTTGGTCGCCGCCGGACGGCAAACCGCACTTTGCGCCCAAGGCGAAGAGCGTGATTTGGATCTTCCTTCAGGGCGGCGTGAGCCACCTCGAGTCGTTTGATCCCAAACCGGAGCTGAACAAGTGGGCTGGCCGGACCATCGCCGAGACTCCGCACAAGGGAGTGCTGGATTCGGCGTTCGTCAAGAAGAACGTGGTGCAGTTCACCGCCGTGGAGCGGAAGCTGATGACCTCGGTGCTGCCCCTGCAGGTTGCGTTCAAGAAGCGCGGACAGAGCGGCATTGAAGTATCGGACTGGTGGCCGGAACTCGGCGGCGTGATCGACAAGCTGGCGGTCGTGCGGTCCGTGTGGACCACTGACAACGACCATGCGGCGCAACTGCAGTTCCACACCGGGCGGCACATCTTCCAGGGATTCCATCCGTCGATCGGCTCCTGGGTGCATTACGGGCTGGGGAGCTTGAACGAGAACGTCCCGAAGTTCGTGGTGGTGGGTCCGGCGGTTCCGCCCCACCTGGGCGGGACAGGAGTGAGCGACGGCAATTATCTTGGTCCGCAGTATTCGGGCGTGCATTTGTCGAGCGACCCGGCGAATCCGCTGCCGTATGCGTCGCCTGGATCCGCGCAGACCGCCGCGGAGCAGAAGAGCGAGTTCGAGTTTATTGAGGAGTTGAACCGGCTGGACGCGGAGCGTTATCCTACGGATCCGGCGATCCGGGCGCGGATCAAGTCCTATGAGCTGGCGTTCCGGATGCAGACCGCGATTCCCGAGGTTTTTGAGTTCAACCAGGAACCGGAGCACATTCGCCGGCTGTACGGGATGAGCCAGGAGAACACGAAGCACTTCGGCCAGGACCTGCTGACCGCGCGCCGGCTGGTGGAGCGCGGAGTCCGGTTCGTGCAAGTGTTCCATGGGTATCGCACGGACGGCAATGGATGGGACGCGCACAGCGAACTCAAGAAGAACCACTCGAAGCTCTCCGCCGAGGTGGACCTGCCGCTGGCGGGGCTGATCCGTGACCTGGATCAGCGCGGCCTGCTGAACGAAACGATCGTGGTGTGGGGCACCGAGTTCGGACGGACGCCGGGCGTCGAGGGGAATCGCGAGGGCCGGGACCATCATCCGTTCGGGTTCTCGTGCTGGATGGCAGGCGGGGGGCTCAAGGGCGGGATCGCGCACGGGGCGACGGATGAGCTGGGATTCCACGCGGTGGAGAACCGGCACTACGTCACCGACCTGCATGCGACGGTCCTGCGGCAGATGGGCCTGGATCCGAGACGGCTGGAGGTGCCCGGGCACAAACGGCTGGATATCGATTTCGGGGAGCCGATCCGCGAAATCATCGCATAGGGAAGTGCAATCGATCACACGGCGGGAGACTGTCGCGCCGGTACCTGGCGGAGCATGGCCGCAATGGGGGGCTGGTTGTCGTGGAGCGCGGACGGCTGGTGTGTGAACGTTATTTCGGACTGGGGCGCCGCGTGATCCGAAGGTGCAGATGGAGGATCGCGTGGTGCGGGAGGAACTGCTGCGGATGTTGTGCCAGGCAGCCGGTTAGGTTAGGTTAGGCGACGGGCAGACGGGCGGCTTGCCATGCGGCGAGGCCACCGGCCATCTCGATCAGATTCGTCAGTCCGTACTGATGCAGGATGCTGACGGCGATCGACGACCGGTAACCGCCGGCGCAATGGACGGCGAGGCGCCGGCCGCGGGGGACCTCCGCGATGCGCTCCTGCAGGTGGTTCAGCGGGATGTTCACGCTCCCGTCAATATGCTTGGCCGCCCACTCCCCCGGATTCCGGATATCCAGCAGCCACGGCGGATCCTCTCCCGCCAGCTCTTCCGCCACCATCGTCGCCGTGACGCGGTCGGTGGGCCATACGAGATCCGGCCGGGACGCCAACGACTCCATGCCGTCCCGCAAGTAGCCTTTGACGTGATCGAAGCCGATTCGGCCGAGACGCATTGCGGCTTCCTGTTCGCGTCCTGGTTCTGCGATGATCACGATCGGCTTGACGCGGTCGAGCACCGTTCCCGCCCAGGTGGCGAACTGCCCGCCGAGTCCGATATTGATACTGCCTGCCAGGTGGCCCTTGGCAAACTCGGCCGCGTCGCGGACATCCAACATCTGGCATCCCGCGTCGCCCATTCGCAGGACCTCGTCGAGATCGATCGGGTGCAGCACCCGCTCCAGATTCTGATCCAGCGTGGCGCGCTCGCGAGTATTGAGAATCGCGTCGTAGGTGAAGTAGGCGGGTGCCTCGGGCTGGTCTGCCGTTACAAGAGCGATGAACTGTTCCTTCGACATCGGCTGCAGCGCGTAGTTCCAGCGCCGCTGATCTCCGAGGGTCGAGACCGTGTCGGAGGAAAGCTGCTTTCCGCACAGGGATCCGGCACCGTGAGCGGGGTAAACCAGCGTCTCGTCCGGGAGCGGCAACAACACGTTTTGCAGCGAGTCGTACAGGTGCCCGCCGAGCTCCTGTGCGGTCCATCCGAGAGACGCCCGCAGGTCGGGGCGTCCGACGTCACCGATAAACAGGGTGTCGCCCGTGAGAACAGCGTGGGGTTTGGCGGGATCCTTCCGGAGATCGAAGACCAGGATCGAAATGGACTCGATCGTGTGGCCCGGGGTCTCCAGAACCTCGATCCGCATTCCAGGGAAGTCCAACCGGGCGCCATGCTTCATCGGCACGAATGCGTACTCTGCCTTGGCACGGGCCCCGAGATGAATCGTGGCGCCGCACCTGTCCCGCAGCTCCAGGTGGCCAGCGACGAAGTCAGCGTGAAAATGCGTGAGAAAAACGTGCCGGATCTGGAGGCCAAGTTCTGCAGCATCGGCGAGGTATTGTTGAATGTCGCGTTGGGGGTCGACGGCGATGGCCGTCGAACTCGCCTCGTCGCCCAAGAGGTAGGATGCGTGGGCGAGGCAGCCCAGGTAGTACTGTTTGAGGATCATCTCGTGCCCTGGTCCAATCATATATACTCGAAGCACGTCCATCCAGGACGGTTGTGGAGGCTTCATCCATGCGCTCGCTATTGCTCTCGTTCTGCGCCGCCCTGTTGGCGGTTGCGCAGGTAAACCCGGTCGGTACGGTCGATGGGACGATCAAGGACTCGACCGGCGGCACACTGCCGGATATCAAGGTCACGCTGCGGAACGTCGACACCGGAGAAGCGCGTGACATTTCCACCAACGATACCGGCTACTTCTTCTTCCCGCTGGTGAATCCCGGCCGGTACGAGGTGTCGGTGGAGAAGACCGGATTCAAGAGAGGCATCCAGGAGATCGTCGTGCGCACCGGCATACGGTCCACGGCGGACTTTTCGCTTCAGCTCGGCCAGGTGAGTGAATCGGTGCAGGTGACGGGCGAGGCTCCGTTACTTGAAACCTCCACGGCCTCGGTGAGCCGCAACGTGACCCAGCGGACCGTGCAGGACATGCCGCTGCTGGCGCGCAACGTGCTCATGCTGATCAATCTCGCGCCGGGTATCACCAACAACGCGCCCACCGGCAACACCAACGGACTGATCGACATCGACAGCGTGTCCTACACGTCGGCGTCGGGCGCCAACAACCGCACCAACGAATTCCTGATGGACGGGATTCCGAACAACGTTTCGGATCGTGTGGCCTACATTCCGAGCGTCGACGATGTCGAGGAGTTCACCGTGTCGACCAACGCGCTGGACGCCGAGTACGGACACGGCGGCGGGATGTACGTCAACGTGGTGACCAAGGGCGGTACCAATGAACTGCATGGCAACCTGTACAACTTCTTCCGCAACGACAAGCTCAACGCGAATTCGTTCTTTGCCAACCGGGCGGGAACGCGGCGGCCGGTGTTCCGGTTCAACCAGTTCGGGCTGACAGCGGGCGGTCCGGTGATCAAGAACAAGGTCTTTTGGTTTTTCAATTTCGAGGGGCTGCGGCAGCGCACGCCGCGGGCCTACCGCTTTACGGTGCCCACGGCGGAGCAGCGGGCGGGGGACTTCTCGCGGACGCTCAACGTCGCGGGCGTGCCGTTTCAAATCGCGGATCCGCTGACCACCACGCCACAGGGCGTGCGCACTCCGTTCCCCGGCGGCCGGATTCCGGCCAACCGCATCAACCGGGTCGCGACGAACGTGATCAACCGGTATCCTGCGCCGAGTCTCCCAGGCGACCTCAATACCAACGCCAACAACTTCTTCGTCGAGGTTCCGGCGCCCTACGACGGGGAGAATTATTCGACCCGTATTGACACCAATGTCCGGCGGCACCGGCTGTTCGGGCGTTGGTCTCAGAACCAGGGCTTCCCGGGGACGCCGACGCCTTGGGATATCGGAGGCCGCGGGGTGGGAGAGCTGGAAGGCAACAACCGTGCGCAGACCTCCATTGGCCTCAGCGACGTGTTCACCTGGAATCCGGCGACGGTGATCACGGCGCAGGGCGGATTCACGCGTTGGACGCAGCAGGGCACGCACCCGGAATTCGATCAGACCACGATTGGGATTCCGTCATCACTGATCGGGCTGATGCAACAGAATATCTTTCCGCGTATCAACAACTCCGACATGTATTACATCGGGTCCTCCGAGGGGCGGTGGTTTGAGCACACCAATACGTTCTCCGGCAACTTTGGCGTGACCATGAACCGCGGAAGCCACAATATGAAGTTCGGCTTCCAGGTCCAGGTGAAGCAAAACAACTCGCAGGGCGCGCAGCGGCCGGGTGGCGAATACAATTTCACCCGGGGTTTCACGCAGCCGAGCGCGTTCACTCCCGGAAACAACCTGGGCAACGGCATCGCGAGTTTCCTGCTCGGGTATGCGGCGACTGGACTCGTGAACCTGCGGGCGGCCACGGCTCCGCAGAGTCCGTTCTATGGCTGGTATTTCCAGGATGACTTCAAGGTGACGCCGAAGTTGACGCTGAACTTCGGGCTCCGCTACGACCTGATGCTCGGCATCACCGAACGGTACAACCAGAACAATTTCGGATTCAACCGGACGGTGTCGAATCCAATTGAAGCTGCGGCGAAAGCTGCGTACGCGGCGAGTCCGATTCCGGAGCTGGCGGCGGCAAACTTCAACGTCCGTGGCGGGCTTTTCTTCGCGACTCCGGACAACCGGCGCAACGTGATCGCCGACAAGACCAACTGGCAGCCGCGTATCGGCGTAGCATACCGGCTGTTCCCCAAGACCGTGCTGCGGACCGGATTCGGAATCTTCTACTCCGTCTGGTGGCAGCCGTTCGTGAACGCCACTGGATTCTCCGCCCAAACCGACATGGTTTCGACTCTTGACGGCGGACTCACACCGGCCGACACGCTTTCGAATCCGTTCCCGAACGGCCTGGTCCAGCCGACGGGCGCGACGCTCGGGTTGCGCACACTGCTCGGCCAAACCCTGGGGCCCTACGACTACGACCGGAAGAACATCCGCAACGACCGGTGGAGCTTCGGGTTCCAGCATGAGCTGATCCGCGATCTTCAGGTGGAAATCAACTACGTGGGCCAGCGCGCGCCGAACCTGATCGCGAGCACGGGTGCAGGCGATGCCGGCGTGGTAATCAACGCGGGCTTCAACGGCAACGGCGGCACGTTCGATCAGCGGTTCTACGGCCTGGGTCCGCGGCTGAACGCCACGCTTCCGAATCCGTTCCTGGGACTGATTCCAGCGCCGAGCGGGCTGGCGGGCCGGACCATCACCGTCGCGCAACTTCTGAATCCGTATCCCTCGTTTGGCAACATCAACCTGAACCGGACGCCCGGGGGCAAGAGCCACTACCACTCGCTCCAGATGAGCGGCCAGAAGCGGTTCAGCAATGGTCTCAACGCGCAGTTTGCTTATACGTTTTCCAAGCAAATCGAGACGCTACGGTTCATTGAACCGAGCGATCCGGCGCGGTCGAAGATGATCGGGCAGTTCGACAATCCGCACCGGTTCTCGACGGGGATTATCTATGAGCTGCCATTTGGGCGCGGCAAGCTCCAGTCAAGCGTTGGCGCGGTGAATAAGATCATCGGCGGCTGGCAATGGAGCGGGATGTATATCTACCAGACGGGCGCGGCAGTGTCGCTGCCGGCGGCGGTGGCGACGGGAGTGAGTCCGAAGCTCGATAATCCGACGATCGACCGGTGGTTCAACGGTGCGTCGATGGCGGTGCTGCCCGCGTTTGCCGCGCGGCGCAATCCCTACTTCTGGACACACCTGCGGAATCCGGCGATCAACAACTGGGACATGGGGTTCATCAAGAACACCCTGGTGTGGAAGGAGCGCTACAGGCTCCAGTTCCGGATGGAGATGATCAACGCGTTCAACCGGGTGTGGTTTGGCGGGTTGAACACCGGGATCACGAGTCCGACTTATACGCAGTTGTTGTCGCAGTCGAACTCGCCCCGGAACATCCAGCTTGGGTTGAAGTTCAGCTACTGAGCGTCCGGGTCGACGCCGAGTTTGCGGAGGAGGGCTCTGAGGTTAGCGGCTTCCTGTTCGGCGGATGCCGCCTTTTGCTCCGCGGATTTTGCTTGCTGCTCCAAATCGGCGAGTTTTCGCTCAGCTTCTTCCGCCCGCCGCCGCTCCTCGGCTGCCCGCTCTTCCGCCCAGTTCGCGCGTAGCTGATTGTCGTCGGCGCGTCTGGCTTCCTCTGCTGCCTTCTCGATGCCAGCCTTCAGGATGTTCCCTTCGGCATCGCACCAACGGACGAAAGTAGCATGCATGCCACCGAACTTTCCAGTCCACGGGGTTAGCCCGATTCCGAGCTCAGGGAAGAACGGAACGTCCATGGGTTCGTACTTGCCGCCGCGGAGTTGGAACGTATACAGCTTCGGTTCGCCCAAGAAACCGGCCGGATCGAACACCGCATAGTACTTGATCCGCCATTCGGCGTATTGGACCGGCCTGGTAGTCAGCTCGTTCCCCTCATCATTGGAAACCACCTCCACGACGATCTCCGGAACCTTAAACTTGCGCAGATGGTAGGCCCGGTTCTTTTGCCAATTTTCCGGACGCTTCACGTCCATCGAGATAAACAGGTCTGGCGCCAGAATGCAGATCCGGCCGTCCAGCGTGATTCCGACGTCCGCGGACGCCCAGAAGTCGCGGAGCACGCCCGGCCTCAACGGATCCGGGGGTGGCACGAAAGAAGTGTTGATTGGATCGAAGAGCAGGTACTGCGATATTTCCGAATAGGGGCTATCCAAAGGGTCCTCCGCCTCCACGATTCGTTCGATGGCAAGCAACTCGTCCTCGTCCAGGACGACAGATTCGGAGGCGGTGAGCGGCGTAATCACGTTCTAGAATTGCAGCTTCAGGCTCATCGTGATCTGGCGCTGGCCGTGTCCCTTTTCATCGTTGATCGTGCCGAACGCCGTATTCACGGGCGCGGTGTTCGGACTCGCCAATTGCACATGGTTCAGTGCGTTGAAGGACTCGAACCCGAACCTCGCGCGGATCCCTTCCTTGATCCGGAAGATCTTGAACATCGACAGGTCGAAGTTGTTGATGCCGTCCGCCCGGATTCCGTTGAACCGCGAGTTGAGCGTCCGGAGATTAGACCCGAGCTGGCGCGCGTTGCTCCGCTCGAATCCGGCATCGACATTGAACCAGCGCTCGGCCCGCCGCTCGCTCACGGGGATCGGGACGTTCTTCAGGTCGCCCGTAAAGATCGCATTGCCGAAGCCAAGCGCGTCACCGGTCTGGCCCTCGAACCAGCCCTGCAACTGCCAGCCGCCCAGAACCGCATCCGCCAACCGGTTTACCTGGTTCATCCACTTCTGCCCACGGCCGAACGGGAGCTCAAAGATCCCGCTGAAGACGAATCGGTGGGTGAAGTCCTGGTCGGAGACGACCTTTTCGAGATACGGATCGGTTTCGTTCAAGAAGCCCGTGGCCTGCATGAACTTGGACCAGGTCCAGCTCGTCTGGAACGTCAATCCCTTGCTGAACCGCTTCTCGACGCTGGTCTGCATGGAATGGTAGTGTGAGTAGCCTGCCGGGAAACTGGCCGTGATTCCCGTGAAGTGGGGGAATGGACGGAGCAGTTGGTTCAGACCCACGCGCAGATTTCCGAGTCCCGTGCCCGCGAACTCGGGAATCCCGAAGAACGGATTGTTGACCTGCCGGGCGAGGTTGTCGATGGCGGCCTGGTCGCGGACCGGTGAGGTCGACAAGTATTCCCGCGGAACGGGGTTCAACTGGGTCGCCACGGCGAGCTTGGTCCCGCGGTTGCCCACATAGGACACATCCATCACGACGCGGCCGGGGAGTTCCCGTTGGATCGAAGCCGACCAGCGCTGCATATACGGATTCAACGGACTCCCCTGGAAGAAGCTCACGGCGCGCCCCAGGAATGTGTTCAGCCCGCCAGAGGCGCCCGGAGGAACTTCAAGTCCATTGGGGAAGGGGTTGGAGAGCGTGGCCGCGAAGGTCTGGCCGTTGTCGAGCGAGGGGATCAGGTTGGTGGGTTGATTGAACCCGCCCTGGTTCACATCCTGGCGGTCGACGCCCAGGACGTCGAAGAAGATCCCGTATCCGGCGCGAAACACCGTCAGCTTGTTGATCTGGTAGGCGAGGCCCACGCGAGGCGCAAAGTTGTTCCGGTCGCCGGACCACAGGTCGCGGCTCAGGCCTCCGTTTCCGGCGAATCGCAAGCCGCCGAAGGTGCGGAACTGGGAAACTGGCAGCTCGGGGATGGGGCTGCGGTTGTAGTTGGCCAGCGCAGCGGCGGAAACCGGACTGGCCGCCGAGAAATCGAAATCCTTGATGCTACGGTTGAAGCGCTCCGTGGTGGGGCTCTCGTATTCGTACCGGAGTCCGGCGTTCACCGTCAGGCGCGGCGTCACGCGCCAGTCGTCGTGGACGAAGAAGGCCCAGTAGTTGGACTGCTGCGCGTTTGAGGCATTGGTGTTGATCTCTCCGCCGGTGGGCAGGCCGAGCAGCATTGACGCGAGTCCCTGCCCGATAGGCGCGACGGGTGAGGTGTCGAGCGGCCCCCTGGTCCAGGTCTGGGCGAAGTCGATGCGAGGCGCGACGTTGCCGAAGCCATAGTTGAATTCACGTTGCACACGGAGTTCCGCGCCGAAGCGCATCGAGTGGCTGCCGGAAATACGGGTGAGCGTGGATCCGAAGTTGTGATAGACGGTCGAGTTGTCGCTGCCGCCGTTGGCGCCCAGGGTGTAGAACGCGCCGCCGTCGATGACTACCTGCGGGAAAGCGATGCCCGCCACCTGGTTCTTGGAATTGATCTCGTTGATCAGCCGCGACGGGAATCCGAGAGAGCCAAGATCGAAGCCCTGGCTGAAACGGCTGGTGAGCTGGTTCTGGACGGTGATGCCGTACCGGAAATTTACGAGCAGGCCGGGGTTGATCACGTAGACGTCGTCGATGGCGGCGCCCCAACCCGTGCGGTCGATCAGGTCGCCGGTGGCGATACTCGGCAGGAAATCGGCTTTGTTGTCGTGCTGGCTGTTGTTCACACGCAGGAAGAAGCGGTTCTTCTCGCTGAAGTTGTGGTCCACGCGTGTTACGTAGGTATAGTTTTGGCGGAAGATGTTGCGCGTCCGGAAGTAGTTGTTCTGGAAATCGCCGGTACCCGGCTGGTTGGGCTGGGGATAGAAGGATAGGAGTTTCGTCGCCAGCGGATCGATGCGGCTTGCCGGAACGATGTTGCCGGGGAGCGGCTGGCGCGCGAATCGTCCATTCGGCGCAGGCGTAATGGTGCGCGGGTCGTAGATCTGGTAGGTCGAGTCTCGCCGCAACAGGGGCGAGAAGTCGCCTCGCAACTGGGCCTCCGTCGGCACGGTGGCGGTGAGTGTGAGATTGCGGCTGATGTTCAAGTCCTCGAACCCGAACGTCCAGAATGTTCTGTTGCGGCCGTCGTAAATTTTCGGGATCCACACCGGACCGCTGAGGGTGGTTCCCCAGCGCTGGTGGAACCAGGACGGGATCTGCGCCGCACGCTGTTCGGGCGTGAAGTTGTTGCGGGGGTCATAGAGGAAGCGGTTGGTGAACCATGGTACGGCTCTGATGCGCGAGTCGAAGTAGTAGCCGGTGCCATGCAAGCGGTTGGTGCCGGACTTCATGCTGACGTTGGTCATCGCTCCCGCCGCGTGTCCGATGGAGGCGTCGTAGGTGGCGGTCTGGATCTTGAATTCCTGCACGAGATCCTGGGGCGGCGAGAACACCGCGGAGCGGTTGGTCATGTTCGCCACGCCATCCACCATCACTTCGCTCGATCCGCTGCGAGTGCCATTAACGATGACGTCGGTCGCGGCGCCGTTGTCCATCGGGTTGCCGGCGGACCGGCCGCCGCTCGCGATCACGCCGGGAGCAAGCCGCGCCAGGTAGAACGGATTTCCGCCCACCATCGGAAGCTCGGACACGCGCCGCTCATCCATCACCATGCCGACCGAGGCGGTGGCGGCTTCGAGCAGCGGCGTCTCGCCCGTCACCACGACGGATTCGGCCACCGAGCCGAGCTCGAGGGTGAAGTCGAGCGTGAGGCGGTCATTGACGCGCAGGGCGATGCCGTCGCGGACCGCCTTCTTGAATCCATCGAGTTCGACATCGACCCGGTAGGTCCCCGGCAACAGGTACGGGATCTCGAAGTTGCCGTTGTCGTTGGACACCGTGGAAACTCCGGCGTTGGTCTCCGTGTTCGTTGCGCGGACTTTCGCTCCTGCGATCAGCGCGCCGGAGGGATCGACCACGCGGCCAATCACCGTGGCGCGCGATTCTTGAGCGAAAATGGCACCCGCGGTCAGCGCGACGCCAGCAAGCATCGAAATCGGTTTCATCGGATCCCCTTATCTGGAAGCCTGAATGATCATATGATCCCACTCCGCCGCGCCACGCTGCTGGATCCTCGCCACGTCCTGTTCCAGCAAATATCCGCCCGCTACAAGCTCCTGCGCGTATGCGGTCAGCCGCGCAAGGTAGTCCTCGCGGCTGCGGTAGCGTTCCTCAATCGACAACCGCGAATCTCCCGCACGCTCACGTTCCCGCCGCGTCCGCGCGAAGGGGATGTAGCCGCCGGTGAGATTGGCGATCTCCGTCTCGGGCCCGGCCGCTCTGGCTATGAGGTTCCATCCCAGGTGCGTGCCCATGGGAACGGCAACCACGGGATTCCGGACACCCGAGGTTTCATTACCATCGGCGTCCACGGACGGAAGCCGGGCACCGTACGGCTCGCCGGTGATCTTCGGCGGCTCCAAGGCGATGATGCCCAGAGACGTGTAGTCGGGACCGTAGTCGAGCCGGCGGGCCTGCCAGATGCGCGCGGGCAGAGAGACGCCAGGGATCTTCGGGAACGCCATCCGGTCCGGGGCGGATAACTGTCCGGCTTCGACGGAGGGATAGCGCGATGGCGGCGGCTCCTTGCCGGATGCCACCCAGGAGTTGAGCGCCAGAATCAGTGCGCGCAGGATGGGCCGGTAGTCGTTCGTGTTGCCGCGGAAGACAAGATCACGGTTTGGCGCCGGCGGCCACGATCCCGCGCCGTGCTGGCATCCGGAGAGGAGATAGATCCGCGTCGTCGGTGGTAACTGGGCATCCGCGGAGCCGTCCAGCGAGGTGTGGATCAGCGAGGACGAGCTTCGCCAGTACTCGTTCGACGTGTTCGTGTACATGATCTTGGGTACCGTGTTGGTGCCGGAGGCGATGCGCAGCAGGGCGTCGTACTCTCCGGTTCTGGGGTCGGTGTCGCCCAGGTCGCGGAACGGGAACAGGTCCGAATGGAGCTGTGTGCCACCGCGCGAGGGCTGCGCGAAGCGGTGGGTGAATCTGCCGCGGGCCGCGCCAGCGATGTGCGGCATCATGCCATCAAAGACGATGCGGCCATGCTCGTCGCCATTGAAGCCCTGGTACAAATAGGTGCGGAGGAAGCGTCCGCTCTGCGAGGATCCGAAGGCGATGGCGCGCTTGAGGAAGCGCCGCTGGTCGCCAAGCAGTGTGGTGGGACGGCCGCCCCCGTGCTTGAGGAAGGACACAAAGTCGCGGATCGCCGCGGGGCCCAGTCCGGCGACAGCGGGATCCTGCGACGTGTACACCACTTCGTAGATCTTGCCGGGCAGGAATCCGCCTTCGAGCGTCACGTTCGTCGAGTCCGTGAACCGCCAGCGGTTTCGGGGAACCAGCGTGCGCGGACCCGCGCCATAGTCACGCGAGTAGAGCTGGTGCGCGGGATCCTCAGTGTTGGAGGCCGCGTACGGAACATGTCCGCGGTCGGCGACGCCCAAGGAAGCGGTCCGGGTGGTGATCGCATCCTGTGACCGGACGTGCCCGGACACACCACGCGCCACCGGAACGCGCAGCGTCAGCTTGCCCCCGCCTTCCGGAACGTCGAACTGCCAGGCGGCCCAGGCGAGCGTGAATCCCTGGTTCAACAGGAGCCCGTCGCCAGCGCCATCATCCGTGTTGGACCCGTAGTTGAACAGGCGCATGAGTCCCATGCCGCCACGGTTGGACACTTCGAACAGCAGCGTCCCGTTGCCTTTGGCCGGATCGCGCGGCTTGATCACATGGACATCAGCGGAGAACTCGACACGGCCCTCGGCGTTGCGCGGCGCGTACCGGAGATCGGTGATGATGCGATTGGCGGGTAGCGCGGGATCCACGGCGAACCAGGCTTTGGCGCGGATCTGTTCGTAGGGTCCGGCGGTACTGAACGATTTGCCCATGGCCAGGTCGGTGCGTTCGACGACATGCATGTCCACCAGTGCGGCGGCCGCATGGGCCGTGAGAGTGAGGAGCGCGAATAGGGTCCGCATGGCTTATCATCATAGCGCCGATGGGCCTGGGCATCGAGGGCCCGAAAGAGTTAGAATTGCGCCCATGGTGAACCCTCGAACCGCCGCCCTGGCCACGTGTGGCCTGTTGCTCGCCGCCGTGTGCATTCGCGAACGGATCGCGCCTTCAGCCGCGCAGCGCGATACCACCGCCTGGGGCGCGACCGATCCCTCCTGGTCGCCCGATGGATCGCAGCTCGCTTTTACCCTGTATGGGTCGGTCTGGGTGATGCCCGCCTCGGGTGGTGAGGCGCGCCAGGTCACCTCCGGACCCGGGTATCACGCGCATCCCTCCTGGTCGCCCAAAGGGGACCGCATCGCCTACATCAACGGACTTCCGCCGGCCGGTGTGCTCCCTAATGTCCCCGGACGCCTCGAAGTGGTGAACCTCGCCAGCAGCCGGGAGCGGCTGATCCAGACGCCGCACCCCACCGCGGGGAGTCCGGCGTGGTCCGCCGATGGATCGTCGATCGCCGTGGGACTCGCGGTTCCCGAAACAGGATCGCTGTTGCATATCGTGCCGGTGGACGGCGGCCAGCCGCGGGTGATCCAGCAGGCACCGCAGCGCGGACGCGTGGGTGCGTGGCTCTCCGCCTCGTGGTGCCACAAGACGAACGAGATCTTCTTTGGCGGACAGCGCCAGGCGGCGGTCCAGAACGGATCGCAGATGTACGGCGCTCAGCAGATCTGGTCGATGCCGGCCAATCCGGGACCGATCATGATCCAGTTTCCGTTGACGTCGTATCGCGCGGCTGACATCACGCAGATCCATTCCGTATCCGCTCTGCCGGATTGCACCGGCGCGATCTATTCGGCGGTGATGGTGAACGGTAAGGGCGACCGGGAGCTCTACCGCGCGGCGGTGTCGAGAGCCGCGCCTACAGCGGTGACGAATACGCCGCGGGACGAGTTCTCACCGGCGGTCTCGCCCGATGGGAGGCAGATCGCGTTTGCCTCGAACCAGCTTGGGAACCTGGACATCTACACGATGCCGGTGTCCGGCGGCGCGGCGCGGCATGTGCGGATCACGGGGCTCAAGTTCAAGGAGCGCGCCGCGTCGTTGCGCGTCAAGACGGTGGATGAGAACAACCAGCCCTCGCCGGTGCGCTTGTATGTCCGGGCGGCGGCGGATAAGGCTTACGGGCCAGTGGGCGGCCAAATGTTCTACTACGGCCTCGATCCGGGCAAGCCGCGGCAAGGGTTCTTTATCAGCAGCGGCGACGACACGTTCCCGCTGCCCGCGGGACAAGTGACGCTGGTGGCGCTTAAGGGAATCGAATACCAGGCCGAGGAACGCACCGTGAGTCTGACGCCCGGTGCTACCAGCGATGTCACCATCGCAATGCGGCGTTGGACCAACTGGAACCAAAAGGGATGGTATACCGGCGAGAATCACTTCCATGCGAACTACAATGGCAGCTATTACCAGCGCCCGCCCGATTCGCTCGACTGGCTTCAGGCCGAGGACCTGAACGCGGCGAACATGATTGTCGCCAACTCCGAAGGGGCGTTCATCCACGACAAAGAGTTCTTCAAGGGGATGGTGGATCCGGCGTCCAAGCCCCGCTTCCTGCTCTATTGGGGCCAGGAGTACCGCAATTCGGATCCGCTGGGCCACATGGCGTTCCTGAATATCAAGAAACAGGTGCCGCCCTCGTTCACGAGCGTTGTGGGGAGCAACTCGCCGTTTGACTATCCGCTGAACACGATGGCCGCGGTCGAAGCGCGCCAGCAGGGCGGACTGGTGGTCTACGTGCATCCGTTGTCTGGCGCGCTGACCGATCCGCTTGATTCGAATCTCGGGGCGAAGGAAGCGCCCTTGACGGCGGCTCTCGGCGCAATGGACGCAATCGACGTGATGCCCTACGGACCAGCCGCATTCGAGATGTGGTACCGGCTGCTGAACTGCGGATTCCGCATTTCGCCGGGCGCCGGGACGGATGTGTTCACCAATTGGCGCGGCATCAACCGGATCCCGGGCAACTCGCGGCAGTATGTCGAGACGGGCTCCGAGTTCACCTGGCAACGTTGGATCGACCGTTACCGGGAGGGGCGCGCGTTCGTTACGAATGGTCCGCTGATCCAATTCACTGGGAATGGGCAGCCGCAGGGCTCGTCGTTTGAGTCGCCGCGAGTGAACCTGGTGGCGGAGGTCTCGAGCCGGACGCCTGTGGATACGATCGAGATAGTCCGGAACGGGGTGGTGATCGAGTCCAAGACGCTTCCAGGGGGAGTGACAAACACGCGGATCGAAAAGGAAGTCGCGGTCGAGAGCAGCTCGTGGTTTGCCGTGCGGGTGTCCGGCCCTGCTGCGCGCGGGTGGGGAAACGAGACGGTACGCGCGCACTCCGGCACGATCCACGTGCTGCGCGGCGGAAAGCCCGTGCTCGTGCGCGAAGATGTGGAGTTGATGATCCGGTGGCTGGGACGCCTGTGGGGGTATCTCGAGGAGCGCGACAACTTCGGGTCCGCGGCGAACAAGGCCAAGGCGCAGGCGATGTTTGACCGGGGCGTGGCGCACTACCGTGCGAAGCTTTAGAAGGCTTAGGCTTGGCCAGCCGAATTACGGGTGAGCCACTCGTCGACGCTGGCCGCCGTGGGGAGGTCGCGGGCGCACTCGGTGAGGTCCGCGATGTGTTCAAGCGGCAGCGAGCGGATACGGCGCAAGGTGGACTCTGGAAGATCGCCCAAGCGCCTCTTGAGTGCCAGTTCGGCGATCGCCGCCATCCCTTGTCTCCGGCCTTGCTCAAGCTCCAATTCCTTAAGCGCCAGTTCCAGTCCCTTCTCAAGCCCCTTCTCGTAACCCTGCTCGTGCCAGTAGGTCCAAAACAGCGGCTCCTCGCGATTGGATTTTTTCATCTCGTGCTCCAGGCCTCCGCCGTCAACGGCTTGATCAGCTCGCCGACGGGCCTGAATTCCGGGCGAGCCACTGGTCGAGGCTGGCCGCCGTGGGGAGGTCGCGGGCGCACTCGGTTAGGTCCGCGATCCGTTCCGGCGGCAGCGAGCGGATCAGGCGCATCGTGGACTCTGGGAGATCGCCCAAGCGCCTCTTGAGTACCAGTTCAGCGATCGCGGCCATCCCTTGTCCCCGGCCTTGCTCAAGCCCCTGCTCAAGCCCCTGCTCACGCCCCTTCTCAAGTCCCTGCTCTAGTCCCTTCTCAAGTCCCTGCTCTAGTCCCTTCTCGTGCCAGTAGGTCCAAAACAGCGGCTGCTCCGGATTGGATATTTTCAGTTCTTGCACGACCCATTGCTCCTCTTCCGGTTTCAACCGGAGGTATGTGTTCACGAAGCCCGCGATCAACTCCGTCCTCGCCTCGTCCATGCCGAGCGACAGTGTGGACCGCAGACACTCCAACTTTACCAGCTTGCGCTCCTCCGGCTTCATGCGCATCTTCGACATCAATGCGTACCCGACGGGATTGCCACTGCCCACGTAATCGCGCCAGTCCAGCAGGTTCAATTGTACGGTCTCGTACTGGAACTTCAGCACGGCGTGGTCTCCAATCTTGACCTCGTACTCGTTCGGCGCGCGCTCACGCGGCGAGTCGTAGGTGAGCAATCCCACCGGAAACACGGGCACCTGGTGTGTGAACAGGACCCTCGAGAAATAGCTGAACATCCGTTCGGGAAACACGGCCTGCGGAGTCCCTTGCGCCTCCACCTGGAACACCATGGGGCCGATCCCTTCCAGCCGGGCCTTCACCAGCAGGTCGGCTTCGTGGCGATCGCCTGCGGTGACATCGGTGAAGATCTCCTGCTGCAGGAACTCGATCGAGTTCCTGTCCATGGCCGCGGCGAGCTTTGGCCAGAACAACATAATGAACTCAATGAAGAAAACACGGAGCAATTCCTTGAAAAGCCGGTCGTGATTTGGCATGTTTTATGTTAGCTCCGACCGCAAGGAACGCCGGGAAGGGCGTTCAACGCCGCCGGAAGACCGCCTGCAGCAACGGCGGCGTCATCACGGTCGTCAGCAGGACCATCACGACCATCGCCGAGATCAGCGACGAGTCAAACACCGGCTTCCCCTGAACCGAGAGCGCCGCGCCAATTCCCGTGAAGATCAGTCCTACCTCGCCGCGCGGGATCATGCCAACGCCCACCGCCACGCGCGAGACTCCCTTGTCGATCACGCCGAATCCGCACACCTGCTTTCCAATAACGGCGGCGACGGTCAAGGCCGCCGCCAGTCCGATCACGGATGTCGAGCCGAAGACGTGCAGGTCCACCTTCAGTCCCATCAGCACGAAGAACATCGGCACGAAGACCGCCGTCAGCGGCTTGATCAACTCAGCGACCGGCCGGATTCCGCGCGCCTGGTAGGCCGCGTAGTCGTCGTCGGCGATTACGAGACCCGCCGCGAACGCGCCCACGATGGGAGCGAGCCCCAGCCACCCGGCTAGCGCCGCGAGCGCAAAGCAGTAGCAGACCGCCAGCACCAGCGTGACTCCTTGGACGCGGAACGACTGGGCGATCTTCAACGCGTTGATGTGGATCCGCCGGCCCACCCAGATCGCGCCCACAAGGAACGCGGCCGCCTTCAGAACAATCAACGCGACAGGCTTCCACTCGAGCACCGCCCCGCCTCCCCCGCCGATCGAGGTCACCATCCCCGCCACCACCGCGAGGATGATCAGTCCCAACACGTCGTCCACCACGGCGGCGCCAAGAATGATCCGAGCCTCGCGTGTTTCCATCTGATTCAGATCCTGCAGCACGCGAGCGGTGATGCCGACGCTCGTTGCCGTCAGCGTGGCGGCGGAGAACAAATGCACGTACCAGGGCGACTCGGGCAGGAACACCGCGGTGACGCCGTAACCCAGGAGCATCGGCGCGATCACACCCAAGTGCGCGACAATCGTCGCCGACCAGCCCACAGCCAGCAGCTCGTGCATGTCCGTTTCCAAGCCCACATCGAACAGCAGCAGGATCACGCCGATCTCCGCCATGAGCTGCAGGCTGGCGCTCGACTTGAGCGAGTCCAGTTGAGGGAGCCCCACCAGCGCCAGGTTGCCCAGCACGATGCCCGCGGCCAGCTCACCCAGCACCGCCGGCTGCCGGAGCCGCACCGCCAGCTCGCCTCCGAGCTTGGCGCCCAGCAGCACAACCACCATCCCGAACAGGACCAGCACCACCTGGTCGCCGTGGCTTGCCAACCCGTGCGCCGCTTCCACCATCTGCTAAGCTGCCACCGGACGGGGCGCCGGCTCCGCTTTTTTCTTTCCCCGCGCCAGGCTTTGCAACTTCGCCATGTAGGTGTAGACGACTGGAGTCAGGTACAGGGTGACCGCCTGCGAGAAGATCAACCCGCCAACCACCACCAAGCCGAGGGATTGGCGCGCGTCGCCGCCCGCTCCGTATCCCACCGCGATCGGTACAGCCCCCAGCAGCGCCGCCATCGTGGTCATCATGATCGGGCGGAACCGGATCAGGCAGCCCTGGTAGATCGCCTCGCGGGCGTCCAACTGCTGGGTCCGCTCGGCTTCGAGCGCGAAGTCGATCTGCATGATCGCGTTCTTCATCACGATGCCGATCAGCATGATCAGACCGACGAAGCCGTAGATATTCAGGTCGAGCTTGAACAGCATCAGCGTCAGCAGCGCGCCGAATCCGGCCGAGGGCAGGCCGGACAAAATCGTCAGAGGATGGATGTAGCTTTCGTACAAAATGCCCAGCACGATGTAGACCACAAGGATCGCGACAATCAGCAGCAGCGTCAGGTTGGACTGCGAACCCTGGAACGCTTCGAGCGCCCCCTGGTGCGCCGTGCTGACACCTGAGGGTAGCACCTCGGCGCCCACTTCGTCGAGCATCCGGGCGGCTTCGCCCAGCGGGACTCCGCGCTCGGTATTGAACGATACCGTCACCGCGGGCAACTGTCCGTAGTGGTTGATCGTCTGCGGACCCACATCCTCGCTCACCGCCGCCACTGAGTCGAGCGGAATCAGGCGCTCGCCCGAGCCCTTGAAGTAGATCCGCGACAGTGCGTTGGGGTCGCGCTGATCTTCTGGGAGCAGCTCGAGCAGTACCTTGTACTCGTTCACCGAACTGTAGATGGTCGACACCCAGCGCGGACCAAAGGCATCATAGAGCGCGTTCTCGATCTGCTCGACGTTCACTTGCAGCGCGGCGGCCTTGTCGCGGTCAATCTTGACGTTCACCTGCGGCGTGCGGATCTGCAGGTTGTTGGTGACGTCGATCAGGCCGGGCCGCTGCGCGAGCTCCTTGGTGAAGCGGTCGGCGGCGGTGAACAACTCTTCGCGGTCGGGCGACTGCAGCGAGAACTGGTACGGACTCTTGGTCACCTGGCCGCCGATCTGCACGGTGGGCGGATTCTGCAGGTAGGTACGCAGTCCGGTGACGCTTTCGAGGTCCTGGCGCAGCTCCGACATCACCTGGTCGACGCCCATCTTGCGCGAATGGCGCGGCTTCAAATGGACAATCACCTGTCCGTAGTTGGATCCGCCCAAGGTGGACGCGGTCGCGCCGCCGACGCTCGACACCAATCCCTCGACATTCTCGTTCGCCGAGATGATCTTGGCGACTTCCCTCTGGTGTTCCACCATCTTGAAGTACGACGTGCCTTCGGTGGCCTCAGTAAAGGCGAGGATCTGATCGGTGTCCTGCTCAGGGATAAAGCCCTTGGGGATCGTGGTGAAGATCCAGTAGGTTCCGCCGAGCAGCCCCAGGAATGCGGCTACGGTGACGAAACGGTACTTCAACACCCATACGAGCGTCACGTCATAGATCCGCAGCAGCCACTGGAAGAAGCGCTCGGTGGTGCGGTAGAACCAGCCGTGCTTCTTGCCGTGCGACGAGGTGAGGAATCGCGAGCACAGCATCGGTGTCAGCGTCACGGAAACGACTCCCGAGATCAGCACCGCGACGCAGATGGTAACCGCGAACTCGCGGAACAGCCGTCCGAGCACGCCACCCATGAACAGCACCGGGATGAACACGGCGGCGAGCGACAGCGTCATCGACACGATGGTGAATCCGATTTCGCTCGATCCTTCATAGGCCGCCTGCATCGGGCGCTTGCCCATCTCGATATGGCGGACAATGTTTTCAAGCATCACGATGGCGTCGTCGACCACGAAGCCCACCGACAGGATCAGGGCCATCATCGACAGGTTGTCGAGGCTGTAGTCGAGCAGGTACATCACGGCGAATGTGCCGATGATGGAAAAGGGCAGCGCGAGGCTCGGAATAATGGTGGCCGACATGTTGCGCAGGAACAGGAAGATCACCATGATCACCAGACCCAGTGTCAGAAGCATGGTGAACTTGACGTCCTCGAACGACTCCGTGATGGTCTCCGAACGGTCGTAGAGGACGTCCATTTTGACGGACGGCGGAAGCTCGCTCTGGAACACCGGCAGCAGCTTCTTGATGTCCTGCGTGACGGCCATCGTGTTCGTTCCCGGCTGGCGCTGGATGGCCAGGACCACGGCGCGCTGCTCATCGCCGTCCTTGTAGTACCAGGAGGCCGCCTTGTCATCCTCGATCCCGTCATTCACCTCGCCCAGCTCTTCGAGGCGGATGGGGGATCCGTTGCGGTAGGCGACGATCACCGGCCGGAACTGCTGCGCATTCATCAACTGTCCAGTGGCCTGGAGCGTGAAGGCGCGCTGGGGTCCGATGATACTGCCGATAGGAAGGTTGACGTTCCAATTGCGGAGCGCGCTCTCGACTTCGTTGATCCCGACCTGGCGCGCCGCCAGCGCCCGCGGATTCACCTGCACATGGACCGCGTACCGCTGCGCGCCGAGCACCTGGACCTGCGCGACGCCGTTCACCATCGAGATCCGTTGGGCGACCCGCGTCTCCGCGTATTCGTTCAACGTCCACAGCGGCATCGTGCCCGAGGTGAGCACCAGATAGAGGATCGGTTGGTCCGCCGGATTCACCTTGGTGAACGTCGGCGGCGTCGGCATCCCTTGAGGAAGCAGCCGCGCCGACTGCGTGATCGCCGCCTGGACATCAACCGCCGCGCCATCCAGGTTGCGGCTCAAGTCGAACTCGAGCGTGATCCGCGTGGCGCCGAGCGAGTTAACCGAAGTCATCGACGCCAGGCCCGCGATCATCGTGAAGTTGTTCTCGAGCGGAGTCGCCACGGCCGAGGCCATTGTTTCCGGACTCGCGCCGGGAAGGCTCGCGGTGACGAGCAGCGTCGGCAGGTCGACGTTCGGCAGGTCGCTGACCGGAAGCGCGCGGTAGGCTACTGATCCGAACAGCGCGATGGCCGCCATCAACAAGCTGGTGGCGATGGGGCGGAGGATAAAGGGTTCGGAAACGTTCATGGACTAGTCGCCTGCCGCAGCCGGAGATGGCGTCGGCACGGGCTTAGGTTGGGAGAGCTTATTGAAGCGGTGGACAATCGCGTCGAGGTAGGTGTAGACGACTGGCGTCAGGTACAGCGTGACGAACTGCGAGATGATTAACCCGCCCGCCACCGCCAGGCCGAGCGGCCGCCGCGCCTCACCGCCAGCGCCGTATCCGATGGCGATCGGCAGCACGCCCAGCAGTGCCGCGAGCGTCGTCATCAGAATAGGACGGAACCGGATAATGCAGCCCTCATAGATCGCATCCCGCGGGCTCATGTTGTCCTTGCGCTCCGCTTCAAGCGCGAAGTCGATCTGCATGATCGCGTTCTTCTTCACGATTCCGATGAGCATGAACAGTCCGACGAAAGCGTAGATGTTAAGCTCCTGGCCAAAGATCAGCAGCGTAGCCAAAGCCCCCAGAGCGGCCGAGGGCAGCCCGGACAGGATCGTGATCGGGTGGACGTAGCTCTCATAGAGGATCCCCAACGAGATATAGACCACGGCCACCGCGATGATCAGCAGAAGGGTCATGTTCTGCAGCGAATCCTGGAACGCTTTGGCGGTTCCCTGGAAGCTGGTCTTGATCGTTCCCGGCAGGCGCGACGCGGCGTCTTCGATTCCCTCCACCACGTCGCCCAGCGCCGTACCCGGCCGGAGATTATAGGAGATCGTCACCGACGGCAACTGGCCTGAGTGGTTGATCATCTGCGGACCTGCGTCCATATAGGTGCTGGCGAAGGCGTCCATCGGCACCAGCACGCCCTCGCGGTTCTTGAAGTAGAGCTTGGAGAGCAGGTCCGGGTGCTGCTGGTATTCAGGCAGCAGCTCGAGCAAGACCTTGTACTGCGCGTTCGGGGCGTAGATCGTCGACGACCAGCGGGGACCAAAGGCGTCGTACATGGCATTGGAAACATCGCGCATGTTCAGGTGCAGCGCCGCGACCTTGTCGCGGTCTACATGGACATTGAGCCGCGGGTTGCGCATCTGGAGGTCGGTGGTGACGTCGGTGATCCCGGGGATCTGCGCCATCGCCATTTGCAGCTTCGCCGCCTCGCGGTACAACTCGTCGGAATCGGTGCCCTGGAGCGTGTACTCGTACTGGCTCTTGGACATCCGTCCGCCGATGCGAATCGACTGCGGCGCCGTGAGGAATACACGCGCGCCGACGAACGCGTTGAACTGCGGCCGCAGCTTTTCCATCACCTGGATGACCGACAGTTCCCGTTCCTTGCGCGGCTTGAGGGTGATGAACGAGCGTGCGGAGTTGGCGCTCGCGTTGAACGATCCGCCCGCGCTGGTCATCATGTTCTCGACGTTCGGGTCCGACGAGATGATCTGGGCGATCCGCTGCTGGTAGTCCGCCATCTGGTAATAGGAGATCCCCTGGATGGCCTCGGTGTTGGCGTACATCGAGTCGGAATCGGTGTCGGGGATAAAGCCCTTTGGCACCAGGTTGAAGAAGTAGTACGTAAGGTAGATGGTCCCGAGGAACACGGCCAGCATCACGGGGCGGGCGCGCAGCACCAGCCGCAGAGACCAGCCGTACCAGCGCAGCATGATGTTGAAGAACCACTCCGTCATCCGGAACAGGATCCCGGGCCGGTGAGTCTCAACCTGCCGCGCCTTGAGCAGCTTGCTGCACAGCATCGGCGTCAGCGAAACCGACACGAAGCCGGACAGCACGATTGCCACCACGATCGTCACCGCGAACTCACGGAACAGCCGCCCCATCAGGCCACCCATGAACAGGATCGGAATGAAGACGGCGGCCAGCGACACCGTCATCGACACGATCGTGAAGCTGATTTCCTTCGATCCCCGGAAGGCCGCCTCCTTGACGCTTTCCCCGCGCTCGATGTGGCGGACGATATTCTCCAGCATCACGATCGCGTCGTCCACCACGAATCCCACCGACAACACCAGCGCCATCATCGACAGGTTGTTCAGGCTGAATCCGAACAACAGCATGAACGCGAGAGTTCCGAACAGCGACAGCGGAAGCGCAGTGGCCGGAATGAAGGTTGCACGGCCGTTGCGCAGGAACAGGAAGATCACCAGGATGACCAGGATCATCGCCGACAGCATCGTGAAGCGGATATCGTGGAACGCCTCGCGGATGTTCCGCGACCGGTCGCCACGGATGGTGAGCTCGGCGGAGGGCGGGAGCTCGGCGATGATATCGGGGATCAGCTTCCGGATCGAATCGTTCACCTGGATCACGTTGCTCGACGGCTGCCGCATCACCGCGAGATTGAGCCCCTTAATTCCTTTGCCATTCTGGAATAGCCAGGATCCGGTCTTATCGTCTTCCACCGAGTCGATCACGCGGGCGACATTTTCGAGCAGCACCGGCGCGCCGTTGCGGTAGGCGATTGTCACCCGCTTGAACTGGTCGGCGCGGCGCAACTGTCCGTCGGCGCGGATATTGAAGGCCTGCTTCTCGCCCCACAGGGTACCAGTGGGCAGGTTCACGTTCCACTGCCGGAGCGCGCGGCCGACCTCGTCGATGCCGATCCTGTGGGCGGCCAGGCGCTCCGGATCCACCTGGACGCGGACAGCGAACTTCTGCGCGCCGAACGTGTTCACCTGGGCAACGCCCGGAACCACCGATAGCCGCTGGGCGATCTGCGTCTCGGCAATGTCCTGAAGGTCATAGAGGGGCAACGAGGTCGATGTCAGGCCGAGGAACATGATGGGCGAATCCGATGGGTTCGACCTGCGGAAAGACGGCGGGTTGGGCATCCCCGGGGGGAGCAGCGGGATCGCCGCGGCGATGGCGGTCTGCACGTCGACCGAGGCGCCGTCGAGATCGCGGTCGAGGCTGAAGGTCAGCGTGATGTTGGTACTGCCCGTCGAACTTGTCGAGGTAATCGTGTCGATGCCCGCGATGGTGGTGAACTGCCGCTCAAGAGGTGTCGCCACGGCCGAGGCCATCGTGTCCGGATTCGCACCAGGAAGATTCGCCGACACCGACAGCGTCGGGAAGTCGACATCCGGCAGGTCGGCCACCGGAAGCATGCTATATGAGATCGCGCCGAACACGGCAAAGGCCAGCATCAGCAGGCTGGTCGCCACCGGGCGGCGAATGAACACGCCGGAAAAATTCATGCCGGACCTCCGCTAGTCTTCCGTCTTCTCCTCCGCCGCCTCTGCTGCTTTCTTCTTCCCCTTACCGCCTTTTCCGCCGCCCTTGCCACCACCGCCGCCTTTTCCAGGTCCGGCTGCGTCACGGGTACGGATCCGCATGCCGGGCGCCAGGCGAAGCTGGCCCTCCGTCACCACGGTATCGCCCGCCTCGACACCTTCGCTGACCACGATGTCCTGCTCGACGCGGCCCGCCGTCACTACTTTCGCCATCTCCACCGTGTTGTCGGGCTTCACTCGGTAGACGAACGATCCATCCTGTCCCGTCTGGACCGCCTGGTTGGGCACCATCAACGCGTTCTGGCGCATGCCGAGCCGCAGCGTTACACGCACGAACTGGCCGGGCCACAGCGTGCGCCTCGGATTTTCGAACTGGCCCTTGAGCTTGATGGTCCCGGTGTTGGCGTCGACAGCGGAATCGATAAAAGTAAGCGTGCCGGTTTCCGGCCGCCCGGGATCGTCGGGCGGGGCGGCGGTGACCGGCAGCCGTCCACGTGCCATCGCGTCCTTTACGGGGGTCAGTTGCGCCTCCGGAACCGAGAATGCGACATAGACCGGCTGGACCTGGCTGATCGCGATCAACTCGGTTACGTTGGCCGTCGTCAGGTTCCCTTCGTGCGCGGTGAGTGTCCCGGTCCGCCCGTCGGCGGGCGCGGTCACCGTGGTGTAGCCCAACTGGATGCGCGCCGTCTTCAAAGCCGCTTCGCTGGCCTGGATCGACGCCTCCACGCTCGCGATCGCGGCCTTATCCGCGGCCACAGCCTGCGCGACCACGTCGGCGCTCGCCTGCTGCTGCTCGGCCTGGTCCTTCGAGATCACGCCTTCCTTATGGAGGCTTGCGAACCGTCCCGCCTGCGAAGTGAGGAACCGGAGCTGCGCCTCGTCGCGTGCCAGATTCGCGCGCGCCTGCTGCAACTGCGCCTTCTCCCGCGCCAGATTCGCCTCGGCCTGGTTCACCGCGGACTGAAACGGCGCCGGATCGATCGAGAACAACACCGCCCCTTTACGTACGAAATCGCCCTCGCGGAAGTGGACTTTTTCGATCGGTCCGGTGATCCGGGACTTGACCAGCACGGTCGCGAAAGCCTCAACGTTTCCAATTACTTGGATGTCCATTGGGACATTCCGGGTGGTGACCTTCGCGGTGGCCACGGGCGCGTCTCCACCGCCCTTTTTTCCGCCTCCCCTCTTGCCCTCAGCGGCGGGCTGGGGAGCACAGGATTGCAGGACTGCGAAGGTGAGGAGGAAAAACGAGGCTCTGCTCAGGGACACGAACACCACCAAAGGCTAGGCGTGAAGTACAGCGCCTATGTTACTAGACCTCGGGCGTGCGATGCCGGCATCAGCGTCCCGCTTCCGCCAGCAAGCGCTTGTACGCCTCCCGCGCGTGATTGTAGGCCTGCTCGAAGTCGCCCCGTTCATTCAGCCGGATCCGGCCCAACTTCTGCTGGTAGCATTTCTCCACCGCCGTCAGCAGCCATTCCGCGCTCGGACGCGACCGCACTCCCTTCCCGTCTACCGTCACCCACACCGGATTCGTGTGCGACGACGGCAATACCCGCAGTGCCACCCAGCTCGACCGGTCGATCTTCACATCGAACGTCATGTCGCGCGACACCCCATCGGCGTCGATCTCCCGCCGGATCACCGGCTCGCCGTTCACCAGCACCTCGAGCGGCACCTTGCGTGTGTTCCCGATGCGCGACCGCTCCAGGTCCCAGTACGGCTTCTGGTCCGCCCGCCGCGACCGGATGGACTCGTCCGGGGTCTCATCCAGCAGCGCCGCCACTTTCGCGCTCAGCTTCACGGTGCCCGGACCGCCAAGCCTCACGTCCTTGTCCGTGCCCATCTCGATCCCGTTCACGCGGAAGTCGATCAAGTGGCTCTTGCCGTCGGACACGTAGTTGCGCCCCTCGCGGAGACCGCGCGCCCAGTCCTCGTAGTCGAGCGCCTTCTGGCGGACGTAGCTGCGGCCCAGTCCCACGCGCTCGCCGTAGATGCACGGGAAATCGGTCTCGCCGCTGATACGCGCGCGGTAGCCAACATTCAGCGTGTGGTACCAGACGTTCAACTCCCACGGATACGGCGTGTCGACGGTCGAAATGAAGTCGATCAGGTTGTGCGTCACGCTCACCACGTACTCGTTCGCGCCGATCCCATCAAACGGCGGCATCTCGGCCGAAGGGAGCTTCGTGTCCTTGATCTGCAGGCCCCAGCCGGAGTGCGCGTAACCTGTGATCGCGTTCTGTGCCTTGGCCCAGCGCAGGATCGGGATCCCCCAGCTCGGCCAGTCCTCGATGCGGTGCGTGCCGGGATAATCCTGCTCGCGCAAGCCTAGCAGGCAGATGTGCCCGGTGTGCGACGACGGGTGCCCCGAGATCTCGACGTCGTACCGGATCCGGTGCTCCTTGGTCGACACCGCGTTCTCCCGCCCCTCGAAGAACGTCTTTTGGAAATACCAACCCGGACCCCAGGTGAGCACCGAGCCGATCTTGAGATCCTCGCCGAGCACGTGCCGCATCATGTCCTGCGGATAGACGCCCTCGGTGGGACGCTCATAGTGCGCGCACCCGGCGGCGTGGATGTGGTGGTCGCCCGAATACCAGCCCAGCTTCGCCGGATCGATCCACCGCTCCAGGCGGAAGGTGAGCGTCTGCGGGTTAAAATCCGGCACGTTGACCTTCTGGACGCGTTTGCGGTATTCAGGACCACGCGAGTACTCGACGGTGTACTTGCCCGGAGGCAGGGCCACCGACTCTCCATCGGCGCGGTAAACCTGCGGGTGGAAGAAGAAGTCCGGTGCGAGGCGCTTAGCCTGCGAAGGATAGACACGGTTCCGGTCGTCGCGGATCAGGAACGAGCCGGTGGTGGGCTTGTCGTCAAAGTCCAGCACCCGTAGCGTGATCTTGGCCGCGGGACGCGCCGTGAACAGGATGTCGACCTCGTTGCGGAAGCCAAGGTCCTGCGATCCCTGTCCCACATCGAACAACAGCTTGCCCTCGCGCTTGCCCGAGTCCTTTGAATAGATCGACACGACCCGGTATTCGAGCTCCAGTCCGGAAAGGTGGGCGCGCAAGGGCTGCTTGTTGAACATCTGGATGTCGAGCCATCGCATCTGGACCGCGCGGGCCGGAGAGTTCGCCAACTGGCCCATGTTTGGCGAGTCCACCGCGAGCACCGCGGTCACGCCCGCCTCGTTGTGCACCTTGACGAGAAACGTCCGCCAGCCTTGTTCGACCAGCTCCGCTTTGGCCGGTCCCTGCTGGACTTTCACGCGGCTCTCCGGATTGATGTTCACGCCCGTGAGGCAGTACTTGTCGAGGATCGCCTGGATCCGCTCGACTTCCTTCGGTCCGCCGGGCGATTCGGTGAGCTTCTTCAGTTCTGTTGAATCAGGCGCGGGCATCGGCTCTCCCAGCAGGTCGAGCGATTGCAGCACGCGCGTGACCTGTGCGGACAGTGGCTGGAATTCGACTTTGGTCACCAGCGGGAGTTCTTCAGCCGCCGCGATCAGTGCGGAACAGGCAAGCAGGATGAGGGGGCGCATGGATGTGTTGTATCACGGATAGATGAGCTTTGCAAAACTGGCCTTGATCGCGGCGCAGCTCCGGATCGAACAAACCAGTCCCGTTGGGTTCCGCGTGGACAACGGGATTTTCGCCGCCGACCACTCGATCCGCAATGGAATCGACTCCGGAACCCTGCACAAACTGACCTTCAAAGCAGCCGGAGTGTCCTTCGAGCGGACTCCCACCAACTGGATGCACTGGGCTCCCAGCATGCAGCGGACCGGAGCACGCGCCTACACCAGCATCTCGACTTGGAATCCGGTGCAAGAGTACGAGCACCAGAAGTCGGACCAGCGTCTGATCGCCACACGCGAGGGCCGGCATGCGCTCTATCCGGAGGTCCGGCTCTGGACCCGGTACGAGTACGAGGCGGGTGTCCCGTATTTTGTGTTCCACGCGATCCTGACCGTCGAGAAGCCGATCGACATGTACTGGCTGCGTGGGCAGGAGATGACCATGGATCGCTTCTTCACTCACGCGGCGTGGCCGGGCGCCGATGGCAGGCCTGTGGTGATGGACTTCGAATCCCGCAAGCCGGTGCTCGAGAAGCGCCCGGTCCCGGTGGACGCTCCGTGGATCGCATTCCTGAATCCGGAGAAGGGCTATGGCTACGGCGCGGTCGTGCTGGACTACAAGGCCACCAAGACCGCGAATCCGATGATGAGCATCAACGACGGTGCGGAGAATGGCAAGTATTGGGACCGTAGGATCATCAACCAGGTCAGCACGATGCTTGTCCCGGGCGACCGGTTTGAGGAACGGACGGCGTACGTGGTGTTCCGGTGTTCCGCTTCGAAGCTGCTCGACGAATTTCTCGATTGGGAGAAGCGGATCCGCGGCCGGAAAGACTAGAATGGACTGCAAGGCAGTGGCGTGAAGTTTCAGCGCACTGCCGGAGCAACAGGGGCACACCGGCGCCGTCCGGGATGCTGACAGCGGCCCCGTTGTGGACGCTTCCATGAAGGAGGTGTCCATTGGAATATGAAGTTGTGGTGAAGGATCTGTTCGTGCGGGACCGGCCGGTGTTGCTCACGCGGATCGCGCGCGGCAGGAAGCTCGGGCCTCCGTTGAACGTTGAGCTTGCCTTGGTCGAAGGCCGTGTTGCGGATCTGTTCTTCCGCACGGGCAAACGGAGACTGCTTCACATTGAGGTCAGACGTGGAACTCAAGGAACATGGCGGTGCGTTCAGGCGTGTACGCGCTGCTCGGCGCTGAGAAGTTCGGCGCCGATTACGTGGATACGGTGGTGCTGTATCTGGGCCGGGGCAGGCTGCGGATGCTGAACTGGCTCGACATCGGGACGGTGAGAGTCCGCTTCCGTTTGATCAACGTCAGTGAGATCAGCGCGGCCCGCCTGTTGCGGTCGAAGAATCCAGCCGACTGGGTGATCGCGATGCTGGGCAAGAACGGGACAAAGGAGCTGAGGACGATCCTGCATCGAATCCTCGCGCTGCCCGCGGAGCAACGCGGCAGGCTGGTGGCGCAGTTGATGGCGCTGTCCGGGTTGCGCGGAGTGTCGGAAAGATTGAAAATGGAGTTCAAGGCGGCTGGCATGGAAATCGATATTGAAAGCAACGTCCTACTGCGGGACATCCGCGACGCGGGTTACGCGAAGGGCTTGGCCAAGGGTTTGGCTGAGGGTGAGGCGAAGGGTGAGGCGAAGGGACAAGCCCGGCTGCTCCGCTCACTGCTTGAGTCCAAGTTCGGGAAAATGCCCGCCTGGGCGACCAAGCGGCTTGCTCAGGCAAGCGCGGACGACATCGCGAGGTGGGGTGCGAAGGTGCTCACAGCGCGGACGATCGAGAGCGCGTTAAACGGCAAATAGCTTGGTATGGAAATCGATATTGAAAGCAACGTCCTACTGCGGGACATCCGCGACGCGGGTTACGCGAAGGGTTTGGCTGAGGGTGCGACGAAGGGACAAACCCCGGCTGCTCCGCTCTCTGCTGGAGTCCAAGTTCGGGAAATTGCCCGCCTGGGCGACCAAGCGGCTTGCTCAGGCAAGCGCGGACGACATCGCGAGGTGGGGTGTGAAGGTCCTCACCGCTCGGACGATCGAGAGCGCGTTAAACGGCAAATAGCTTGGTATGGAAATCGATATTGAAAGCAACGTCCTCCTGCGGGACATCCGCGACGCGGGTTACGCGAAGGGTTTTGCTGAGGGTGAGGCGAAGGGTGAGGCGAAGGGACAAGCCCGGCTGCTCCGCTCTCAGCTGGAGTCCAAGTTCGGGAAATTGCCCGCCTGGGCGAACAAGCGGCTTGCTCAGGCAAGCGCGGACGACATCGCGAGGTGGGGTGCGAAGATCCTCACCGCCCGGTCGATCGACAGCGCGCTAAACGGCAAATAGCTGAAACACGCGCATCCCAGTTGACGGCGGGAAACCGCTGTCCGACAATCGAGTCTGATGCTCCGGCCAACCACCCTGGCAGCGACCGCGGCTCTTGGCATTGCCTTGGGACAACAGGATCCCCGCGCAGCCCTCGACCGCCAGTTCACCCGCAGCGTCCGGCCCTTCCTCAAAACATACTGCGTCACCTGCCACGGCGGACCCCAGCCAGCCGCCCAAATGGACCTCAGCGGATTCACCACCCTCTCCGCCCTGATGCAGGATGGCCGCCGCTGGAGCCAGATCCTGGAGCGTCTCGAAGCGGGCGAGATGCCGCCCAAGGAGGCGCGGCGTCCGCCGCCGCAGGAGCTTCGCGCCACCGTCCAGTGGTTCCATGCCGTCCGCGATCACGAAAGACGCCGCAACGCGGGCGACCCAGGCGTAGTGCTGGCCCGCCGCCTCAGCAACGCCGAGTACAACTACTCGATTCGCGATCTCACCGGCGTCGACATCCGCCCCGCCCGCGAATTTCCAGTCGACCCCGCCAACACCGCGGGTTTCGACAATTCCGGCGAAACGCTGACGATGTCGCCCACCCTCCTGAAAAAGTACCTGGCCGCCGCCCGTGAAGTGGCCAGCCACATGTATCTCAAGGAAGATGGATTCGCCTTCGCGCCCCATCCAATGCTGGTGGAAACCGATCGCGACAAGTTCGCGGTGCACCAGATCATCGACTTCTACCACCAGCAGAACACCGACTACGCCGATTACTTCCAAACCGCCTGGCGCTTCCGGCACCGGGCCGCGCTCGGCGAGCCTCAGGCGACACTGGCCAGCCTCGCGCAACGGCACCGGGTCAGCGCCAAGTACCTATCCACCGTGTGGGCGGCGCTCGAGACCGCCGAAGACGTTGGTCCGCTCGCGAAGCTGCAGTCAATGTGGCGGACACTGCCCGGTCCGAAGACGGGTGCGCCGGACGCGGCGCGGGCCGGGTGCGAGGAGATGCGGGCCTACGTCGCCCGGGTGCGCAAGAAGGTCGAGCCGAGGTTCATCAACATCACCGCCGGACCCATCGGCGCGGCCTGGCAGCCCTTGTTGATCTGGAAGAACACGCAGTACGCGACACACCGCCGGAAATTCGATCCCCGCCAACTGCAGGTCGAAGGCGAGCCGCCGTTCAATCAGAAGGATGTAGTTGAGCCCGAATGGGACAATCCATTCGGTCCGGGCAAGACGATCCTGGTGGAGAATCCGCCCGGCGATCCGGATCTGGCCGTTCCCGCCGGCCAACGCGCGCGCTACGAAGCGGCTTGGGGACGGTTCTGCGCCGTCTTTCCGGACATGTTCTACAAAGAGTCCCGCGGGCGGAACTACTTCCTCACCGGCCGCGATGAAGGACGCTACCTCAGCGCGGGCTTCCACAATGTGATGGGCTACTTCCGCGATGACCAGGCGCTCTACGAGTTGCTGCTGGACCGCCCGCGGCAGGCGGAACTGGACCGCATGTGGCGCGAGATGGATTTCGCCGCCTCCATCAATATCCGCACCTACGTCGAATTCGCCAAGCTGGGAACCCGCGGAACGCGCGATGACTTCAAGGACGGCGAGCCAGAAGTCCGCGAGATCGAAGTGGAGCAAATCATCGCCGAACCCAAGCTCAGGAAACTCGAGGCGGATTACCTCGAAATGGCCAAGGCCGGAAGCGGCGTCGCCAAGCAGGCGATCCGCAGCTTCTTCAACTCCGCCAGTACCAGCATCGGATGGGTGAAGCAAGCCCGCAAGGACGCCGAGCCCAGCCACCTGCGCGCACTGGCCGGTTTTGCCGCCCGCGCCTACCGCCGGCCGTTATCCGATGCCGATCGCGCCGACCTGATCTCCTTCTATCGCGAAGTCCGCGAGCGCTACGGGCTGGACCACGAGAGCGCGGTCCGCGAGGCGATCGTGCTGATCCTCACATCCCCCAAGTTCTCCTACCGCGTCGACATGGCCCAAGCCCCCGCTGGAGTCCAGCCTCTGCCGGATGCCGGTCTCGCCAGCCGGCTCAGCTATTTCCTGTGGTCGAGCCTGCCGGACCAGGAACTGATGCGCCACGCCGCGGCCGGCGATCTTCACAGACCCGCGATCCTCAAAGCCCAGGCGCGGCGCATGCTGCGGGACCCGCGCGCCCGCGCACTCGCGGTGGAGTTCGGCGGCAACTGGCTCGACTTCCGCGATTTCGAGCAGCTCGCCACGGTCGACCGCGAGCGCTTTCCCGCATTCGACGACGAGCTGCGGAAGGCGATGTTCGAGGAGCCGGTCCGCTTCCTGCTCGACGTGTTCCAGAACAACCGTTCCATCCTCGACCTTCTGTATGGCCGCCACACATTCGTGAACCCGGTCCTCGCGCGCCACTACGGGATGCCGGTCAGCGGGACCGCCGCAAGCGATTGGATCCGCGTGGATGACGCCGGTCCCTACGGCCGCGGCGGCCTCCTCCCGATGGCCGCGTTCCTGACAAAGAACGCGCCGGGCCTGCGGACCAGTCCGGTAAAGCGTGGCTACTGGGTGGCCAAGAGGATCCTCGGCGAGGAGATCCCGCCGCCGCCCCCCACGGTTCCGGAGCTGCCGGCGGACGAGGCCAAGATGGACCTGCCCCTGCGCCAGATGCTGGAGCGTCACAGGTCTGACCCCGGCTGCGCCGCCTGCCACGCGCGATTCGACTCCTTCGGGTTGGCCTTTGAAAAATTCGATCCAGTGGGCAGGCAGCGGACCTCCGACCTGGGCGGACGGACGGTGGATGCCCGTGCCACGTTCCCGGGAGGCGTCGAAGCCGAGGGACCGCGGGGGCTCCAGCAGTACATTCACGGCCGGCGCGAGGCGGGCTTCGTGCGCGGCTTCACCGGCAAGCTGTTGGCCTATGCCTTAGGACGCAGTCTGGCGCTCTCCGACGACCTCCTGATCGAGGAGATCAGCCGCAAGCTCGGCAAGGACGGCTGCTGTTTTGAGACCGTGATTGATAGTATTGTTACGAGCCGCCAGTTCCTCAACAAGCGCGGCCGGGAGGACAGGTGATCGCATCATGAGAACGTCCCGAAGAACATTTCTCCGCGGCGCAGGCGTGACCATGGGCCTGCCGTGGCTCGAGTCGCTGGCCGCCGCCACTCCGCCGCCCCAGCGCTTTGCCGTGTTGTTCATGGGGACGGGCATCAGTCCGGGGCGCTGGTGGGCGAAAGGATCGGGCGTCGGAATGGAGCTCGGCGAATCGCTGAAGCCGCTCGAACCGTTGAAGGCGAAGATCAACGTGATTGACGGCCTGTTCAACAAGTGGGCAACGGGCCAGGGGATCCATCCCGCGATGACTGGCAACATGTTGTCCGGCGTGCCGATTCGCAAGGGGTCGATCATCCAGGGCGGGATCACCATTGACCAGGTGCTGGCCAACCGGATCGGGCAGGAGTCGCCGCAGCCAAGTATGGTGCTGGCCTGCGAGCGTGCCATGACCGGGTTCCACGAGTCGAATTTTTCGAACGCCTACAGCTCGCACATTTCCTGGCAGAGCAGCGATTCGCCCGTGCCCAACGAGATGTACCCGTCGCTCGCCTTCGACAGCCTGTTCGAGAATGGCGGCAGGCTGCGCAACACGAGCGTGCTGGACCGGGTGAAGGACCACGCGGTGGCGCTCGGCGGCAAAATCAGCTCCACCGACAAGATCAAGCTGGACGAGTACCTGGCGAGCGTTCGCGAAGTGGAGCGCGGCATCGAGCGGATGCGGACGGACAAGGACAAGGCCGAAGAGCGGGCCAGCGGCGCGGGGCGTCCCCTCTCCGCGATGAAGCGGCCGCAGGACGGCCTGCCCGAGGACATCCGCGACCATACACGCCTGATGTGCGATATCATCGCCCTCGGGTTTCAGACGGACAAAACACGCGTCGCGTCGCTGTTGCTGGCGCGCGACCTGTCGGCGCTCTACTATCCGTTCCTCAACGTCGGCAAGCAGCATCACGGAGCATCCCATTACGACACCGAGGCTGACTATCAGAAGATCGTTCTGTTCCACGTGAGCCAGCTTGCCTACCTGGCGCAACGGCTGGATTCGATGCGCGAGGGGGAGAGCAGCGTGTTGGATCACAGTTGCCTGCTGTTCCTGTCGAACATGTGGTCCGGGACCAAGCACGACAACAAGAAGGTGCCGGTGGTCACCATTGGAGGCCTGGGAGGCAAGCTGAAAACCGGCAGGGCGCTGGACTATTACGATTCGGGTGATGAGAACCGCAAGTTGTGCGGGTTGTACCTGGGCCTCATGGACCGGATGGGAGTCGAGCTGGCGGAGTTCGGAGACGCGAAGGCGCGGCTGGCGGGGCTTTGAGCCGCCAAAAAATCTCTCCGCGCATGAGCACAATCCGCTGCCCCAACCGAATGGAGAGTTTCCACCAGGGCTTCCAATCCGAACATCGGGCGCGACGGAGGACCTATCAACCGGTTCTACTTGGCGTCACGCAACAGGGCGGCCCAATTCTGGATAATCACCATCTGGTCACGGGCCTGGGTGCCGGACTCGGGTTCGAGGACCAGGAACCGCTGTCCGTCGAGCGTTTGGAGATTGAATATGCCGTCGACACTAGCCCAAGTTCGTCACCTGAAGGGGTAAGAAGGCGGCAAGCCCTTTAGAATCAGTCTAGGCAGTGGCCGAGTCTACACTACATTCGCCGTGGGCTCTCAAGACGATCCGGGAGTGTCAGGCCGAGC
>Ga0194132_10001415_pt1 | contig 48611 bp, 52 predicted proteins | sample TA2KigOf80mmetaG_FD_148612 | JGI IMG/M metagenome (GOLD analysis project Ga0194132, IMG submission 148612) | Freshwater microbial communities from Lake Tanganyika, Tanzania - TA2015054 Kigoma Offshore 80m | ecosystem: Environmental > Aquatic > Freshwater > Lake | place: Tanzania: Lake...
TAGGGAACGGCATCTCTTCGATGACCTTGTCGATAAAGAGGACCGTGTTGACAGCCGTGCGGCGGTCGTACAGGGCCAGCACGCGGTAGCGGGTACCGTCATCGATAAACGTATACTGGACAGGCCAGGAGCGCTCTTGCAGGTATCCCTCTGCACTCGGTCAGCAGGGATCGGACGCGGGTAGCGTGTATACCTGCCTTGCCACGGTAGGGGCATAGAGGAGCTACCTGATGCCCGATCAAGGTCTTGTGGATGGTCCCTAAAGCCAGACGCGTCTCCTCAACCGATGCAGCTCGCTCTGGCGTCTTCGGGCACCCAAGTTGCGGTCTTTCCGCAGCTTAAGAATCTGCTGCTCAATGGTAGGAGTCCGTTTTTGGTTGGGCGTAGTCTTGGGCCGACGACTTTGGCTGTTTAAGCCTTCGAGACCCGCTGCCTGGTAGCGTCGCCAACACTTCCGGAGGGTCGGGCAGGAAAGGCCACACCTCCGACAAACTAGGCCAGCATTGCCAACCTGCTTTTAGCGCTGGACCCAAGTCAATCGCATTCGGATTTCGTGTTCTATAGACAACCAATTTAGTGAAAGGATGTCTATAAATCACACAGTATCACTGCAGCGGCGCAGCAGGTTTAATCCGGGAAAACTGCTGATCCAGGCGCACCCCCAGCCATACCCGGTCCCGCGGGTCCACAGCCACGGGCTCGCCAATAGGCAGGAACACGTTCGACCAACTCGACCCGGCATTGGGCGGCTGGGTGCTGATAAAGGACCGTCCCCCGGAAAACGCCTCGAACCAGCCCAGCCGGCCAGCAGCCCCCGCTGTTCAATCTCCACCTCCACCTTCCCCACCGGCACCTCCGACCCGTCCTTTTACAGATCGCAATACATCAGGCACCCCGGCGAAACCAGCAGGTCCCCCGCCTCTGCCCACAGGTTGCGCGAAACCTGAGACGAAAGGTCCAGCAGTGGGCCGAATTCCAGCCCCGTCTCGCCGCGCAGCGGCCCCACCAAGTCGCTGAACTGCACGCCCTCGGCAGTGGGTGCCGCGCACAAGTCCAGGCCCTCTGGCAGCAGGCGCCCCCCTTTTGGAAGAAAGCCCCGGCGGGCGACGACGACCAAGTCCACCCACTCGGGCAGTTCGACCTTGGTGGAGTGCCCGGCGAAAAACTCGATGCGCCCTTCAAGGCCGTTATGCCTGGCCAGTTCCCTAACAACCCCGAGGATATGGCCCCTCTCGATGGCGTAGCCCCCCCCGCTGCCCCAGCGGCAGGGCAGCATCGCCAGCAGGCCGCTGCCGGTGCCGTTGTTTAGCACCACCTCGCCGGGGTCTGCGGGTGGCCCTCAGCGCCCCGCCCATCGCCCGCACCAGCGGCAGGTCCACCAACATCTGGCGATGCCAATCGACCTCAGGACCGCCCAAACGCCGCCTTGACAGATGGGAAGGGCTGCACTAACTCGCCGCAGCCACGGCCCCGTGGGAGGAAACACGCATGCCGCGCGTCAACATCATGCTCCCCGACGAGATCCTCGAACAGATGGACCAAGTCGCCCAGCGGGAGGGCCTGAACCGCAGCCAGTTGATTCGGCAGGCATTCCTCGTGTACCTGGAGCGCCGCGGCGAGGACGACCAGCGCCAGCAGCGGCAGGCCGACATCCAGAAGGCCATGGAACTCCAGGACCGGCTGCGGCAGCGGCCGCCGCCCTGGGACGCGCTGCGCACCTTGCGGGAGCAGCGCAAGGGCACATGATTCGCTACGCCCTTGATACTTCGGTGGTGCTGCACTCGTTCTCCCAGACCGGCGACGAGGACACCGACCGAGCCCTGCGGCTGCCCCAGGAACACCGCGATCAGTCCATCGAGCTAGTGGTGCTGGACCAGGCCGTCTACGAGTTGATCCATGTGCTAAAGTAGAGCCGGCACTTCGACAGCGACCTGCTCGAAGCCGCCCTGGCCAGTCTCGAATCTCTGCACGTCACCGTGGTGCCCTACAGCCACGAGCAAATGCACAAGTCCGCCCGCATCGCCTTTGAACACGACATCGGCACCTTCGCCGCCGGCGCCGTGGCCCTGGGTGCCCTCCTACGGTGCCAGATGGTAACGGACGACGAGCAGGTGTACCGCAAGATCTCCAGCCTGCCCTGGACCATCCTGCTGGCCAACCGCAGCCTTTGATCAGACCCCCGCCAGGGCTTGTTCCAGATCCGCGATCAACTCCCCCTCGTCCTCGATTCCCACTGAGTAGCGCACTAATTGATCCTTGATGCCGATAGCCTGCCGGTCCTCGGCCGAAAGATCGTAGTAGGAGATAGTGGCCGGATGGGAGACCAGGCTCTCCACTCCGCCCAGACTGGGGGCCAGGTACGGCAGTCGCAGGGCGTGGACAAAGGCCCGGGTCCGCTCGAGATCGCCGGCCACCTCGAAGCTGACCACCCCGCCAAAACCTCGCAACTGGCGGAGGGCCACCCCGTGGTCTGGGTGGCTGGGCAGACCGGGATAGTAAACCTTTTCAATCTTGGGGTGCTCTTCTACGTACCGGGCCAGGCTCAGTGCCGTTTTGTTCTGGCGCTCGATCCGCAGGCCCAGGGTTTTCAGGCCGCGGATGAGCAGATACGCCGACTGTGGATCGACCATCGAGCCTATGATGTTGCGGAAATCCTTGATGGCCCAGACCAGGTCCTTTCCCCCGCATACCGAGCCGGCCAACAGGTCGTTATGGCCGCCCAAATACTTGGTGGCGCTGTGGATGACCAGATCCACCCCGTACTCCAGGGGCCGCTGGTTGACCGGGGTGGCAAAGGTGCTGTCGATGAGCACCTTGAGCCGCCTCTTTTTAGCAAAGAGCACCAGGCGCTCCAGATCCACCACACGCAGGTGCGGGTTAGTTGGGGATTCGGCGAATAGGATGCGGGTGGAGGGCCGCACTGCTGCCTCCAAAGCCTTCCAATCGCCTGGGGGCACCGCAGTGCTCTCAACCCCGAACTTCTGGATCAGCTTGCAGAACTGCACGGTGCGGCGATAGCAGTCCTCCATGAAGACCACGTGTTGTCCCTGCCGCAGCATGGCCAGGAGAACCGAGGTCACCGCGCTCATGCCGGACGGAAAAAGCAGGGCCTCCTCCCCTCCTTCTAAAGCGGCCAGTTTGCGCTCGGCGGCGTGGACCGTGGGGTTGCCGTACCGCCCGTACTCATAGTGTTTGAGTTTGCCGGCCTTGTAGTCGGCGAACTCATCGAGATCTGTAAAAACAAAGGTGGCAGTCTGGGCGATGGGATTGGTGAGGGAACGGGCGAACTTGTCTCGCTCCTCCCCGTCGTGTATTGCCCGGGTGCTCTCCCCTTTGAAGGGTTGTTCTTCGCTCATAACCTGCTCTCGAGGGCTTTGAGGACCGCCCCGCGCACCGAGTCGTAATCGGCGCCCACGTCGATCAAGCGGTTGGCGTGCCGCGCTTCGACCCCGAATTCATGCAATTGATGCTCGTGGTAGCGGATCTTAAAGTCGGGGAACTTAAGGCCGTGGGCCGTGGAGATGACCAGCACCTTGCGACCCGGGACAATCACCTTGCGCTCTACCAGCTTGAAAAGCACCGCCAGCGCCACCCCGGTATGGGGGCAGGTGAAGAGCCCGGTGCGGTCGGCCCGGGCTGAGGCATTGGCCAATTCGTCCTCGGTGGCCTGCTCCACCACCCCGTCGAAGCGTTTCAGGGTGCGGATGGCCCTCTCATAACTGACCGGGTTGCCGATCTGGATGGCGCTGGCCAGGGTGTTTCGGGCTTTCTGAGGCTCAAACCTGGCAAACCCACTTAAAAAACTCTGGTACAGCGGATTCGCGTTGGCCGCCTGGGCCACGGCCAGGCGGGGCAGGCGGTCGATGAGGCCCATCGCCTTCATTTCGAGAAAGCCCTTCCCCAGGGCGCTGACGTTGCCCAGGTTCCCCCCCGGTATGATCACCCAATCCGGCACCGCCCAGTCGTCCTGCTGTACCAGTTCGATGGCCACGGTCTTCTGGCCCTCGATGCGCAGCGAGTTGCGGGAGTTTGCCAGGTAGATGTTCTCGCGCCGGCTCATCTCGATGGCCACCTTCATGCAGCCGTCGAAGTCCGTGGGCAGGGTCAGGGTGATGGCCCCGTTGGCGATGGGCTGTATCAACTGCGAGGTGGACACCTTGTCCTTGGGCAGGAAGACGATGGCCGGGATGCCGGCCGCGGCGCAGTAGGCAGCCAGGGCCGCGGAGGTGTCGCCGGTGGAGGCGCAGGCCACGGCCGGGATCTTCTTGCCCTCGGCAATCATTTGCTTTACCATCGACACCAGCACGGTCATGCCCAGGTCCTTAAAGGACCCGGTATGGCTGTTCCCGCACTGTTTGATCCACAGATCCCCGATGCCCAATTCCCGACCCAGCCGCTCGGCCCAGAACAGGTTGCTTCCCCCCTCATACATAGAGACGACGTTCTCGTCGGCTACCTCCGGGCAGACCATCTCCTTCTTACCCCAGACCGAACTGCCAAAGGGGAAATCCGTGCGCATATAGCGCTGGTCTAAAAGTTTACGCCATTCGCCGGCCGGGCGGGTGGCCAGCGCTTCCATGTCGTGGCGCACCTCCAGCAGCCCACCGCACCGCCGGCACTCGTAGACAATCTCATTGAGCGGATAGCGCTCGTCCTCGCAATGGAGGCACTGGAACCAGGCGCGATAGGGCATGGCTCGACCCAGACCGGAGAGGATTTCAGGGAAAGGGGATGAATTTAGAATCTATTCCAGGGCCGGCGCGGGTGCAAGGTAAAACAATACGGAGCCGGGATGATCCCGGCTCCGTGTCTTCCTGGGGTGCGGGGGGTGAAATCAGCCGAAAAGCGCGTCGATCTCGTCCCGGGAGATGCTGTCCTCCTCCCCCTTTTTGTCCTTGGCCGGAGCGGCCTTGGGCCCGGCCTTAGCTGGGGCTTTGGGTTCCGCTGTAGGCGCGGCCTTCGGCGTCAGGGCCGCGGGCTTGGGTGCCACTTCCGCCTTGAATGCGGGTTTGGGAGCGGGCTTGGCAGGTACCTTGGGCGCGGCCTTGGGTGCGGGTTTGGGGAGTTCGGCCTCCTCCTCTTCCTCCCCGTTGAGCAATGCGCTGAGGTCCTCGTCCGAAACCTCGGCCTCCTGCTGGTCCCCCGCCTCCAATAGATCGCCGAGATCCAACTCGCCCTCCTCCGCAGACTCCTTTCCCACGGCTAGATCATCCAGATCCATTTCCTCTTCCTCGACTTCCTCGACAGCGGCGGCCTCTGGTTCCGCGTCTTCAACTGCTACGGCAGGTTGCTCTTCCAGTTCGAGGTCGCTCAGGTCCAGCTCAAGCTCCTCCTCGGCCTCCACTGCCTGCTCATCCTCGGCCAGGGCCAACTCGTCCTCGGGGGCAGCCTCCTCCTCTTCCTCTCCGACCACCGAACCGAGCAGGTCGTCCAGGTCCCCGTCGGCGGAAACCGCCTCCTCAGGGGCGGCCAGTTCCAGCTCCCCATCGGGCTCTGGCTCCGTCTCCCCGGCCTCTTCCACCGCGCCTTCGTCCAGCAGATCCTCGAGTTCGTCCCCATCCTCCTCCGGCAGGTCCCCGCCGAGCAGGGCATCGATCTCCTCCTGGCTGGAGGCGGCGCCCTGATGCTCGCTGTTATCGAAAAGAGAGTCGATGTTGGCGGCCCCGTTGTGGGGCTCTGCCAACACGGCATCGGCCCGGTCTTCGTCATCGGGTTCCATGCCCAGGTGCTGTGAAGAGGCGCCCAACTCCGGCTGAAGCAGCTCCTCCTCCATGTCAGCCTCTTGCTGGGGGCTGAGGTCCACCGAGGACTCTAAGTCGTCGATGCCGGGGATCTCCAGGCCCGCGTCCAAGTCCCGGCCCAGCAGCCCGGCGCCCATCTGCGCGAAAGCAAGTTGCAGGCGCTCGTACTTGTCCTGGTCGAGCCGGCCACCGGCCAGCAGGAAAGCACTTTGGTGGGCAAAGGCTAATACCTGGTTGAGGTGGGGCACCGCGTCTTCGTACACCGTCAAATACGCCCGCACCTTCTCGCTGGCCACCTCGTCCTTTATCTTCTCGTACCACAGGTTCTTGAAAAGGGTGGACAGGGCTTCAATAGCTTCCAGCCGCTCCGCGATTTGGCGCTGATCGTCTTTTTCCATTGCTCAATCCCTGTAATTGGGCCGGCTTTTACGAAGGTCCGATATCTGGGAAGCAAGAAACATGCCCCGTTGATAATCGGCACCTCCCCCTTGCGCAAGTCCCACCCACCGCGCTTCCCTACCAGCTATTGTGGCTGCCTCCAGGGAAGCGGTGTCGGACAGGCAGAAGATTCTTCCTACCTCAATCTTTTGCCTTGGAAACTAGTATTTGAGGCCGGACTTCCCAAATTCCCAAAAGCATTAGGCCCTTTGCGTTGCCTTTACTGGGGGCGCAACCGGCGCAACATCAACCGCAACAGCAAGACCAGCAATACAACTTCAGGGACCATATAACTGGCATTATACGCAAGAGAATACAGCCAGACTGGCTGATCAGGGGGAGCGAACTGTGCAAAGAAGACCACCCCCGAGAGAAAGTGGGCAACCAGGCGCAGGCTACAGGCGAGCATCAATCCAACCGCCACGCGCAAGGTCGAGATGGGCGAACCAGAGGGCCAGCACACCGCGGCGGTGCCCAGTACGCCCAGGGCCAAGGGATAGTCGAGTATTAACTGTAGGGGATGCACAAAAACCGGGTGGAGGAGGAAATCCACTACCCCATAGAGCGCACCGGCGGTGATGCCGGCCCGCACACCGTGGCGGAGGGCGACGATCAAGATGGGAAGCGCCCGCAGGCTGATGGACCCGCCGTAGGGCAACCGCGGCAGAGGCAAGGACTTGGACACCAGATCAAGCACGGCGGCCAGGGCGATGGCCACCGCCAGCTCTGCGCCGAGGCGGACGTTCATCCAGGATGCAGGGCCCGGGGTGGGAACCAGGCCCGCACATGGGCGTCCCCTCCAATGTGGGTCATAACGGTGATGGCCTGCATTCCTCCATGGGGTCAGGAACTTCAAATGGTTCCTGACCCTATCTAATTGAGGCGGTGGATGATAACTACCCCCATCGGTAAAACCATGGGGGCACAAGTCTGACCGACCTGCAACCCCTGTACGGCCTTTTCGAAATCTGGCAGCAGTTCCCCAGGGCTGAAAAACCCCGTATCCCCTCCGTCCTGGGCATTTGGAGCCTTTGAGAAGCGCGCCGCCAATCCGGCAAAGTCCTCCCCTGCCTTGTGTTTAGCCACCACCTCCGCGGCCCTGGCCTGGGTGTCCACCAGGATATAGCGGGCCCGCATCTTGCCGCCCATCACCGCCTCCACCGCTTCCCGGTTCGCCCGCACCGCCTGCCGCAGACGGGGGTCCTTAGCCAGGGACTCGGCTTGCTGGTACGCGGCAAGCGCTTCGGGGTACTGCCCCCGCCGCGCCAGGAGAAAGGCGATGTTGTTGTGCGCTTCCAGATCCTCGGGCAGAAGTTCGGTTACCCGTCGGAACTCGGCAATGGCCTGCGCCAGTGAGTCCCCTTCGGTGTAGTACACCCCCAGGAAACGGTGCGCCTCGGGGTTTTGGGGGTCCAAATCAAGAGCGTGGGAAAAGGCCACCTTGGCCAGGGCGGAATGGCCGGCCTGCAGGTGTATGGCCCCTACCATGACAGCGATGCCCGAGGACCCTGGTTCAAGTTCCTGGGCCCGGCGGGCGTAAACCAGGGCAGAATCCGGCTGGTCCAGCACCTGGAAGACCTTGGCCAACTCAAAACAGACCTGGGCTTGGGCCGGGTTCTCGGCCAGCGAACGCCGCAGGAGGGCCCCGCCCTTCTCCAGTTGCTCAGTCTGGAGATACAGACCCGCCAGGCGGTTCAATATCTTGGCGCTTCCCGCCCCGACCGCCAAGGCTTGCTCATAAGCGGAGATGGCTTCGCTCAGCCTGCCCTGGTCCGCCAGCGCCTCCGCAGTCTCGGCCAGGCGAAGCAGATCCGCTGCCCCGGCGCGTGCAGCCAGTATCACCAGTGCGACTAGGAGATTGTGCAACATCATTTATGACGATCTCTCCAGCTTTGCCAACACCTGCTGGGTGATGCGTTCCACCAGATCGTCCGGTGACTCCTTCCGGCTGGCTTGCGCTTCCTCTTCCCCGATTTGGCAGGATGGCCGGTCCACGATCCCGAAGCGCTCGCGCAGATCGATAAGTTCGCCGACCTGTTTCAGGTCCAAGGTTTTGACGGACCCAAGCTGGTGGGCCACCAGGGCGATGCGGGCGAAATGCTCCACGGTCTCCATCTTGAAATGGGCGTCCATCGCGTCCCGGCCCAGGGTTACCACCCCGTGGTTGGCCATCAACACCGCGTCGTACTCCCGGAGCAGGGGGCGCATGGGCTCAAAGATCTCCGGTCCCCCCGGAGTACCATAGGCGGCCAGGGGGATGCCCCCCAGGGAGACAATGACCTCGGGGAGGATGCACTGGGTCAGTTCGATGCCGGCCACCGCAAACCCGGTGGCCGTGGGCGGATGGGCATGGACCACGGCGTGAATGTCCGCCCGCAGTTTGTAGATCTCCAGGTGCATGCGGATCTCCGAGGAAATCTTGAGATGCCCCGCCACCTGCCTCCCCTCTAGGTCGCAGATGCAGAGCATGTCCTCCAAGATGTACCCCTTGCTGACCCCGGTGGGGGTACAGAGGATGCGGTCCGCAGCGACCCGCACGCTGATATTGCCGTCATTGGCGGCCACGTATCCCCGCTTATAGATCCGCCGGCCCACCTCGCAGATCTCCCGCCGCACCATCTGGATGGAATTCATCATTCTCGCCTTGTCTCCGGTGAAAGGGCAGATACCCCTACTGTGGAGGCCCGTCTGCTGAGGCGCCGGTGAAGGTGGCCATATAGCAGGGCCCACCCCACCACTCCCGGCAGGATCACATTGATCACAAACTGCACCAAGGCCGCGTTGAAGGCGATGGCCGGCTCCATCCCCAGTGGCGTAAACACTACCAACGCCGCCCCCTCGCGCACCCCGATATCCAATATGCTGAAAGGGAGGAGCAGTTTGAGGGCGAAAAAGACCGGCACCCCCCAGATGGTCCCCGGTGGCGGGAGCCCCCAGCTTAATAAGAGGGCGAAGAATTGCAACAGAAAGACTGTGTTGAACACCAAGGACCAGCCCAAGACCCAACCCACCCCCCGGCCGCCCCCTGCCCCCAGCGCCGCCCTGCTCCGCATCCACCATTTCTGCCCTGGCAAGGCGCCGGCGAGCCTGGGCAGAAGCAGGTACCCCATCACCCCCAATACCACCCCAATACCCAGCAGGGCCAGCGCCAGAGGGGGATGCAGCACCGCCAACCCAAGCCATCCCAGCACCAGGGAAACCACGGCCGAGCAGGCGCGGTCAACCACACTCAGCCCCACCCATGCCGCTTGATCGCCCTCCAGTACCACCCCCCGCCCCAACTCGCCCACCCGCCCAGGAGACAGGAGGCCCAACCCAAAACCCGCCAGCAGGGATTGCAGGCTTTCCCACCAGGTAGTCTTTGGGCGCACCCACCTCAGCATGCTTCGCCATTTGACCACCTGCACCGCCAGCCCCAGCCCCCCCAGGCCCAGGCAAAGCCCCAGATCCCCTCCCTTCAGAGCCCGCAGGTGATGGTACAACCGCGCCGGCTCCACGTACCAGACCAGGCCGGACATCAGCACCGCGGCGAGGATCAACCTGCTGGACCAGAGGAGCCAGGTTGGGAGGAGGAATGGCGCCAAGGTGGATAGGGTACCTGCAAGGACCCGAGCGAAATACAGGCGTGTTAGAACAAAAAAAGATAGGCTCCCCCCTCGCCAAGGGTCAAGGCTGCGGCCGGGGCGCCATCTTGACATCCCGTCGCGCCGATCCGTACCTTGGCCCCCACCCGCCATTCCCCCTGCCCTGAGGAGGAATCATGCCCGTGTTGCGCCCTCTGCTGACTTTTCTCCTGCCCGTCGCCCTTTCGCTGCCCCTGCTCGCGACAGCCGAACCCCATTTTGCCTACCAGGGCGGTTACAAGTGCAGCGCCTGTCACGTCAACCAGACGGGCGGGGGGAAACGCAACGCCTTTGGCCAACTCTACCCCCAGACCGAGCTGCGCCCCCTGTGGCGCGAGGCCACCGAAAAATCTGGCGACTTCTCGTCCCAGCTCGGCTCCAGCGTCAGCCTGGGCGTCGACTTCACCGCCCTGCACAAGACCACCTTTGCCGTGGACGAGACCGGCACCCCCGCCGGGGCCGTCGAGACCGCCTTCAGTCAGCCGGCCCAAAACGGCTTTGACATCAGCACCGGCCAGCTCTATCTCGAGATCTCCCTAGCCCCTGAGGTGCTGACCCTCTACCTCGACGAGATCTTCACCCCGGCCGGTGCTCAGAGCCGTGAGGCCTTTGTGTTGTGGCAGCAACTACCGCTCAATGGCTACCTGAAAGCAGGGAGGCTGCTGCTGCCTTTTGGCATCCGGGTGTGGGACGACGAGACCTTCACCCGCCAGGTGACGGGGTTCAACTTCGACAACCAGGACCTTGGGGTGGAGTTGGGCCTGGAGCCGGGGATCACCTCCTTCAGCGTGGCGCTGAGCAATGGCACCCAGGGAGCCCGGGACAACAACCAGGCCAAGGCCCTATCGGCCGTGGGTTCGGTCTATCTGGGCCGCTTGATCCTGGGAGGGTCGGCGGCCTTCAACAAGGCCCAGGGCCTAAAGCGCCTGGCCCTGGGGCCTTTTGGGGGGTTCCACCTGGGCGCCCTGACTGCAATGGCCGAGGTGGACTGGCTGCGCGACCAGGGGGAGGCAGAGCAGCAACAACTCGTGGCCTATGCCAACCTGGACTATTGGGTGAAACAGGGGTTGAACCTCCGCCTGCGCTACGACTTCCACGATCCCTTTTACCGCTACCAGGCCCCTGGGGGGGACAAAGCCGTTGCGCTTGCCGAGGACGAGCGCAGCCGCCTCACCTTGGGGGCCGAGGCCCTGCTAACCCCCAATCTATCGGCCAGCGCCCACTATCACTACCAGCGGAGCATCCCCCAGGACCTGCGCGGCAACGCCGACAGCGCGGTCCTGGCGCTGCGCGCCTTTTTCTAGTTCAGGCCCGAAACAGGAAGTGGACCACGTCACCGTCCTGGACGGTGTACTCCCTACCCTCGGTCCGCAGCCGGCCCTCCTCCCGCAAGCGAATCAGCCCCTGGGCGGCAATCACCTCCTCGGCGGTGGCGACCTCCGCCCGAATGAATCCTTTCTCCATGTCGCTGTGGATACGGCCGGCGGCCTTGGCCGCCCCCGCCCCTTGGGGCAGTTGCCACGCCTGGAGCTTCTCGTTGGCCAGGGTGTAGAAGGTGATCAGGTCCAGCAACCTGTAGCAGGCGATGATCAATTTCTCGACGCCGGCCTGCTCAACCCCCAACTCTGCCTGAAAAGCCCGGCGCTCCTGAGGGGCCAGCTGGGCCAACTCGGCCTCAAGTTTCACCGGCATGGCCAGTACCTCTGCCGCCCCCACCTCCCCCAGGAGCTTATCCACCTGATCGACCCCCTCCCCTTGCTCCCCCACGTTGGCCAGGTAGAGCACCGGCTTGGCGGTCAACAAGGTGTGTCCCTTGATCGCCTCCAGTTCTGTGGCATCCAATTCCGCTTTCCAGCTGCTGCGGCCCCGCTCTAAGCCGGCCTCGACTCGCTTCAGCACCTCGAACTCCAGGCGGTGGGGAGACTGGGGATCGGTGCGGACCACCTTGTCGAGACGCGACAGAGCCCTGGAGATGGTTTCCAGGTCGGCGAGCATCAGCTCGGTTTCGACGACCTGGCGGTCGGTAAGGGGGTCCAGCCGGCCTTCGACATGGCTGACCAAGGGATCGGCGAAACACCGAAGCACATGGACCAGGGCGTCGGCCTGCCGCACATGGCTGAGGAAGCGGTTGCCCAACCCCTCGCCCTGGCTGGCTCCGCGCACCAGGCCGGCTATGTCGACAAACTCGATGGCCGTCTGGGTACAGCTCTGCGGTCCGAGCACCTCCTGCAACCGGGCCAGGCGCGGATCGGGCACGGCTACCATGCCAAGATTGGGCTCCACTGTACAGAAAGGATAGTTGGAGGCCGCCGCTTCTCCGCCGGTGAGGGCATTGAACAAGGTGGATTTGCCGACATTTGGTAGGCCGATGATCCCGACAATGAGCGCCATCTCATCCAATCCCAGGTTGGGGTTCGGGCTGGGTTGATACGCGCCGATTTGGCGCAAAACCTCTATCTTTGAAGATAAGAATCCAGCGCGAAAGGATCTTCCGCATGTACCTCGTCCGTCTGCTCCTGCCGCTTCTGATCGGCCTTGGCACGGTTTCCTGCGACCAACTGCCCTGGTTCGGCAAGAAGGGCGGGCAGGTCGCCGGCGACCTCAAGCAGCAAGGCGAGGGCATGGAAAAGATGGCGGAGGAACTCAGGAAAACCGCTGAGGAACTGAAGGTCGAAGCCGACACCGCGCAGAAGGAGGCCAATGAACTCAAGAAACAGGCCGACCTCAAGCAGAAACAGGCCGACGACCTGAAGGCCAAGGCCGAGGATATGAAAAAAAAGGCGGACGACACCAAGAAAAAAGCTTCGGAGCTGCTGAAGTACTCCGAGGATATCAGCAAGACCAAGCCATAGCGCGGTACGCGCCCACAGAAAAGCCTCTGCAAGAGCGAATCTCGCAGAGGCTCAATCTGGTCGGGGTGGACAGATTCGAACTGTCGACCCCCTGCTCCCGAAGCAGGTGCGCTAACCGGGCTGCGCTACACCCCGAATCCCAGACGGGCGTGAAAAGGGCCACGGTTGGAACTCCATGGCCCCTATTAAATAAGATGGTCGGGGTGGTCAGATTTGAACTGACGACCACTTGCACCCCAAGCAAGTGCGCTTCCGGGCTGCGCCACACCCCGACCCAAGGCAGTATGGTGAGCTATGCAGGATTCGAACCTGCGACCTCTAGCTCCGGAGGCTAGCGCTCTATCCAGCTGAGCTAATAGCTCGTCATTCCCTGAGCGCAGAGCACCCAGGGAGAAACATCAAACCGCCTTTTTCTTGTGGCGGTTCTTCCGCAAACGCTTCTTGCGTTTGTGGGTGTTGATCTTATGCCGCTTTCTCTTCCTGCCACACGGCATCTTTTTTAGCTCCTATGGGCTTGTTGTCGTCTTCGACGCGGGCTCTGAGTTCCTTGGACGGCTTGAAAATCGGCGCCCGCCGCGAGGAGATGCGCACTTCCGAGCCGGTCCGCGGATTGCGGCCCGTCCTGGGGGCGCGGGTGACCGTTTTGAAGGTGCCAAAACCTCTGATCTCGATGTGTTCACCGCTTCTCAGGGCTTCGATCACGGCCTCGATGAAGCCATCTACCACGACGGCGGTATCAGTCTTGGTGAGCCCTATGCCCTGGGCGATTTGCTTGACGATATCGGCCTTGGTCAAGGCGACTTCCTCCCCATTGCCAAATACAGCCACCCGTCGCGCAGACCGAGCGGATGACAAGCTTCGAAATTAAAGTATGCTCCACCCCTTGTCAAGAGCGTATCCTCAATTCGCGGCGGAAATTACGAACACCTCTTCCAGCTTGCCGAAATTGACGTTGGTTTCGACGAACACCTCTTTGAAGAGCGGGTCGCGCTTCTGCTCGCGCACCTCGATCACGTCCCCGATGACCAGGCCTTTGGGGAAGCGCCCCCCCAACCCTGAGGAAACCACCCGATCCCCTTTTTCGATGTCGCTGGTGACGTCCACGAAGTTGAGGCGGAACAGGCTGCCCCGGCCCCAGGAGACTATTCCCTGCACCCGCTTCTCCTGGACGATGGCGCTGATCCGGGTGCTCATGATCAATTCGACTACGGCGCTATGGTCCTCGGTCTGCAGCACATGACCTACCAACCCTTCGGGGACCACCACCGGCATACCCTCTCGCACTCCCTGCTGGCGGCCGGCATTGATGACCAGCGCGTCGTAGAGTTGGTCTGGATCGCGGCTGATCACCTCGGCGGGGATGATCTGGCTGCCACCCATCTCGCGCTTGAAGCCCAGCGCCTCCCGCAGGCGGCGGTTCTCCCAGGCGGCTTCGCGGAAACGCATGTTCTCCAGCGCCAGCTCCACGTTCTGGGCCATGACGAAGCGGTTCCTGGCGTTGGTGGAGGCGAAGCGGGTTATCGGCGAGAAGATCCACTGCCCGACGGCGCCTAGGGCAAGCTGAAGTCGGGCACCGACCTCGGCCTTCTGGGCAGGGTTGAGGCCCATGAGGCTGATGGCGACGACCAGGGCCAGCCCTATCGCCAGGAAGTTGCGGTTTACTGGCAAGGTTCACCCGATCAGTAGAGCACCTTCTGGTATCTCTCGAACTCTTCGAGGACGCGGGCGTTGCCCCGAACCACGGCCGAGAGAGGATCTTCGCTATCGACGTAGGTGGGAAGACTGGTGTTCTCGATCAAGCGCTCGCGCAGGCGCCGCAGTTTGCCGCCCCCTCCGCTGAGCACCATGCCGCGGTCCAGGATGTCGGCAGCCAATTCGGGTGGGGTGCGCTCCAGGGCCCGGCGCACCCCGGCGACGATCTGCTCCACCGGATCGGCGAGGGCTTCGCGGATCTCGCGGGAATTCACCATCAGGGTCTTGGGAATGGCCGCGACCAGGTCACGGCCACGCACCGGAGCCTCCTCTTCCGGCTCCAGGGGCATGGCCGAACCGATCACGCACTTGAGCTGTTCGGCGTTGCGGGGGCCAATGAGCAGGTTGTACTTCTTGCGCATCCATTCGATGATGGCCCGGTCCATCTCGTCGCCAGCCACCCGGATCGACTCATTGGTAACGATGCCGGACAGTGCGATCACGGCGATCTCGGTGGTGCCCCCGCCGATGTCGATGACCATCGAGCCGATGGCCTGCTCGATGGGCAGGCCCATGCCCAGGGCCGCGGCCATGGGCTCGCTGATGAGGTACACCTCGCGGGCACCGACCCGTTCGCAGGAGTTGCGCACCGCCCGCCGCTCCACCTCGGTGCTCCCAGAGGGTACCGCGACCACGATGCGCGGTCGGACGAAGAGTTTGTTCTTCTGCACCTTGCGGATGAAGTAGCGGATCATCTCTTCGGTGACCTCGAAATCGGCGATGACCCCGTCCTTGAGCGGGCGGATGGTCTCGATCTCCGAGTTCTCCCTCCCCATCATCTCCTTGGCCTCGGCGCCGACGGCGATGACCTTCTTGGTCATCTTATGCCTGGCGACGATGGAAGGTTGGTTGAGGACGATCCCCTCTCCTTTGACGTAGACAAGGGTGTTGGCGGTGCCGAGGTCGATGCCGATGTCGTTGGAGAAAAACCGCGAAAAAACCCCCATGATCTGCTCCGTTGTCAGGTCCTATCCCGAAATTCAGGCGTTCAGCGTTTGTCCTTGCTCTGCTGCTTGCTCATCCATGTCCGCACCAGACTGGCGGCGTCCTGGCTCCGGGTATTGATCAACTGCTGGACCCGCGTCAAGGTCTCCCTGACAGCCTGCTCCCGCTTAGGCTTGGGTGTACCCTCTTGCGCCATGACCCCTCATTTTTTGGCTAACTGTTTCCTAAGATAATGATTGCAAATAGAGTTTGCCAAATTCTTCCCCCGCTTTATATTATCTTTTTCCAAAAAGCTGCTTTTCCAGGGAGGTTTTTCTCATTTATGAGCCGGGTAGCCCGTTCGGTGTTGCGCAAGATAGGATTCGACCCCAACCTCGACGAGGAGCGCCGTCAGCAGCTCGAGCGCGAGGCCCAGGAGCGGGCCGCCACTGCCGCTACCACCGGAACCCCCCGGGAAGCCGGCTCCTTGGAGGCCGTGCCCGACGAACTCCTGAGCGAGTCGGAAAAGCGCCATGAGAAGTACCGGCGCCAGCAGGCGATGGCTGGCCGCTTCACCCCAGCCGCCGAACGCCTGCCGATCATGAGCGCCGAGGAGCGCAAGACCCGCGACAAGGACCGCCCCAAATGGTCCCAGACCCCCTTCGAGGGGCCCATCGAAAAACTCATTGAGAAATACAAGGACCTCGATGAGGTCCGCAAACACCTCACCCTCGGGCAGTCGATGAAGTACGAGTTCACCGAGGATGGCAAGGTGCTCGACAAGCAGGGCAAACTCATCTATGACGGGGAAAAACTGGTCTGAGGTTTCCCTTCCCCGGCTCCACCATCACTCCTCACCCTCCCCTCCCCTCAATGCGCTTTCTGTTCCCTTACTTCGGTATACTGGTCCTGGCCGCCTGCGGCTCAGGTCCCCAAACCCCAGAGGAACACACCCGCAAAGGCGACCAACTCCTGGCCAAGGGTGACACAGCCGGAGCTCAGGCGGCCTACCGGGTTGCCCTGGGCCAGGACTCCCTCAACCCGGACCTGCTGGCCAAGCTGGGCCGGATCTACGCCGGTCAAGGGAAATCCCAACCTGCCGATATCTACCTGCGTAGGGCGTCGGATCTCACCTTCAGGCAGGCCCAGAACGCCCTTCAGGCCGGCGACCCCGCCATGGCCAGGGAAGCCCTTGAGCACACCCTGGCCATCAACCCCTATCACCCACTGGCGCTCCTGCGCCTGGGCGATATGGCCCTGGAGCAGGGCGAAGAGGACCGGGCGCTGGGATATTTCGAGCAGGCCATCGCCGCCAATCCCGAGTACGCCGAGGGCTATGCCAAAGCCGGCAAGGTTTACCTGCGCCGTCAGCGCTACGAAGACGCCCGGTCCGCCTTCGAGCGCTGCATCGAACTCAACATCAACTCTATAGATGCCTATCTGGGCCTGGGTGAGATGCACCTGTCGCAGCAGAACCCCGGGGCCGCTGCCGAAAACTACCGCAAGGTCCTGCTCATCGACCCGCGTTCCGCCGTGGCCAAGGCCGCCCTGGCCAACCTGGGCGAACACCCCTAGATCCTCCTGAGGTACACGCGATGAAAGCCCGTCTTCTCCTCACCCTGATCCTGATGGCGTTGGTTAGCTGCGGCGAAAAGCCCGCTCAGAAAGCCCCTGCCGCCACGCCCTATGGCAGCCCAGAGGAGGTGAACGCCTACCTACAGGTTATCGACCCCCTCGTCATGCAGCTCAACACCGTCCACCAGGAACTGTATAAAACCGTGGGCACCTCCGGCAAGGCCACTGCCGCCAACCTGGCCCCGGCCATGGAGCAGGGGCGCCCCAGGCTGGCCCAGATCCTCGCCGCCCTGGACCAGGCGACCCCTCCCCCGCTCCTGGTGCCCTTTCACCAGCAGATCAAGAAGCTGGTCCAGTTGCGCCTCGAAGCCTACGCCCAGGCTCTGGAAGGCTGGAAACAGGAACAGCAGAAGAACGCCGACTTCGAAAAGCTCTACCAACGCAGCGAGGAACTGCTGACCCAGGCCCAGGACCTGGGCCTCCCGCTGGGGGACGAGCGCCACCGCATCCAGCAGGCGCTGGAGGCGGCCAAACCTCCCGAACAGGCCGCCAGCCGCTAGCCCCTCCTTGCCCCCGACCCTATGGTGCTGCCTGCTCTTTTGCCTGAGCGGCTGCGGGGTTGATTATTACCTCCACCTCGCCGAGGGGCAGGCGCGTGTCGTCTGGCGCTCCACCCCCATCCCAGAGGTGCTGGCCTCCCCCACTACCCCACCCGACGCAGCGGAAAAACTTGGGCGGGTACCGGTGCTGCTCCAATTCGCCCACCATCGACTCGGTCTGCACACCGGCGACAGCTACCGGCGCTACTTCGACACCGGGGGTGGACCGGTGTCGTGGAACGTGAGTGCCTGTCCCCCGGACCGCTTTGATCCCCACCTGTGGCATTTCCCCCTGGTCGGCGCTCTGCCCTACAAGGGTTTCTTTTCGTGGGAAAGGGCGGTTCGCGAGCGCGACGAACTCATGGCCCGTGGCCTGGACGTGGTGATGGGGCCTGTGGCGGCGTATAGCACCCTGGGGTACTTCTCCGACCCGGTGCTGAGCACTATGCTCGAGGAAGAGGAGGACGGCCTGGCCGAACTGCTCCTGCACGAGCTGACCCATGCCACCATCTACCCGGCCGGCCAGGCCGAATACAGCGAGAGTACCGCCACTTATGTCGGCCAGGCAGGAGCCCTGCTCTATCTGGAGGAGCGCTACGGACCCGACGCGGAGCTTCTGCGCCTGGCCCGCCTGCGACAGGAGGACGGCCGGCGCTTCAATGCCTTCGTCAAGGAGGTGGCCGATTCCCTCAATACCCTCTACGCCCTGGCCCTGCCGCGCGAGGAGGTGCTGCGGGAGCGGGAGGCGATCTTCGCCCGGGCCAAGGAGCGTTTCCGGTCGCGCCGCGGGGAGTTTGCTGCGTCCCGCTACGACGGGTTCCTCAAGTGGGAGGTGAACAACGCCCGCCTGCTCTCCTACCGCCGTTACCACCGCGACCTGCACCTCTTTGCGCGGGTGTGGGAGGTGCACCGGGCCGACCCCTCCCAGGCCGTGGCCCGGTTCAGGGAGTGCGGGGAGGCTCCAGATCCTTGGGCTTGCCTGGGTCAGCACCCGGACTAGGCGGTGCTTCCAGGAGGCGACGCAGTTCCGGGTCGTCGGGCCGCTGGGTCAGGGCTTGTCGCACCACCTGGGTCGCCTGTTCCCTTTCCCCCTGCCGCAGCAGGATGCCCCGCAGCGCCGCCACCCCCTTGGTGTGGCCCGGCTCCACAGCCAGGAGCGCCTGGTAGGACCTTAGTGCCGCATTCTCTCCCTCCAGATGCTGTACCAGCACGGCCACGGCGTACAGCGCCTTGGCGAAATTGGGCCGGATCTGCACTGCCTGCCGGTAGGAGGCCAGCGCCTCGGCCTCGCGCCCCAGCGAGAGGAACGCAGCGCCCTGGTTGTAGTAGGCAGCCGCGTAGCGCGGGTAGATCAGGGTGGCGCGCTGGTACGCGGCCACCGCTCCGGCGACATCGCCCCCCTCGTGCAACGCCTGCCCCAGGCCGTAATGGACGCGGGCGCTGCTGGGCGACACCTCGACGCTGCGGCGGAAGAGGCTCAGATCGTCCTTCCAGTCGGCGCTGCGGGTCCATAGCAGGGGCAGGGTCGCCAGGCACCAGCCCCCGGCTACCAGCACAAAAACCGGCCGGGGCAGGCGGCTTCCCAGCCACCCCATTCCCAGGCAGCAGGCCGCCGCCGGCAGGTAGAGCAGGCGCTCGGCGAAGATGGTGCCCCCGGCCACCAGGAGATTGGACACCAGCACCAGCGCCCCCCCGCTGATCAGGGTCCACAGGAACAGTTCGGGGTGGCGCCGCACCCCCAGCCAGATTGACCAGCCAAGGCTGGCGACCAGCAACAACGGCAGCCAGAGCTGACCCGAACCTAGATCCTCCAACACGGGGATCTGGTTGTAGGAGTAATCGGCGGACAGGGGCCAGGGGAAAACCAACAGGTGGAGGTACCGGATCAGCAGGGGAAAGCTGTTGAGGCTCCGCACCAGGGGGTGGGCCGTGGCCAGGGGGTTGTCGATGAAGCCGATGTCGCTGGGCTGGAGCTGGCCCAGTACCAGCCATTTGATCCCCAGGGCACAGCCCCCCGCACCCAGCGCCCCCAACCACAGCACCCGTCGCCGGGGATGCCGCCACAGACCCCACAAGGCCAGCCCCAGGGCAAAGCAGATCCCGTTCTCCTTGGCCAGAGGCGCGGCTGCCAGCGCCAAAAGGCCGACGAGGTGGGGCCAGGACCAGGGGCGGCGGGCCAGGCCGGACCAGACCCAGACCCCGCCCAGACCCAGGCAGAAGGAGAGCAATTCGGCCCGGCTGACGATCCCGATCACCGCCTCGCTCAACGCCGGATGCAGGCCAAAACACAGCCCCGCCAGCAACCCTCCCTGGGGCCCGCTCAGCGAGGAAGCCAGCCTATAGATCCCGGAAAGGGCAAGGAGGTGGAGGAGCAGGTTGATCAGGTGTTGCCCCCAGGCCGGACCACCGAAAAGGGCATGGCCAAGGGCCAGACTGGACACGGTCAGCGGTCGATACAATCCAGTTTTAGCACCGATGGGGCTCCAGTAGTCGGTGAGAAAGATCTCCCCCCACCGGCCTTCGCGGACCTGGGGATTGTCCACCACGATGCCCCGGTCGTCCAGGCAGTAGCCGTTCCCCAAAGCCCCGCCATAAGCCACAACCGCCAGACCCAACAGCAAAAAGAGCGCTGACCTTCTGTTCTCCCACCACTGCACCCTTAGTCTACCCTCCGTGTAAAAGGGTTTAAATCAACGGCATCTACCCTACCAAGGCAATTGGCCCGGCCAACCCCCTTTCCTTGACGAGTCCCGCCCCCAATGGCATACTCTTGCCCATGACCACCCACTGCCTGCGCCCCCACCTCAGACTCCTACTATTGTGTTGCCTGCCCCTGGGCCTCTGGCAGTGTGCCGCGCACCTGCGGACAGTGGCGGCGACCTCCCTGCTGGAGGACATGGTGGCCGCCACCAGCCAGCAGGATGATCTCGACCTGGTGGTCCAGGCGACCCCCGGCTACCTGCTGCTACTGGAGGGGCTGCGGCAGGGCGATCCACACAACCGCAACCTACTCACCTCCCTGGCCAGGGCCTATGCCTCGTACGCCACCCTGGTAGAGATCGACACGCCCGAGCGGGCTGGTCCGCTGTACGGCCGGGCCAAGGACTGCGGGCTCCAGGCCCTGCGCCGGCAGAAGCGTCTCGCACCCCTGCTGGATCTCCCCTTCCCCCAGTTCGCCTCTATCCGCACCGCCCTCAAACCTGGGGACCTCGAAACGGTCTTCTGGACCGCCCTGAGCTGGGGGGCCTGGATCGCCTCCCGCCCCGATTCGATGGGCGCCCTGGCCGAGCTTCCCAAGGCCATCCTGCTGATGGAATGGGTGCAGGAGCAAGACGAGGGATACCTCCAAGCCAGCCCCCACCTCTTCCTGGGGATGTACCACGCCGCCATCCCCCCGGCCCTGGGCGGCAAGCCGGAGCAGGCCCTTTATCACTTTGACCGAGCCCAGGAACTGACCCAGGGCCGGGCCCTGATGGTGCCGGTCCAGAAAGCCCGCTACTACGCCAGGCAGATCTTCGACCGCCAACTTTACACGGAACTCTTGACAGGGGTGCTGGCCCAACCGGCCGACGCGGCCCCAGAATTGTCCCTCGAGAACGCCGCCGCCCGCCGCCTGGCCCGGCGGCTGCTTGGAGAAGCAGATGCGTTTTTCTGAGCTGCTGGTGGCGGCCTTGTGCGCCACCGTCCTGTGGGTGCCCACTGCCCGGGCCGAGATGCGGTTGCTCAAACTGGCCACCCTGGCCCCGGAGAACAACAACTGGCTCCTGGCTCTGCGGGCTCTCGACGCCGACCTGCGCCGGGAGAGCGGCCAGACCTTGGGGCTCAAGATCTACCCCGGCGGAGTACAGGGTGACGAGGAGGTGATGCTGCGCAAGCTGCGCATAGGCCAACTCCAGGCCCTGGCCCTGGGCGGGCTGGGCGTCATCCAGACCTGCCCGGAGGTGGGGGCACTGGAAATCCCCTTCACCTTTGCCAATTACGGAGAGGTGGACTGCGCCCTGGACCAGGCCCTGCCCTTCTACCAGGGCGCCTATGCGAAACAAGGCCTGGCGCTGCTGGGATGGTTGGACATTGGTTTCGTCCACATCCTTTCCCATCACCCCATCCGCACAGCTGCCGATGCCAAGGGGCTCAAGGTCTGGCGCCTCGAAGGGGAACCCATCACCCGGGTGATCTTCGCCAGGGCCGGCATGACCTCGGTGCCCCTCTCCATCCCCGATGTGCTCATGGGGCTCCAGACCAAGATGGTCGAAGTGGTGTACGCCTCGCCCTCGGCCGCCATTGCCCTCCAGTGGTTCACCAGGGTCAAGTATCTCACCTCCCTGCCCATCAACTACACGCCTGGGGTCCTGCTGGTGGACCAGCGGGTCTTTGCCAGTCTGCCGGCCGAGCAGCAGGACCTTCTGCACCACCTGGCCGCCCGCCACCTGGCCTGGCAGCGGGCCCAGAACCGCAAGGAGAACGGCGAGGCCCTCCAGGTTCTCGAAAAGAACGGCATCACCCTGGTGGCTCCGGCCGAAGGCGAAGCCGAAGGTTTTGGCCAACTGGTGCGCGACTCCCTCCCCGAACTGGTAGGCAAAGCCTTCTCCCAGGAGGCGTACGACCTGGTACAGGCCCACCTCGCTGCCTGCCGGCACGCCACCCCACCCTGATGCTCCGGACCTGGTCCCAGCTCTGGCATCGCGTTGAGGAGGGCCTGCTGGTGGGGCTGATGTCCGGCATGGTGCTGGTCTCCTTTGCCCAGATCGCCCTGCGCAACCTCTGGGCCTACACCCTGCCCTGGGCTGAACCCCTGGTGCAGCAACTGCTGATGTGGTCAGCCCTGCTGGGAGCGCTGGTGGCCACTCGTCAGGGCCGGCACCTGCGCATCGACCTGCTGTTGCGCCTGGTCTCCCCCCGGCTGCGACCAGCCCTGGAGGCGACGGGGGCCGGGGCCTCGGCCCTTGTCTGCGGCCTGCTCTGCTGGGTGGCCCTGCGTTTTATCCACGCCGAGGCCCTGGCCGGCGGGACCGGAGTCTTTGGGGTGGGGGTGTGGAAGCTGCAACTGGTATTTCCCCTGGCCTTTGGCGGCATGGCGCTGCGTTTCGCCGGCCAGGCAACCAAGGCAGGCCTAGTCTTTCTCCGCGGCAGGGCGGCATGAGCGCCCTGCTCGCCGCCTTATTGGCACTGGTCGGAGCCCCGCTTTTTATCCTCATCGCCGCCCTGGCCCTGCTGGGCTTCTACCAGGGCGGCATCGACCTACAGGTGGTCTTCATCGAGATGTACCGCCTGGCCAGCACCCCAGCCCTGACCGCCATCCCCCTCTTCGCCTTCACCGGGTTTTTACTGGCCGAGAGCCAGGCCCCCCGCCGGTTGGTGCGCTTCTCCCAGGTGGTCCTTGGCTGGCTGCCAGGTGGCCTGGCCCTCATGGCCCTGGGGGTCTGCGCCCTGTTGACGGCTTTGACCGGTGCCTCGGGCATGACCATCGTGGCTCTGGGCGGCCTGCTTTACCCGGCCCTGCGGGCCCAGCAGTACCCCGAATCCTTCAGCCTGGGCCTGTTGACCACCTGCGGCAGCCTGGGGCTGCTCTTTCCCCCCAGCCTACCCCTGATCGTCTACGGGATCATCTCCCAGACCCCAGTGGACCTGCTCTTCCTCGCCGGTCTGCTGCCCGGCCTGCTGCTGGTGGCCGTCCTGGGGCTCTACTGCCTGTGGGTGGGCCGGGCACACCGCCATGCCGACCCCCGGCCAAGCGGGCGAGAATTCCTCCAGGTCTGTTGGGCCAGCGGCCCAGAACTGCTCCTGCCCCTGGTGCTTTTCGCCGGGATCTACAGCGGGGTGATCGCCCCCAGCGAGGCGGCGGCCCTGGGCGCGGTGTACGTGTTTGTGGTGGAGGTGGTCATTCACCGCGAAATCCCCCTGCGCCGGTTGCCCGGACTCATCTGCGACACCCTTGTGCTGGTGGGTGGCATCCTGATCGTGCTGGCCGCGGCCCTGGCCTACACCAACTACCTGGTCGATGCCGAGGTACCCGCCCGTTTCCTGGCCTTTGTCCAGGCCCATATCGACAGCCGGCTGGAGTTCCTGCTCTGGCTCAATCTCCTCCTGCTGGTGGTGGGCTGTATGCTCGACATCTTCTCGGCGCTGGTGGTGGTGGTGCCTCTCATCCTGCCAGTGGCCCAAGTCTACGGGGTGCATCCGGTCCACCTGGGCATCGTCTTCCTCGCCAATCTCGAGATCGGTTATTCGACCCCCCCCGTGGGCCTCAACCTCTTCATCTCCAGCCTGCGCTTCGACCGTCCACTCGCCGAACTGGCCCTGGTCTCCCTTCCCTTCGTGCTGCTCCAATTGCTCTGCCTGCTCCTGATTACCTATCTGCCTTGGTTGAGTTTGGGGTTGCTGTAGGGTTGGTTTGTATGGATGGATTGGTATAATTAAATTTACATATTTTAAATTATGCGTTTTTCATCCCCGCCAAAACCCCTTTCAAAACCGCCTGCCCGGCCTCCTCCAGTTCCCCCTCCAGGGCAAAACCAAGGGTCTCAACCTTTACATCTCCCACCTTGAAGGCACGGCCCTGGGCCGCAACGGTGGGGTAAACCAGAAAGGCGCGGGTAGCGCCCAGACGCACGGCGTAGGCCACTACCTGCTGAACCTCCTCGCTGGCTGGCTCGGCCAGGGCCTTGTACTTGGTGTCGAGCACCGCCAAAACCCGGCCCCGCCGGCCCTCCCGCAGCACCAGGTCGATGTGAAAGGCCAGCCCCGGACTGCCTTCGAGGGGAGCCCGGTGTTGCGCCTCGATGTAAAGCGGGTGCGGCAGCACCCGCTGGAACCAGCGGGCGGCGAAGCGCTCGAAGAGGGTGGGCAGATGGAGGGCAAAGGGAGGAAGGGTGTGCTCCCCCGGCACAGGTTGAGGGCCGCGGTGTTCGAGGAAGAAGCGGCACAGCCCGTGGAGCCCTTCGTATTCCCGGTTTAGCCGGTGATACAGGCGGTCACGGCAGTCTTCGGCCCTGAAGGGGGCACTTCCGACCAGCCCGCCCAGCAGGCGGTGGGCCAGCCTGATCTGCCGCTTGACCGCAGGGTCGGCAAAGGCGAAGGAGCGCAGCACCCCCAGGGTCCAGAGGAGGATCTGGTTGTCGGGGATATCGGCACTGTGCTCCTCAAAGGCGCAGCGCAGAGCTCCTGGCCGGCGGCCAGGGGGAAAGAGCACCCTCCCCCGCAGCAGGCCCAACTCGGCTTCCTCCCCGCGGTAGGCGCGGTACAGGCCCTGGTGGACGCGGGCACAGACCCCGCCGGCCAGGAGACCGGCCAGCGCCCCGAAGACCTGGGGCAGGCTGCCGCTGCGGACCACCCCAGGATAGGTCCGCAACCCGCTGAGGCCATAGGCCTCCTCCACCATGCCGAAGAGGCTCCCCAGCGGGAGCTTGGGCCTCAGATCGAGACGCAATTCCCCCAGGGCTAGCTGCCCCACCCATCCCCGAGAGCGGAGCTGGTAGTGAGTGGGATGGAGGGGGTTGGGGAAGGTGATCTCCAGCAGATGGGAGAAGCGCTGGTGCAGCCGCAGGGCAAGGTCCTCGCCCAGTCGACCCGCCTCCACCCTGGCGGCTAACTCCTCCTCGATCTCGATGTGGGGCACGGCTCAGGCCCAGGCCGCCAGAGGCCCGCGCACCAACACCTCCCACCGGTTTGCGGCTAGGGCCTCGGGCTGGTCGAAGAAGACCTCCTCGAGGTAGGGCTCCACCTCCCCCTGCCACACCTGCCCCAGGACCTGGCGCAGCCCTGAACCATCCTGGAGGAAGAAGGAGAACCCCAACTCCCGGTCCGGGTCGCCGATGGACTGGTTGATCCGGGCCAGCACCTCGATCAACCCACCCTCGGGCAGGCCGTGGCGCTGTAGGTAAGAGCGCAAGACCTGGGGGTCCGGATGCAGGCGGACAAAGGAGAAGCGCCGGCGAAGGGCCTGGTCCACCAGGGCAATGGAGCGGTCGGCGGTGTTCATGGTGCCGATGAGATACACGTTTTCGGGGATACTGAAGGGAGGTCCCCCTCCAGCGAGGGGGATGGGGCGGTCGCGGTATTCCAGCAGGGACATGACCTCCCCAAGCACCCTGGGCAGATTGGCCCGGTTGAGTTCGTCGATGATCAGGGCGCAGGGGTGAGGGTGGAACCTCTCGGCCCGGCGGCAGAACTCCAGAAAGCGACCCGGAACCAGCTCGAACCCCCCAGCCGGCGAGGGTCGCAGGCCCTGGACAAAGTCCTCGTACGCATAAGCCGGGTGGAACTGCACCAGCTCCCAACAGCCCCCGTCCCCGGCCAGGCGCGCAGCCAGGTACCGGGCCAGCAGGGTCTTGCCCGTCCCTGGGGGGCCACAGAAGATGAGCTGCTGTTTGCGCCTCAGGCGCGCCTCCCACTCCTCGAGCCGGGCCTGCTCGTACCCAGTCTGCCCGGCGAAATCCCCCGCTCTAACCGCCGGGGATGAAGGGGGTGCTGACCTTGTAGTTGCCCGGACCGAGGGAAAACCGGCCACGGTCTGCACCAGTTCCTCCAACCGCCGCGAGAACACCTCCTCCCCCAGCACCGGCCGGAGTTGGGCCAGGCGGAAAGGCTTCACCCTGTTCCCCCGGCCCTTGGGCAGGCGCAGCACCTGGGGGGCACAGGTGTGGACCCGCAACAGGTGCAACCACAGCCGGTCCTGCCCCAACTGCCGTCGCCAGCGCTCCACCGCCTCGGCCGACCAGGGACTCAGTTCGGCCATCAGCCGGCTCACCCAGGGGGCGTTGGGCAGTTCGAGGTACCCTGCAGGCTGCCCCAGCAGGGCAACCTGCCCTTCGACGGCGACGGCCAGGAGCCGGGCTGCGCACTCCGGGTCGTTAAAGTCGGCGGGTTTCAAGGGGTTCTTGCCGGCCCCGTAGAAGGGGGAGATGGCGCTAGCGCACAGGGGCAGGGGCTGGAGCAGACGACGGGCCCGCAAGAGGACTAGGCACTCCCCCTGCGCCAGGGACTCAAGTTCGGGGGCCGGCCGCCGCAACATGGAGGCATAAGGACCGGCCAGTGGCCGTTCCAGCCGCAATTTGACCGGGCGGAGCAGCGAGAGTCGTTGTACATTTTTCTTCACGGCGAACGCCCCTGTGTGGGTGGGAGCCAAGGTACTCAAACTTCCACCCCCTCTCAACCGACCCCTTCATGCCTGCTATCCTGCTCTTTCTTTTATTCTTGCCCTGCGGCCTGGCGGCCCAGGACCGGGATTTCCCTTCCTGGCTAGATCAGCTCCGCCGGGAGGCCCTAGAACAGGGGCTTTCCACCCAGACCCTCGACCAGGCCCTGACCGGTCTGCGCCCCCTACCCAAGATCCTGACCCTGGAGGAGAGCCAGCCCGAGCACACCATCAGTCTGGCCACCTACCTGCGCCGGGTGGTGCCTGCAAGCCGGGTAAAGGCCGCCCGCCAGCGCCTGGCCAAACACCGGCCACTCCTGGAAGAGATCGGCACCAGGTACGGGGTGCAGCCCCAGTACCTGGTCGCCCTGTGGGCCGTGGAAAGTGACTTTGGCCGCAACATGGGCAAGACCCCGGTGGTGGGCGCCCTGGCAACCTTGGCCCACGGGGCCAAGCGGCCGCATCGCCGCGAACTCTTCCGCACCGAACTCCTGGCTGCACTGCGCATCCTCGATCTGAGGACCGTGGCCCCAGAGCAGCTGGTGGGTTCCTGGGCCGGGGCCATGGGCCAATGCCAGTTCATGCCCACCAACTACCTGACCCTGGCCGTGGATTACGACCAGAACCAGCGCCGTGATATCTGGGGCGAATACCCAGACGTCTTTGCCTCCATCGCCCATTTCCTCTCCCAGAAGGGATGGGCAGGGGACCAGACCTGGGGACGGGAGGTGCGCTTGCCTCCGGGTTTTGACCAGGGCCTGATCGGACTTGAGGTGGAGAAGCCCCTACCCGCCTGGCAGGAGCTGGGAGTGCGCCGCGCCGACGGCGGGGACCTACCCGCCCGCGACCTGAGCGCCTCGCTGGTGCGGCCGGACCAGGGCCGGGCCTTTCTGGTGTACGGGAATTTCCGCGTGCTGCGGGAGTGGAACCGGTCCAGCTATTTCGCCCTGGCCATCGGCGAATTGGCCGACCGCCTGACCCAATGAGGGAGCACTGGCAGACCCTCTCGGTTGCGCGCCGCGCCGGCGCCCTGCTGGGCCTTGCCGGCCTGGCCGGGGGCTGGGCCGCGGGTATGCCGGCCCTGGGGCTGGCCCTCCTGGCCATTTGCTGGTGGACCGCCGAGCCGGTGCCGGTGGACTACAGCTCCCTGCTGATCCTGATATTGATCCCCGCCTTTGGGCTGCTGACCCTGCCCCAGACCCTGGCCCCCTTTGCCGGCAGCGCGGTGTGGCTGATCTTCGCCGGCATGGTTCTCAGCCTGGGGATCACCGCTACCGGCCTGGAGGCGCACCTGGCCGGCCTGGCCCTGCGCCGGCTGGGCCGCAGCCCTGGACTGCTGCTCCTGCAACTCCACCTCCTGGGCCTGGCCGCCGCCTTCCTGGTGCCCTCCGGGGTGGTGCGGGTGCTCTTGCTCCTCCCCATCGGCATTGCCCTGGTCGATGGTCTGGGCGGACGCGACAACCCCCGGCTCAACGCCGCGGTGCTGCTCTCGCTGGTGTGCAGCACCTATTACGGTGGCACGGGTCTGCTGACCGGGGCAATGCCCAACCTGGTGGTGGCCGGGCAACTGGAGCGGGTAAGCGGTAGGATTTTATTCTGGGGGGAATGGTGCCAGTGGATGTTCCCGGTGATGGGCCTGCTGCGCACGGCCCTCAGCCTGGGGGTGATCTACCTGCTCTTTGGCCTCCACCTGCCCAGATCGCTCCAACCCACTACCTCGCCTCCCCACAAGCCCCTCGACCCGGCCCAGCGTCAGATCCTGGGACTGCTGGTGTTAGGGGTGGGGCTGTGGGCCAGCGACGCCCTGCACCATCTGGCCCCGGTGTACGTAGGTCTGATCCTGGTCGCCCTGTATACCGCCCCTGGCTGGGGTCCCCTGCCCTTTGCCTCGCTGCGGCAGCTCAACTTCCCCTTTCTCTTCTACATCGCCGCCCTCTTTTCCCTGGGTGCGGCCCTGGAGGCCGCAGGTCTCGACCAAATCTTCATCACCTGGGTACGGCCCTGGCTGGAGCTTGAGGCCCACAGCCCGGTGTACCAGCACCTGGCCCTCACCGCGATGGCGGTGCCGCTCAATTTCCTGATGGACAACGCCGCGGTTGCCAGCCTGCTCACCCCGCCCCTTTTGGAACTGGGCCGCGGGTTGGGCTTGGCCGAGTTGCCCATCGCCCTCAGCGTGGGCATGGCGGCCGGGCAGGTGTTTTTCCCCTACCAGTGCGCCCCCTTCATGCTGGCCTACAGCTTTCGCCGGCTGGGCATGGGCCAGATAGCGGTCTGCATGATCGCCATCGCCGGACTCACCCTGCTGCTCCTCTGCCCTCTCAACGTCTGGTACTGGCACTGGCTGGGACTGATCTAGAACCGGTCGGGCCACCACATATGCGGCTGGGTCGGGGGGAAGAGGCGCTCCAACAAGGCGCGGCAGGTGCGGGGGGCCTGGAGCTTGCCGGCAGCGAGCAACTCCCCGGGAGCGTGGTAGCCCATCAGCAACTGCATCAGCACCTCCTGCTTCAGGCTCAGACCTCTGCTAATGGATTCCTCTTTCAGCTGCAACCCTCCCCGACCAGCCCGCAGCACCCAGGCCCCCAAATCCGTCCTGATCCCCAGGGACTGGGCCCCCTGCCAGCGCTGGCCCAGCTGGGGCAGGATTTTCTCCAAACAGCTTTGCAGATTGATGATCCGGCCCATGGGACCGGCGTTGCGCGGATAGCGGGTGTCCACCCGGCAGCCCAGGGGCCGGCAATGGAGGGCAAAGGGGTGGTCCGGGGGCAGGCTGAGGGAGATCTCCTCGCGCCGCAGGCCCACGGCCCTCCGGGCTAAAAACCACAGCAGGGTATCGAAGACCTGGGCCTCCTCCCCGCCCACCTCGGCGGAGCGGCATCGGTCCGGCACCGCGTCGTAGACCACGTATCCACGCACCCGGTCCTTGCCATCGACTGCTACCTGGACCCCGGCCTCCACCCCGAATCCCGAGCCCATTGGGATCCCCTTCCAGGTGGCGGGGTCGCGCACCACTGACCCGGTGCGCATCCCGTTCTGGCGGTTGCTGAGCCGGGCGATGGCCGCCCGGTCCTCCTTGCGGTACGGCCGCAGACGCAGCGTTCTGGGCGCCTGCTCGGCTGCGCGGGTGTCCAGGCACAGGTTGTGCTCCGGCATGCAGGTGGCAAAGCCGAAGCGGTGGTAGAAGTCGGGGATGCCAAAGAGGAAGGATGCATCGTATCCCTCGCGCCGCATCAGGGCCAGCGAGGCGTTCAATACCCGGCTGGCCAGACCCTGGTTGCGGTACTCCCGGTCCGTCCCCACCCCGGCGATACCGCCGACGGCGACTACGCCGCTGCCGATGCGCATCTGCACGTCCACGATCCACAGCCGCGAGACGGAACGGCCCTCGCGCACCAGCTCTACCTTCCAGCCGTCCCTCTCTCTTTTTTCCTGTAGTTCCATCTCCATTCCCTCCTCGGCCAGTAATATATGCCGCCGGCTTTTCCGGCTCCAAACTATTGGCTATATTCCCCCTCCCTATGGCAAAGACCCCACCCTTTTGGCCCAACGGGGCGCATGGCGCCCTGAGTCTTACTTTCGACGACAATGCCCCCAGCCAGTTGGCCCATGCCCTGCCCTGTCTGGATCAGTACGGGCTCAAGGGCACCTTCTATGTGAATCCGGGCCGGCGCTCTGACTGGGAAAAACAGGTACCCCGCTGGCAGCAGGCCGCCGCCGGGGGCCACGAGATCGGCAACCACACCAGCCAACACCCCTGTTCCTGCAACTTTGGCTTCCATCCCACCTACTGCCTCGAAAAACTGAGCCTCGGCGACATCGAGGCCACTATCGACGAGGCCGAGGCCGAACTGGACCGGCTCTTTCCCCAGCAAAAGGACAAACGCAGCTTCTGCTACCCCTGCTACCAGAGCCATGTGGGGGCCGGGGTGAACCGGCAGTCCTATGTGCCGGTGGTGGCCCGGCGCTTCCGCGCGGCCAGGGGCGGGGGTGAGCGGCCAAACAACCCGCTGCTCATCGACCTGTCCTACACCTGGGCCTGGGCCGTGGAAGGCCACAGCGCCGAACAGATGATCACCTACGTGGAGAAGGCCGTGGAGCAGGGCCTGTGGGCCATCCTCTGCATGCACGGGGTGGGCGGGGATCACCTGGCCATAGCCGCCGATGCCTTTGCGGGCCTGGTGAAACACCTGGACCAGCAGCGCCGTCGCATCTGGACCGCCCCCCACATCGAGATCGCCGACTACACCCTTCGCCGGAGAACAGAGCTTGGCGCGTAAAGTGCTGGTAACAGACTACCAGTGGCCCGACCTGGAGATCGAGAAACGCATCCTCGGCGAGATCGGCGGTGAGCTGGTCGTGGCCCCCGACGGCCAGGAGGAGACCCTGGTGCGCCTGGCCAGAGGCTGCGAGGGCATCCTCACCTGTTGGGCCAAGACCACTGCCAAGGTAATCGAAGCTGCTTTGCCAGATTTGAAGGTGATCGTCCGCTACGGCATCGGCCTGGACAACATCGACGTGGCCTTTGCCACCCAGCACCACGTCCCGGTGCTCAACGTGCCCACCTACTGCGTGGTGGACGTGGCCGAACACGCCCTGGGCTTCATCCTGGCTCTCTCGCGCAAGATCGCCTTCCACGACCGCCGGGTGCGCCAGGGGAGCTGGAGCATCCCGGAGGCCCTGCCCCTGCGCCGGCTGGCAGGCAAACGCCTGGGGCTGGTCGGGCTGGGAAACATCGGCCGGGAGGTGGCCCGCCGGGCGCGGGCCTTTGATCTGGAGGTCTGCGCCTTCACCCCCCGCCTCAGTCCGGAGCGGGCCGCCGAGGCCGGGGTCAAAGCCCTGGCCTTTGACGAATTGCTCTCCACCTCGGACTTCGTCTCCCTGCACCTGCCCCTCACCCCCCAGAGCCAGGGGATGATCGGGTCGGCCCAGTTGGCGCAGATGAAGCCCACCGCCTTCCTGATCAACACCTCCAGGGGCAAACTCATCGACGAGGAGGCCCTCTATCAGGCCCTCACTACGGGGACCATTGCCGGGGCGGCCCTCGATGTGCGGGTGGTGGAGCCCGCTGACCCGGCCGACCCCCTCCTGCAACTGCCCAATATCCTCCACACCCCCCACGCTTCCTTCTTCTCGCGGGAGTCCATCGAGGAATTACAGGATCAGGCGGCCTGGGAAGCACGGCGGGTACTCAGCGGACAGGCCCCCCTCAATCTGGTCAATCCCGGGTACCGCTGAGCCGCTCCCCCGCTGCCAGGGCGTAGCGCGCCACCACCCCCAGCAGCACAATGGCCCCGCCCGCCTGGGTGGAGGGGCCGGGCAGTTCCCCCACGGCCAGGGCCACCCACACCGGGTTGAGCAGGGGTTCCAGCAGGGTGATCAGTGCCCCCTCACGTGCCGGCACCCGCTGCAGGGCCATGAAGAAGAGCAGGTAGGGAATCCCCAACTGCACCACCCCCATCACCACCATCAGACCCAGGTCCCCAGCCGAGGCCGCCGGCTCGGGTTCCAGCCATGGCAGAAGCAGCAGGACCACCACCGCGTTGTTGACCCCCAGGACCCAGAAGGGGTCCTTGTGCCGGTACCGGCGCTGTAGCAAGATCAGCATGCCAAAAGACAAACCGCTGGCCAGGCCCAGCATCACCCCCAGGCTGTCTGCCTCCCCGGCCCCGACGAAGATCCAGCCCACCCCGGCCATGGTGAGGACCAGCCCCAGCCAATCGCCCCATCCGGGTCTTTCGCCCAGGAGCGGCAAGCCCAACAGGAAGACGAAAACCGGCGCGGTGTACTGGAGGAGGATGGCGTTGGCCGCGGTGGTGGCCTTGGTGGCGGCCACCAACAAGGTCACCGAGCCGGTGTACGCCAGAGCCAGCCAGAGATTGCCCCAGTCCAGGGGCTGGCGGTGGCGCCAGGCCAGGGGGGCCAGGCACAGGGCGGCCACCAGGCTGCGGCCAAAGGCGATGGAAAGGGCGCTCAGGTCAGCGGACTTGATGATGGCCCCGCTGAGGCTCCAGCCCACAGCCGCGGCCACCAGCATCAGCCGGCCCTGGATCACCGAAGTGGTATTCATGGAGGGTCTAAGATAGGGCAAATCTGGCGGCAGGGGGGGGGAATCAGCATATTATACCGGCCCTCTCACCCCTTACCAGCCTATGGCCCAGACCATCCCCAACGCGCTGGCCTCCCGCTACGCCAGCCCCCAGATGTGCGAGTTGTGGTCCGAGACGGGCCGCATCCTGCTGGAGCGCGAGTTCTGGATCGCCGTGCTCAAGGCCCAGCGCGAGCTGGGCCTCGACATCCCGGTCGAGGCCATCGCTGCGTACGAGAGGGTCAAGGGCGAGATAGACACCAGGTCCATAGCCCGGCGCGAGGCCAAACTGCGCCACGACGTCAAGGCCCGCATCGAGGAGTTCTGCCACCTGGCGGGCAGCGAATACCTCCACCAGGGACTGACCAGCCGGGACCTGACCGACAATGTCGAGCAGTACCAGATCCTGCGCTCCCTGCAGCTGGCGAGGGTGAAGTACGCGGCCCTGCTTTTGAGCCTAGGCCGGCGGGCCGAGCAATGGAAGGGCCTGGTGGTGGTGGGCCGCACCCACCACGCCCCGGCCCAGCCAACCACCCTTGGCAAACGCCTGGCCATGTTCGGGGAGGAGATGCTCCAGGCTTTTGGCCGGTTGGAGCACCTGATCGACACCTACCCATTGAGGGGGCTCAAGGGAGCAGTGGGCACCGCCCTGGACCAGGCCACCCTCTTTGAGGGGGACTTCCAGAAGGTGGAGGCTTTGCAAAAGCAGGTGCTGGTCCACCTCGGCTTTGGCAGACAGCTCAACGCCGTGGGCCAGATCTACCCGCGCAGCTTGGATTTCGAGGTGGTATCCTGCCTGTACCAGTTGGGGGCCGGGGTGTCGAGTTTGGCCCGCACCCTGCGGTTGATGGCCGGAGCTGAGTTGGCCACCGAGGGCTTCGCCAAAGGCCAGGTGGGTTCCTCGGCCATGCCCCACAAGATGAACACCCGCACCAGCGAGCGCATCAACGGCCTCCAGGTGGTCTTGGGCGGCTACCTCCATATGACCGGGGCCCTTGCCGGCGACCAATGGTTCGAGGGGGATGTGTCGTGTTCTGTGGTGCGCCGGATTGCCCTGCCCGACGCCTTCTTCGCCTTCGACGGCCTGGTGGAGGCCGCCCTGCACGTGCTGGACGAGATGGGGGTCTTCGAGGCGGTGATTGCCGCGGAGGTGGCCCGCTACCTGCCCTTCCTGGCCACCACCACCCTGCTGATGGAGGCGGTACGGGCCGGAGCCGGCCGCGAGATCGCCCACGAGGCGATCCGGGAACACGCCGTGGCCGTGGCTCTGGAGATGCGGGAGCAGGCCGCCGCCCACAACGACCTTGCCCGGCGGCTGGGGGATGATCACCGCCTGCCCCTGGACCGGGTGCAAATTGAAACCCTGCTGTCCCGCGGCCAGGACTTCATCGGCCTGGCCCTGGCCCAGACCGAGGCTTTTGTCGGGCAGGTGGCCGAGGTGGGACGCCGCCTGCCCGAAGCCGGCCAGGTGCAAAGAGCCCGGCTGCTCTGAACCACTTATCGAGGGGGAAAGCGATGCGTTACCGGCGGGTGTTGATCAAACTGAGCGGCCAGGCCATCTCTGGGAAGCAGGACTTTGGCTTTGACCCCCAGGCCCTTGAACACATCGCCGATGAGGTGCTCAGCCTGCACGGCCAGGGCATCCAGGTCTCCATCGTCATCGGCGGGGGCAATATATTCCGCGGCAACCTGGGGGCACAGTGGGGCATCGAAAGGGCCGAGGCCGACAACATCGGCATGATGGGCACCATCGTCAACAGCCTGATGCTGCGCGGGGTGCTGGCCTCCCACTCCAAGGGTCTGGCCGAGGTGCGGGTACTCACCGCCATCCCGGTCAACACCGTGGCTGAGCCCTTCATCCGCCTGCGGGCCATCCACCACCTCGAAAAGGGATACCTCGTCATCTTTGCCGGCGGCACCGGCAACCCCTACGTCACCACCGACTACACCGCGGCCCAGCGGGCCATCGAGACCCGCGCCGACGCCCTGCTCTTTGCCAAGAACCGCGCCAGGGGGATCTTCACCGCCGATCCGCAGAAGGACCCCGGGGCCCGCTTTTACCACCGCATGCGCTACAACACGATCCTCCAGAAGGAACTGGCCATCATCGACCAGCCTTCGGTGATCCTGGCCCGCGACCACCGCATGCCCCTGCACCTGTTCAACTTCTCCGAACGGGGCACCATGCTGCGCATCTGCCAGGGCGAGGATGTGGGCACTCTGGTCTCGGACCTCGACGGGGACGTGCTGGAGTAGCTCACCTGTGCCGGCCCGCCCTCGCGATCTTCCTGCAGGTAGGCCGCGTCATCGCAGCAGCACCAGTTTTCTCGTCGCCGCCTGCTCTCCAGTTTTCAACCGATACAGGAACACCCCGCTATCCAGTTCCTCCCCTGTCTCATCCCGCCCATCCCAGCGCACTGTGTAACTCCCTGCCCCCCGTTGGCCCTGCACCAGACTGGCCACCCGCTGGCCGGCGATGTCGTAAACTGCCAGCTCAACCTCCTCGCTCCTGGGCAGGACAAAACGGATCACGAGGTTTCCACCCTCAGGTAGTGGTTGTCATTGCGGTTGTTCCGGTAGAGATGCCCTAAAGAAGGCGACTTGTAGAAGGTAGAATCGGCGAGAAAGATCACGTCCAAGAAGCCATCCGCGTCATGGTCTCCCAGGACCAAACCGCCTCCTACATCCTCGTCTACACCCAACTGCGTTGTCCTATCCACGAAAATCCCCTCGCCATTGTTCAGGTGGAGCAGAATGGGCTGGGTAGTCATGAGATCTAGGTCGCCGTCGTTGTCGAGGTCTGATAGGTTTGCGCCGATTACGTTTTTGCCAAAATAGGCGGTCATCCCTATCCCGTCGGTCACGTCCAGGAATTGGGGCCTTGCCCAGATTCAGCAGCATGAGCGAGCGATACACCCGGTCAGATTGGGGGAACCTCCTCCTGTCTGGAAGATATCCAGATCCCCGTCGTGGTCGATGTCCCCCACCGCCACACCAAGAGCCTCTTCCGGGTCGGTGATCTCTTTGGTGGTGGCATTGCGGAAGTGGCCCTGGAGGTCGTTGAAGAAGAGGCGATTGGGTGCGCTCAAGACGCCGACATACAGGTCCGGCCAGCCGTCGTTTTTGAAGTCCCCGGCGGCGATGCCTTCGGCGTTGAAGGGGGGATAGTTGCTCTCCGCGGTCTCTTCACGGAACATGGGTTGCATTTGTTCTGCTCCGGCGGGGCTGCCCAACAACAGGCACAGACCCCACCATCCATACTTCGCGCTTCGCCAGGACATCTCATCCCTCCTATCGAGATGGATTGAAAAGGTGCCGCCACTGATTCACCGGCGCTACACTCCCGCGCCTCACCCGCCTCTTCTCCCTCAGCACACCCAGTGGTTCATCTCTTGCAACCTCTCTGCTTGGCACTGCGCTCAGCCTCCTGTATATTCCCCCTACCCGAGGGACCCAGCCATGACCGAATCCTCCACCCCTCAGCCCACGCGTCCCCAACCTCCCGAAGAACTCCACTGGGGCATCTCCTACCTGCGCGAAGACCTCCAGGAGGGGACTTTGTGGTGTGCCAGTTCCTCAGGGCCGGGGCCGAGGCGCACCGGGAGGTATTGGCCGAGGCGCTGCGGGGCTGGTGCCCTGCGCCGGGATCTATGAGCGCTCCGAGGCCAGCGTACGCGCCAAGTAGGGGCTGGAGCCGCGGGTCGGCCTGTTGTGGGGCGAGGAGCCGCCCGAGCTGATCGAGATCGCCGAGGGGGCGTGCCGGTTCCTGGTGGATGTGCGCCAGGGGCACAAGACCGGCTTCTACCTGGACCAGCGCGAGAACCGCCGGCTGCTCTCGCAGTACGCCCAGGGCAAGGAGGTGCTGAACTGCTTCGCCTATACCGGGGCCTTTGGAATCTGGGCGTTGCAAGGCGGGGCGGAAAAGGTGAGCGGGGTGGAGGAGTCGGCGGCTGCTCTCGAACTGGGCTACGCCACGCGGAGTTGAACGGGCTCGATGCCGCCAGGATGGAGCAGGTGGAGGGGGATGTGTTCAAGGTGCTGCGCCAGTGCCGCGACAGCCGGCGCTCTTTTGACCTGATCGTCCTCGATCCGCCCAAGTTCGCCGAATCCCACCACCAGCTGGAGCGGGCCTGTCGGGGGTACAAGGACATCAACCTTTTGGCTTTCAAGCTGCTCAGGCCCGGCGGGGTGCTCTTCACCTTTTCGTGTTCGGGGCAGGTGGGGCCGGATCTGTTCCAGAAGGTGGTGGCCGATGCAGCTCTCGATGGCGGTCGCCAGGTGCAGATCCTCCAGCGCCTGGGCCAGGCCCCAGACCACCCGGTATTGTTGAGTTTCCCAGAGGGGGCGTACCTGAAGGGGCTGGTGTGTCGGGTGGGGGCGTGAGGGAGATCTCGTATGGCAGCAGACACCTTTAGAGAGGAGGAAACAATCTCATGCTGAAGATCGCGGTCTTTTGGGCAGTGACCTGCGGGGCCCTTTGGGGAGAGGGCTTGGAGCCGGTGAGTTGGTCCTTTGAGAGCAGGGCCGGCCAGGGTTATGCGAGCAGTTCGGGGGAGTGGGTTTTCGCGCCTTTGCGCCAGGCAGAGGAGATCGAGGGGATAGCAGGACAGGCGGTGCGCCTGTCGCGGCTGGACGCGCTGCGCTATGAGCCGGCCCAGGATATGGTGGCCGATGGGAAGTTTTCCATCCAGTTCTGGGTCAAGGTGGAGTGGGCCTCGCGCCGGTACGGTCATGGAGATGTGATGAATTTCATCACCCCCGACAACAAACACCCCTGGGTCTGGCGCATCGGCTTTCTCCAGGTGGAGGAACGGCAGTTGCCGCGCGGCAGCATGCCTCTGGTACTGCGCATCGGGGAGAAATTCGACACCTCCCCGCAGCCAGTGGAGGTCGAGCCCTGGCAATGGACCCACGTGGCCTATGTGGGCGATGGAAAGAAGGTGGAGATCTACCGCAACGGCGGGTTGCTGGGAAGCGTCGAATACGGAGAAGCAGGACTGCCGGATATGGGCGTGCTCACCGGAACCCTGCAGATCAACGGCTCTCCCAACTACGAGGTGAAAAACCCCACAGGCGGGGTGGACACCCAGGCCGAGCGCACCGGGGTGTGGGAATGCGATCTGCGCTTCGACGAGCTGCGGATGTCCGACGAGCCCCTCAAGACCGAGGTGAAATTCCCGCCCGCCCTGAAGGAGCCACCCGCCACCGGCCAACTGGAGGAGGCCCTGGTCCGCCTCGAGATCGACCAGCGGGACCGCTTTGCGCTCGGCTCGCTCATCCGGCAGGCAGAGCAGATCGACAATGGGCCGGATACCCGGGCCCTGCGGACCGGGCTGCGCGAAAGGATCGCCGCCGGGATCAAGGCCGCCGGGCAGGGGATGCCGGCCCTGCGGCAGCAGCGGGGGCTGATGAAGCTGTCCTACTGGAGCGAGGTGGATCAGTCCGAGCAGTTTTACCAGGTCTACGTGCCAAGGTCATGGGAGGGGAAGGGCCCCACTGCCCTGGTGGTCGCCCTCCACGGGGGCGGCGAGGACGAAACCGTGTTGTTCGAGCGCTACACCCTGGAGGAGCGCGCCGAGGAAAAGGGCTGGATCGTGGTCTGTCCCTACGGCCGGGGGCAGGTGGGGTACAGGGCGGCTGGCCTGCAGGACGTGATGGACGTCATCGAGGAGGTCGAGTACTAATGGCCCATCGACGGGAAGCGGATCTACGCCTTTGGGCACTCCATGGGGGCTGCCGGCACCTGGAACGCGGCGCAGGCCCATCCGGAACTCTTCGCCGCGGTAGCGCCTATCGCCATGTGGATAGACCGGAAGGCCATAGAAGAACTGCGGCAGCTGCCCATGCTGTGGATCATAGGCGCGGAGGACCAGATCTTCATGAAGTTCATCCAGGAGGAGCTTCCGGAAATGGAGCGCTACGCAAAGGAACTAGGCGCGCCGCACACCTCGGTGGTGCTGGAGGGGTACGATCACGGCGGGTTCCTCGGCTTTCAGTGGCCCACGGTGGTGGAGGTGTCGCTGCCGCGGATCTTCGATTTCTTCGCCGAGCATCACAGGTGAAAAGGTCTTGGAGGTCGGGGTCTTCACCGGGTACAGCAGCCTGGCAGTAGCCCTGGCCCTGGTCGGCATAGAAGACGAACACAAACAGAAGCCATAGCAGAGGAACTGGACGGACTTCCCCTGCCCTACAGGCCCTGGCCCGCGACTGAAGCTGAATCCACCCAATCCGAGGAGCGAGAACCATGAGCAGGAAAACCTTGATCGCCGCTTTGTGCCTAGCGGCGCTGGCCGTCGGGATCGCCAGCGCCCAGACCAGCCAGGAACTGGCCGAGCAGGTGCGCGGCGTGGAAAAGGCCTTTGCCCGGAGCATGACCGAGCGCGATTTTGACGCCTTTGTCAGTCATCTCTCGGCGGAGACGGTCTTCTTAAGCCGGCAGGGGGCGCTGCGCGGACCCGAGGCGGTGAAGGGGGTGTGGCAGGGGTTTTACGAGGGGAAGGAGGCGCCCTTCTCCTGGGCGCCCGAGCAGGTGGAGGTGCTGGACTCGGGCACCCTGGCCCTCAGCAGCGGCCCGGTGCTGGACCCGGCGGGGAAGCGGATGGGCACCTACAACTCGGTCTGGCGCCGCGAGGGGGACGGGGTGTGGCGCATCGTCTTCGACAAGGGCTGCCCGCCCTGCGACTGCGGCTCGGCCAAACCCTGAGGGGTCTCAGCGGACCCAGCGCGGGAAGTCGGCGCCCCGCCCCTGGGCATCGGTGAGCCGGCGCAGATGGGACCCGTCGCGGTCCATGGCCCAGAGCGCGGGTACTTCGCCCATCGGGGCGCGGACAAAGAGGATGCGGCGGCTGTCAGGGGACCAGTCCGGCCGCAGCTCCCAGATGCCCGGCTCGGCAGGGGTGAGGAGCGTGGAACCTTTCTTTCTCACCCCGCTCCACTTTCAGCACCCCATATCCTTCCAGGGTGAACTTCATCGCATTTCCCGAAGACAGTCTGGATGGTGGTCCCAAACCCTCAGCCCGACAGTTCACTGAAGGAGCGACGTGATCCGCCAAAAATCACCCGCTGACAGGCCTTTAGCAGGTTTCCGGCAGGATCGCGGCCCTTGACCATCTAAGCTCAAGACAGGCGAACGGGCGCCACCCGCCGTAAGTGAGGATGGCGCCCCGGTGTACCCTGTACACCTCGTTCCCATCCAGGGTGTCCCGGGCAGCGCTGTTTGAAGTCGCTGCTGAATTGCCCCGAAATATACGCCATCCCCCTGCAACGGACATAGTAAAGGCGCTGCAACAGGGGTTCCAGCGCCTTGTACTTCAGCAAGTTGCCGCACCTCACCGCAGCAAGAGCATCCTCCTCACCTCTACCTTCTCCCCGGCCCGCAGCCGGCAGAAGTACATCCCGCTGGCCGCCTCCCTGCCCAGATCGTCCGCCCCATCCCAGCTAATCTGGTTGAAACCCGCCTCCCCCACCTGGTCCACCAGGGTCCTCACCCGCTGGCCCTGGAGGTTGTAGATCTCCAGCTGTACCCTGGTGGGTTGGTCGAGCTGGTAGCGGATCTGGGTGGAGCCGTTGAAGGGGTTGGGGTGGTTCTGCTCCAGGGAGACCCCCTCGGGCAGACCCAGGAGCTGGCGGGCGAGGGCCAGCAGTTTGCCCTGGGCTTCGCGCCCGAAGTTGTCGGCAAAGAGGAAGAAGTCAGAGAAATCCACCTCGCCGTTGCCGCTCAGGTCATACTGGGGGTCCCATCCCTGGCCCCCCTCGCTCTGGCCGAAGTGGTCGGCGAAGAGGAAGAAATCCCCGAAATCCACCCCACCGCTGCCGTCGAAGTCCGCCTGCAGGGTGGCCCGACCGCTCAGGGTGGCCACGGCGTGGGTCTCCTGGGCCGCCTCGCCGCTGGCGACGGTGTTGAAGCTGATCCGGGTGATCACCAACTCGGCGGAGGAGAAGCCGGGCAGGATCTCGAAGGAAAAGGTACCCAGGGTCCCCTCGCCCCCCCTGCCCGCCCCACTGCCCAGCAAGGTACCTCCAAGGTCCACCCGGCCCGTCTTCTCCCCCACCAGCGAGACCAGGCCGGGGATGAAGAGGCTGGGGGCAAAGCTGTTGGCGACGAAGCGCACCTGGGAGGGGTCGTACTCGATGCGAGCGCTCCACCCCCGCATCAGCGGCGCCTCTTTGACATTGAGCTGCACCTGCACCACCTCGCCGGCCCGCACCCCCTCCCGCTGCCGCTCCTGCTGGTCGCCGGAGGTCAGGTCGAAGTCCAGGTTCATGGGTCCGGTCTGAGTCTGGCCCGCCCCGCGTATGGCCCCCTGAGCCTGGAGTTGTTCCTTGATCCGGCCCTGGTCCAGGGTGCGGAAACTCACCTGGGTGGCCCGCAGGATGGTACTGACCGAGAAGCCCGGCTGAACCCGGAAGGAGAGGGTGCCCAGGTGCCCCTCCCCCTGGTTGGCTGCCCCGCTGCCCAACACTGCCCCGCCCACCTCCACCTGGCCGGCAGCCTGGGCTACCAGGGGCACCAGGCCGGGGATGAAGGCCCCGGAGGCAAAGCTCCCCCCCACATACCCCAGATGATCGGGATCGTACTGCAGCAGCACCCCCCAGCCATTGATGCGGGGGGACCCGGCCACATGTAACTGCACCTGGAGGATCTGCCCTGGACTGGCCCCCTCAATGTTACGCCGGCCCTGATCCCCTGGCGCGGGGTCGAAATCGAGGGCGATGGGTCCGGTGGAAACCACCTCGGGGGCCTCTACCACCACCTCGACGGCAAAGGCGCCGATCTGGGTCCGGTAGTTCTGGTACCACTCCACCTCCACCCAACCCTGGGATCGGGCCAGGGCCAGGTGCTGGGCGCTCCAGGCCGCCAGGTCGTCCCCGTCCCCCCAGCGGGGCGCCGGGGCTGATTCCCAGTGGGTGCCCGAGGCGATCTCCTCTGCCCCTGGCTCGGCGGCCCCGGCCAGGATCAGGTGATAGGTGCCCGGTTCCTCCGGGGCTTCGAGGTCCACGGCCACGCTGTGGCGGGTGTTGCCGGGCAGCACCCGATCCTCCAACTGGCGGAAGCCGGTCTGCCGCTCCCCCCAGGTCTGCACCTCTACCAACTGGAACACCTCGCTGCGCGGGTGGGTGTTGTCGACGGCAAGGTCGAGTTGACCGCTGATCTTGGCTCCCGGCGCCACACTCAAAGAGGCGGCGAAGGGTGTGAGCCGGGTCTGGTTCAGTTCGCCGGCAACCAGGGAGACCCGATCGCGGGCCTCCTGCACCGCCACCGACTTCAGCGAGAAGGCGAAGGTCCCCGTCTGTCCGGAGGGGGAAGCCACCTCGAGGAGGTAGTCCCCGGCAGGCAACTCCTGGGTGAATTGGGCGGTTTCACCCGCGGCCAGGGCCCTGGCCGCGCCGACCAGATTGCCGGCCCGGCGGTCGGCCAACCCTGACCCCTGGTACAGGGTCAGGCCCGCGGGGAACCGGGCGGCGCTCAGGCTGAACTGCACCAGGGCACGGCTGCCTAAGCCAAAGGGATATAGCTGTGACTGGCCGACGCTGGCGATCTGGCCGCTGTGGGCTCCCGGCGCGATGGCCACGTTTAGCCCGAGCTGGCCGCCGGCGCTCTCGGCGGCGACCGTGTACGCCCCCGACCCTTGGTCGGCGTAGGAGCGCACCCGGACCAGGTACTCCCCGGCCACCGGCAGGACAAATCCGTCGATGAGGGGGTTGAGGTCCTCGCCCCCGTCGTCGTCGGCCGCCAGCACCTCGCCCTGATAGAGCAGTTCCACATAAGGGTCGAAATCCCCACTCACCACCCCGATGCTGAGCTGCTGGCCGGCGCTGCCGGTAAAGCGATAGGTATCGAGGTCCCCGGCCGGGGAGAGCCGGCCCTCGTTAATTTTTCCGGCTTGAATCTCCGCTGGCCCCTCCAGATCCTCGTCGTCGGCCAGGGGGCTGGACCCCAACTCCAGGGTGTAGGCACCCGTGGCCCCTGAGATCAGGGGCCTGGCTTCGATCAGGTAAGAGCCCGCGGGCAGGGGCAGGGCGAGGCGGGCGTCCACCCCAGCGCCGCTGTCGTCGTCCTCGGCAAGCAGGTTGTCCGGCGAGCGGTCCGCCGGGCCGGCCCCCTGGTACAGGGTGAGGTACGCGTCGAAATCCCCGGAGCGCAGCTCGATCTCCACCTCGGCGGCGGCCGCCAGGACAAAGGGGTAAAGCTGGAGCTGCCCGGATTCACTGATCTCCCCAGCTTTGGTTCCCGCCACGATGGTTGCATTGACCGCCACCGGCGGGGTGGCGTCCAGAGCAGAAAGCTGGTACTCGCCGGCCTCGTCGTCCCCCAGGGCATGGACCAGCACCCGGTACGATCCACTGAAAGGAAGCACAAAGCCGCTGATCAGCGAGTTGTACCCCGTGCCCCCATCGTCGTCGAGGGCGATCACCTCCCCGCTGTACTCCAGTTCGAGAAAGGCGTCGAAGTCCTCTGACTCCAAGCTCAGGGACACCACCTGACCCGCTGCTCCCTGCAGGGAATAGGCATCGGTGTCGCCGGCCGGCTGCAAGGCGCCCTGGAGGGAGTCGCCCAGGTCTAGTGCAGCCCCCCCCGCCAGATCCTCATCCCCGGCCAGGGCCTCCAGCTCCAGGCTTAGTTCGTAGGCCCCCGCCGACTCAGGAGAGAAGGACCGTGCCTCCACTAGGTAATCACCCGCCTCCAGGGCCAGGGTCAGCCGCGCGTTGAGACTCTCCCCCCCGTCGTCATCAGCCCCCACCTGGTTCTCCGGGCCCAGATCTGCCGGGCCCTGGCCATCATAGAGGGTGAAGTACGCGTCGAAGGCCGCGGATTCAAGGTTCAACTCCACCCGACTCAGCCGCGACAGGTTGAAGGTGTAGAGATGGCTTTCCCCCGCTTCCAGGACGCCGGTCCTGCTGCCGGCCAGGACCCCCTGCGCGGTCCAGGGCGCCTCCTGCCTGCTGATCCCCACCTGGTAGGCCCCCTCGCCGGCGTCATCGTACGCGTGGACCACCACCTGGTACTCCCCGCTGGCGGGCAGGACAAAGCCGTCGATGAGAGCATTGAAACCCTCACCCCCGTCGTCGTCCACGGCGATAGTCTCCCCCTCAACGGCTAATTCGAGGAACGCGTCGAAGTCCACCGACTCCAGGCTGAGGTCCACCACCTCGCCCCCCTGGGCGCTGAAGGTGTAGGTATCGGTGTCCCCCTGCGGGAAAAGCCCCCCCTCCAGGGACTGGTCCAGGTCCAGGGTCACCGGGCCGGCGCTGTCCTCGTCGGCCCCCAGGGTCGTAGTTTCCATGGAGAGTCGGTAAGCGCCAGTGTCCCCGGCGGAAAAGGCCCGCACCTCCACCAGATAGCTACCCGCCTCCAGGGGTTTGGAGAGCAGGGAGTTGGTCCCCCCGCCCCCGTCGTCGTCCACGGCGAGTAGGTTGTCCCCGTTGCGGTCCTCCAATCCGCTGCCGGCGTAAAGGCTGAGAAAGGTATCGAAATCCCCGGAGCTGAGGTTGAGCTGCACCTGGCTGTAGGTATCGATTTGGAGGAGGAAGAGATGGCTGGACCAGGCCGGGTCCAACCGGTAGGTGTCCTGCCCGGGAACCAGCGCCCCCTGTTCCACCACCGCCGCCCCTCCCGCAGCCGCCGCTAGCTCGTAGGCGCCGGATCCCGCGTCGCTGTAGGAGCGGACCCGCACCGTGTAGGTACCGCTGGCCGGCAGGGTGAAGTCGTCGATCAGCGAATTGGCCCCCTCCCCCCCATCGTCGTCGGCTGCCACCACCTTGCCAGCAAATTCTAGTTCGAGGTACGCGTCGAAATCCTCGGACTCCAGGCTCAAATCCACCACCTCACCGGCGCTTCCCACCAACCTATAGGCATCGGTGTCCCCTGCCGGAGACAAGGTCCCGGCTCGGGAACCCCCGCCCAGTTCGAGGACAGGCGCCCCAACCCCGTCCTCGTCGGCCTGCTGCGCCGCGCTGGCCTTGGGGGAGAATGGCTTGGGGGCCTCCTTGGGGGGATCGAGGCGCTGCCCTTGGAGCCGCTGGAGTTTGTCCAGCCAGGCGGACTGGCCCTCCAGGGGTGCAATCTTGTTTTGGCCGGCCAGAGCCCTGGCCCGGCGGCCGGCGGCCTCCCGCATCTTGCCCAGCAGGGCCGCTTGCTGGGGCTTGACCACTAGGCGCGCCGCGGGCATCCGTTTTTCGGCCGCCCCCTCCAGACGGCGCTTGTCGGCCTCCTCCCCCAATTTGGTCAGGGTTTGGTCCTGTCCGGCGGATGCCGGCAGGGTCGAGCCCAGGAAGAGCAGGCCGGATGCCAGTGCTACTGCTGCTTTCGCCGTAGGCTTGTACATGGTCGAACTCCTTTTGCGAAGGGCCGGCCAGCCCCTTCCCTTGACGAATCAGGCCCAGGGCCTAAATTGGTTACTTCTACTTGGTTCGGCGCTTTCCCGGCCCCTGTTTGTCAGTATGTTAAACCATCCACTCCCTAATCGCAAAGGAGCCGCCCCTTGACACAGATCAAGGCCACCAACATCGTCTGGCACGAAGGCCACGTCACCCGCCAGCAGCGGCAGGACCTGCTCAAGCAGCAGGGGGTCCTGGTCTGGCTCACCGGCCTGCCCAGTTCGGGCAAGAGCACCATCGCCTTCACCGTCGAGCACGCCTTGGTGGCCCGGGGTCGACTGGCCTACGTTCTGGACGGGGACAATATCCGCCACGGCCTGAACAAGAACCTCGGTTTTTCCGCCGAGGACCGGGCCGAGAACATCCGCCGCATCGGCGAGGTGGGCAAGCTTTTTGCCGATGCTGGCCTGGTCACTTTGACCAGCTTCGTCAGCCCGTACCGGGCCGACCGCGATGCGGTGCGGGCGCTGATGGCTCCAGGGGACTTCATCGAGGTCTTTATCGATACCCCCGTCGAGCTTTGTGAGGAGCGGGATCCCAAAGGCCTTTACAAGAAAGCAAGGGCAGGTCAGATCCCCAACTTCACCGGGGTCTCCGACCCCTACGAACCCCCCACCCAGGCCGAACTGGTGCTCAAGACCGCCCAGATTACCCCCCAGGAGGCCGCCGTCCAGATCCTATCCCTGCTCGAGGAGCGGGGGGTGATCCCCAGGGCCTGAGATGTCCATCGCCGATCAGTTGCGCTTCGACGCCCAGGGGGTGGTGCCGGCGGCCATCACGGATCACCGGAGCAACCGCCTGCTGGTACTGTGTTACATGAACCGGGAGGCCCTGGAGAAGACCGCCGCCGAGGGGGTGGTCTACCTCTACCGCCGTTCCCGCCAGCAGGTGGTGCTCAAGGGCGAGACCTCGGGGCATGTGCAGCGGGTGAAGGAGATCCGCGTCAACTGCGAGCTGAATTCCCTGGAGGTGCGGATCGAGCAGGAGGTGGGGGCCTGCCACGCGGGATACTATTCCTGCTACTACCGGAGTTGGAGCGGGGAAAAGGGCGACTGGGTGGTGCAGGAGGAGCGGGTTTTCGATCCCGACGCCGTGTACCACAAGCCCTGAGCCCCTTGATACTCAAGCGCGCTCTGCAGTTTCTCGCCAGCCTGGGGCTGATGGCCCTGTTCCTGTACTGGGCCTTCCGGGGCACCGACACCGAGGCCCTGGGGCGCTCCCTGTGGCAGATCTCCCTGCCCTGGGTGCTGGTCCTGCTGGCCTTCACCTGCGTCACCGTGCTCCTGCGGGCCTGGCGCTGGTGCCTGCTCATGCGCCCCTTTGCCCCGGCAGTGACGCTGTGGGACGCCAGCCTGGCCCTCCTGATCTGCTACGCGGCCAATATCGGCATCCCCCGCTCCGGCGAGGCGCTGCGGGCCCTCAGCCTCAACTGGACCCGCAGCCTGCCCCTGACCTCGGTGCTGGCCACGGTGGTGGTCGAGCGCATCCTCGACCTGGTCTGGCTGGTCATCTTCGTGGGGATCTCCCTGTTGCTGCTGAGGGGCCGGCTCGAAGCGGCCTTCCCCCTGCTGGCCCCCCTGAGCCTGCTGGCCCTGCTGGGCTGCATCGCCCTGCTCGGAGGCCTGGTGCTGGTCTCGGTGTACCGGCAGCGGGCCCTGGCGGTGGTGGACCAGGTGCTGGGCCGGCTCTCGCGCCGGCTGGCCGACAAGGTCTGCGGCCTCCTGGAGACCTTCACCCACGGCCTGGAGGCCCTGCACAGCCCTGCGGTCTACGCCGAGATCGCCCTTTCCTCGCTCCTCCTCAACCTGGGCTACGCCCTGATCATCTACGCGGCCTTCTCCTGTTTCGCCGAGACCGCCGGACTGGGCCTGGGGGCTGCGGTGGTGATCATGACCCTCTCCTCCATCGGGGTGATCATCCCCACCCCGGCCAGCGCCGGCCCGTACCACTTCTTCTTCAGCCAGGGGCTGCACCAGCTCTACGGGGTGCCCGAGCCCGCGGCCCTGGCCTGCGCCACTGCCACCCACGCCCTGGCCACCCTGTTCTACCTGGTGGGGGGCGGGCCGGCCCTCTGGCTGCAGTGGCAGCGCCGCCGGCCCAGTCCCGGCCAGCGCTGAGCCAGTCCGCCCCTCAGAAAACCCAGACGATCAGCATCGAACCCCCGATGTAGCCAAACGCCTCGAGGAGTCCGGCCCCGACATTGGGGGCCGCCTCCACCTGCTCTGACCCAAGCTTCACCCCGCCGGCAAGGACCAGGTCGGAGAGTTTCTTGAGCAGGAGCAGCATCAATAGCCCGAAGAGGGCGTCCTCGGCGAAGAGGACCAGGCTCTGGGCCCAGCCCTCAAAGTCCCCTCCGGCCGCCAGGCTGAGGATATTGCCCATGCCCACCAGGGCTCCACCGAAGGCCAGGCCCACTGCGGCGTTGTCGCGCTCCAGCTCGCGGTGGACGTCGTGGGGTGTCACCCACTCGTACAGCAACCCGGCCAGGAGCAGCACCCCCTGGGCCAGGGCCCAAAAGACCACCCCGATCCACCAGGGTCCCTGGCCTTGGAGGATGGCCAGTACGATCAGGCCATTGGCAACGTGCAGGCCCGCTTCCACGAAGGCCGCGCCGAGATTCTGGTCCCGCACCACCTCGGCGGTATTGTCGAAGCGTGGCAGCAGGGCCTTCTCGCACACCCAGCTGGCCGCCAGCATCAGGGCGATGCCCTTGAGCCCGGTCAAGGCGATGGCCGCCAGGTCGGCTTGCCAGCCCGCCGAGGGACCCCACAGGGCGCCACCCAGGCCGATGACCACCCCCAACAGGTACCCGGCCAGGGCCACGGCCAGGGCAGGGTTGTTGCGGGTGAAGAGTTCGTGTCCCAGGTCCACCCGCCGGTAGAGCCGGGCGTAGGCCAGGCGTGCCAGCCAGAGCAGGGCAAATGCCTCCAGCACGTACACCAGGGACTTGGCCATGGGCAGCAGATGCTCCGCCATCCTCGTCTCCCTTCTATTTACCGGCTCGCACCGAGCCGCTGCCCCAACTGCTGCCCCCGCGCCCCATGCGCGATTGCACCCGCTCGCGGAACCGGGGGTTGCCCAGGCGCTCCTGGTAGCGCTTGAAGAACTCGGGCCGGCTTCGCTCCACGGTGGTGCCCCCGGTGCCAAAGGGGGTGCGGCCCCCGGCGCTAGGACCGGCGTAGGGCTGGCCCCGCTCGTAGTTGCGGCGGTAGTCGCCGTAGTCGCTCCGGTTGATCTGCCACCCGCCCAGTAGATGGGAGAGGAGCATGTACTGCCCGTAGAACTGCCAGAAACCGCCCCCGTCCCAGAACCCGTACCGGGGGTTGTCCACGTACTGATAGCCGGGGGGATGTGCCTGGGCGGGACCGCTCTGGCGGCCATCGGGGTTTTTGGCCGCCACCACCATGCCCAGGTAGTTCTCGTACCTGCCGTAAACCTCTTCGCCGACCTGGTACTCCTCGCTGAGCCGCTCCTCCCAGCGCAGGCTGTCGCCGCCGGCCCCGGACGCGGC